>Ga0172382_10010203_pt1 | contig 12664 bp, 11 predicted proteins | sample Leawel138RmetaG_FD_122245 | JGI IMG/M metagenome (GOLD analysis project Ga0172382, IMG submission 122245) | Leachate microbial communities from a municipal landfill in Southern Ontario, Canada - Leachate well 138R metaG | ecosystem: Engineered > Solid waste > Landfill > Unclassified | place...
GCCAATTAGGGCGAAAGATGGACCCGTTTAATCCCAGTTCAATCATTGCTTTAGCCCAGAAAGCATTTGGCTAATAGGAGGGAGTATGAAACCCAAAAAAGAGCTAATAGCCCCGATTATTAGGGGAATGACCAGTGATGGAGAGACCCCTTTGATTGTCACCTGCCACGAAGACTCGGTGGCAGAGCTGACTTTAGTTAACAAAGAGGTTACCCACGAGACTGTCAAGGAGTGGCAAGGGGCCCTAAGCCTCTTTATAGAGGAGCATAAACGGTATCCGCGAAGTATAAAAATTGCCGGTGAGGCGTGGAGCATGGCCTTAGGAGCCACTTTAGAAGAAGCCCGTGAAAAGCGCGGTGTCTCTAAAGACCCCACAGTAGAGCGCAAAGTTACCCGCGGCAATATCATGGAGGGCAAAGTTGCCCTGGTAACCGGTGGAGCCCAAGGCTTTGGCGAGGGTATTGTACGAGGCCTTATAGCTGAGGGTGGTTTTGTTTATATCGCCGATATGAACTTAACAGGGGCCCAAGGGCTAGCTAGGGAGCTTAACAGCCAATACAAGAGGGAGGTGGCCATCCCCCTCTACGTCAATGTTACCGTTGAGGATTCGGTTGAAGAGATGCTCAATGAGGTCGCCCTCACCACCGGTAGCCTCGATATATTTATTAGTAATGCGGGGGTACTACGGGCGGGGAGTGTCAAAGAGCTTACCCTAAAAGATTTCCAGTTTGTCACCGATGTTGACTACACCGGTTTCTTTATCTGTTCCAAATTTGCCTCCCGGCAACTGGCTTATCAGAATATGGGGAGTAATGGGACGCTTTTGAGTGACATCATTGTAATCAGTAGTAAAAGTGGCTTGGAAGGGTCCAATAAGAACAGTGCCTATGCGGGGGCAAAATTTGGGGTCATTGGACTCGCCCAAAGTTTTGCTTTGGAGTTGGTCAGTGACAATATTAAGGTCAATGCTATCTGTCCGGGTAATTTCCTTGATGGGCCTCTCTGGTCAGACCCTGAAAAGGGGCTTTTTGTCCAGTACTTGGAGGCCGGCAAGGTGCCGTCAGCGAAGACATTGCACGATGTGCGCCGGTTTTACGAGGCAAAGGTACCCCTCAACAGGGGGTGTGCGACCCAAGATGTGGTGCGCGCTATTTGCTATGTGGTAGAACAAAAATATGAAACAGGTCAGGCCGTGCCGGTAACGGGCGGTCAGGTAATGCTAAATTAAGCAGGAGGAATGCTATGAAAACAAGAGCTGTTCGATTGTATGGGAAAAATGATTTACGGATTGAAGAGTTTGAACTTCCCGCCATCAAAGATGACGAAATTTTAGCCTGTGTCGTCACCAATAGTGTCTGTATGAGTGATCATAAAGCCGCTGCTCAGGGACCGGATCACAAACGGATCCCTAAAGATATCGACAAAAATCCTATTATGTTGGGTCACGAGTTGTGTGGAGAGATTAAAGAAGTTGGCGCTAAATGGGCCGACAAATTTAAACCCGGCCAAAGATTTACCATCCAGCCGGCTTTGAACTACAAAGGATCTCTGGAAGCTCCCGGCTACTCTTACATGTACACCGGCGGAGACGCCACCTACATGATTCTTCCCAACGAAGTGATGGAGATGGACTGTCTGTTAACATATGAGGGCGAGGCCTATTTCATGGGCTCACTGGCTGAGCCGGTCTCTTGTATTGTCGGCACCTACCACGCCATGTACCACACCACCGGAGGCTCTTATGTCCACGACATGGGAATCGTCGAAGGGGGTAATGTTGCTATTTTAGCCGGCGTAGGACCGATGGGGTTAAGTGCGATTGATTACGGTATTCATCGGGAGAGAAAGCCCTCCTTAATGGTTGTCACCGATATAGATGCCGAACGCTTAGCCCGAGCTGCTGAGCTCTATACTGTTGAGGATGCGGCCCAAAACGGCGTTAAGCTGATCTATTTGAACACTCGCGAATGTGAAGATCCCGTAGCGAAATTGATGGAACTCTCCGGTGGGAAAGGCTACAACGATGTCTTCGTCATGGCCCCTGTGAGACCGGTCGTTGAGCAAGGTGACGCTATTTTAGCTAAAGATGGTTGTTTAAACTTCTTTGCCGGCCCCGAAAGGACCGATTTTAAAGCTGAGCTGAACTTCTACAACGTTCACTATGCCTCAACCCATATTGTGGGGACCAGCGGTGGTAATACCGACGATTTAAGGGAGTCTTTGGAAATGATGGAGAAGGGATTGATTAACCCCTCCGGTATGATAACCCACATTGGAGGGCTCAACGCAGTTCCCGAAACGGTTATTAACCTGCCCTCAATTCCCGGTGGTAAGAAGTTAATCTACACCCACTATGAAATCCCCTTGACAGCCATCGCAGATTTTGCTGAAGTGGGAAAAAAGGATCCATTCTTCGCTGCCTTAGCAGAAATTGTGGAGAGACACAACGGGCTTTGGAACCTTGAAGCAGAGAAATATTTGCTAGAAAATGGTGCGAAACATAACGATTAACTGGGGAGGGGAAGCATGGCTAAGCATATTGCAGTCGACCTAGGAGCCTCTAACGGGCGGGTAATAGTGGGAGATTTGTCGGGTTTTGAGGTGACCAATCGCTTCGTAACACGCAGTGACTTTTTACTGAAAGAATCCCACTGGGATATTATCTATATCTTCAGTGAGATTAAGAAGGGCATAAAAGAGGCTTTTCAAAAGTATGGCGATGAAGTCGTCTCCATCGGAGTAGATTCTTGGGGTGTCGACTACGGCCTCCTTGATGAAACCGGTTCTTTGGTTGCCCTGCCTTACCACTATCGCGACCTACGCACCGAAGGCCTTGTTGAAGAGGTCACCCAGAAGCTCGGAAAAGAGGCAATTTTTGAACGAACCGGGCTTGCCTTCCACCCCTTTAATACTATTTACCAGTTATATGCAATGCAAAAACAGCGCCCGGCCACCTTCAGTGTGGCCCGGCACTACCTCTCCCTTCCCGATCTAATTAGCTATTGGCTCACGGGGGTCATGGTTAATGAGGTAACCCACGCTTCAACTACCCAGCTTTACAATCCGGTTACCAAAGATTGGGATTGGCAGAGTATTGATGCCCTTAAGTTCCCCCGTGCTCTATTTGGATCTCTTGTGAGCAGTGGCACAGTTATAGGGCCATTAGAGGCACGCTTAGAGAAAGAACTTAAAGCTCCCCAAGGGGTAGTGGTGGTTGCGGGGGGAAGTCACGACACAGCCTCGGCGGTGGCCGCTGTCCCCTCAAAAACCGGCCAAGACTTCCTCTACATCTCCAGTGGGACTTGGAGTCTATTAGGGGTAGAGTCCCCTGTGCCTATAATTAGTCAAGCGGCTTTGGAGAGCGGCTTTACCAATGAGGTGGCGGTAAACGGGAATATCCGCTTCTTAAAGAACATTATGGGGATGTGGATTCAACAAGAGTGTGTCAACTACTGGAAGAGTTTAGGTGAAGAGATCAACTGGGCTGACTTAGACCGTGAAACCCTCGCTGAGGCAAACTATTCCGGATATATTGACCCCAACGATTACCGCTACCTCAACCAGAGTGTCCCCGAAGACCTAATGATAGACCGCGTAGCGGCTAACTGTGCAGAGCTCGGTTTTGAGCGACCGCACAGTAAGGGTGAGTACATGGTGGCAATCTACCGTGGACTAGCCAAGGCTTATGCACAAGCCATTGAACACCTGAGCGCCACTACGGGGAAAAAATATACTTCTCTCCATATCATCGGGGGAGGCTGTAAGAACGAAATCCTTGACCAATGGAGTGCTGATGAGACGGGTTTGACAGTCTATGCCGGACCGGTAGAGGCCACGGCTTTAGGCAACATGCTCGTTCAGGCAGTGGCAACCGGCCAAATCGCCTCTCTGCAAGAAGGGCGAGAGCAGATTATTGTCAGTCAAAAGGTTAAAGAGTTTATCCCCGTTAAATAGTTTAATCGGGTAGAGAGGATTTGAACCTCCGACCCCTTGGTCCCGAACCAAGTGCGCTAGCCCCTGCGCTACTACCCGTATGTATGTTGTAACGGTGGCAACTATAGCGAGTGTCCCAATTATTGTCAATTCACCCCCTCTCTGTAATGGGATTAACTCGCTTTTGTAATAAAAAATCACTACGTTAACAATTACACTACATAAATAAAACATTTACAGTAACGAAAATGTAAAGTAAGATAGTTGATAGGGATTTGTTTGGCCTTTGCAAAAAAAAACCTAAAGGTTGGACTTTTCCTCAAGTAATCACCAAATTTTCTATTAGGAGGTAGAATATGAAAAAGGTGGGATTAATCCTTTGTATCCTAGCTGTTGCTGTTGGCTTGTTTGCCGGCGGAGCGAAAGAAAAGAAAGCTACTGATGCGTTGGATATTCACGTTTTGGTGTGGAAGTTTGACGATACTTACGGTTCAACTGTGCGCTTTGCCATGGACAAATGGGCAGGTATCTACTCGAAAGAGCTAGGAAGAGAGATCAAACTTACCATGCACGATGCCGCTGACGATATGGCGAAACAGATAGAGCAAGCCACCATTATTTCGGGACAAAATCCCGATTTCGTCATTATTAACTTAGCGGAGGTTGCCAACGGGCAGGTCTTGGTCGATATGTTTGAAGCTGCCGGAATTCCCTACTTGTTCTACAACAAACAGCCCGCAGCCGAGACAACCCAGTCGGTTCTAGTCGATACCGGTACAATCTTTATCGGAACCTTGGCACGCCAGGCGGGTGACATGCAGGGCGAAATCCTGTATGACCTTTACCAGAAAAATAAGTCAATTGACCGCAACGGCGACGGCGTCTTACAGTACGTTATGTTGATGGGCGAGCCCAACAACGACGAAGCTATTGCCCGTTCCAGGTACTCTGTTGAGACTGCCAGAGAATTAGGACTCAAATTAGAGCCGGTAGCCGACACCTTAGTCTGTAACTGGGACCAGGCTCAGGCCCAGGATGCGATTACCGCCACATTTGCCAGCGTTGGCAGTAAGATTGAAGTTATCTTCGCAAACAATGACATGATGGGTCTCGGTGCAGTTGCTGCATTGAACGCCAACGGTTACAACACCGGCAGGCCCGGCGATCCTGAAATCGTTGTTATCGGGGTAGACGCCATTGACGCTGCTCTTGAGTCAATCAAGAATGGTGGAATGACCGCCACTGTACAGCAGGACGGAGATGCTATGGGGAAAGCTAATATCCGCATCGCTTACAATGGTGCCTTAGGTAAAGAATGGCTCGATGGAACCGATTACGTTTACACAACAGAAGATGATTTCTTTTGTATTCGTATCCCGTATGCCAAAATTACTGAGGTCGATTAAGTAGTTAATAACTAACTATTGAGACTATTAAAGCTTGGGGGGGGTACGAAAGTGCCTCCTCCATGTCAAAAAATAGAATGGACAGTAGGAAACTATGGAGCATCAAGAGCGCTATTTGCTAGAGATGATTGACATCGATAAATCTTTCCCTGGGGTACACGCACTCGATAGAGTTCAATTCAGGTTGCGCAAAGGGACCATCCACTCTCTGATGGGGGAAAATGGAGCCGGTAAGTCAACTTTGATGAAATGCCTGTTTGGAATCTACAAGAAAGATGGCGGTAGTATCTTCATTGAGGGGGAAGAGGTCAACTTTAACAACCCAAAACATGCCTTAGACAGTGGTGTTGCGATGGTTCACCAAGAGCTGAACCAGGTTTTACACCGCAATGTGATGGAAAATGTGTGGCTCGGTCGCCTGCCTCTTACCAAGTTGGGGCTTGTCGACACCAAAAAGATGATCAGAGAGACAATGGCTATTTTCAATGAATTGGAGATTAATATTAGCCCCACCGCTATAATCGGAACTCTTTCGGTCTCACAAAGACAGATGATTGAAATTGCCAAAGCGGTCTCCTACGACTCAAAAATTGTCGTATTGGATGAACCCACATCTTCCCTCACCGAGAAAGAGGTAGAACATCTCTTTAGAATTATAAAAAAATTGACCACCCAAGGGGTGGGAATTATCTATATCTCCCACAGAATCGATGAGATTCTGAGGATTTCTGACGATATTACAATACTCCGAGATGGCCAGTGGATTGCCACTGAGCCGGCCCATAAGCTCGACAATAACCAAATTATCAAATTGATGGTGAACCGTGAGTTAACCAACCGGTTTCCCTTTAAAAATAATGAGCCTGCCGGGGTCATGATGGAGGTCAAGAACCTCTCAGGGAAGTACCCCCCTACTTTTAGTGATGTCAGTTTCATCCTTCGCAAAGGGGAAATTTTAGGGATAGCGGGGCTCGTCGGGTCACGCCGCACTGAACTGCTCAATACAATCTTTGGGGTTTTCACTAAAGAGTCGGGTGAAATTATAGTTGAAGAGCGGGTTATCGAAAACACCTCACCTGAGGTTGCCAAACGCAACGGTTTTGCCCTTATTACCGAAGAGCGGCGTGCCACGGGGCTCTTCCCTATGATGAACATCTACTTCAATACGGTAATTGCCAATATTAAGAATTACGGTAAAATTTTGCTCTCACAGCGCAAAATACACAAAGATACGCGCCAATCCATTGACAGTTTGAGGGTTAAGACCCCCACGGCCAAAACGGCCATTAGGAGTTTATCAGGGGGGAATCAGCAGAAGGTTATTATTGGTAGATGGTTGCTGACTAATCCCGAGATACTACTTCTCGATGAACCGACGCGTGGTATTGATGTAGGGGCTAAATATGAGATTTATCAACTAATTATAAATCTGGCTAGGGAGGGCAAAGGGATTATTATGGTCTCTTCTGAGATGCCTGAATTGCTCGGGATTTGTGACCGCATCCTGGTCATGAGTAACGGGAGGTTGTCCGGAATAGTTGAGCGCGGCAAAGATTTCGACGGAGTTGAAGGTGAGCAGGAACACATCCTGAAGCTTGCTGGAAGATTTATCTAAGGGACAGGTAACATAGCTATGGAAAAAAGTAAAAAAATTGGTGAATTCTTACTAAACTACGCACTCTACATTTTATTAGGGGCAATTCTAGTTACGGTCAGTATCATCCGGCCTAACTTTATCAGGCTCAACAATATTTTGAACATCATGAAGCAAGCTTCAACCAAAGGGATTTTAGCCCTTGGATGTGCCGGAATCATCGTTTTGGAAGGTACCGACCTCTCCATTGGAAGGATGCTGGGACTATCGGCTGCAGTGACAGCTTCACTGGTGCAGTCGGTAACCTATGCCAGCCGTTATTACCACGGAATGACCCAGCAACTCCCCTTAATTGTCCCTTTGTTAGCGGCAATCTGCGTCTGTGTCATCATCTCGGCAATCAACGGCTTTGGTGTCTCGAAACTCCATATGCACGCTTTTATTATCACACTGGGTACCCAGTTAATTGCCTATGGTGCCAACTGTATCTACATTGAAAGTCAGCCTTCCGGCTCGGCACAGGCATTAAGTACATTCGATCGCAACTTCTTAGATAAAGCGGCCGGTAACATAATGCTAGGCTCTCTAAAATTCCCTAAAGTGGTCATCTACTTCGCTATTTTAGCGGTAATTATGTGGATTATTTGGAACAAGACTAAGCTGGGAAAAAATATGTTTGCCGTCGGAGGGAACAAAGAGGCCGCTGCCGTATCGGGTGTCAATGTCACGAAAACTATAATGTTCGTCTATCTAATGGCCGGAGTACTTTACGGTGTAGCGAGCTTCCTAGAGGCTGCCAGAATCCAATCCGTAGGGGCCAATACCGGTATTAACTACGAACTTGACGCCATTTCGGCCTGTGTTATAGGGGGAGTCTCCTTCAGTGGAGGGATAGGGACAATCCAAGGGGTTGTAATTGGAGCGATAATCCTCCAAGCCATAAACTACTCCCTCTACTTCTTAGGCGTTAACCCCTACTTACAGTACATCATTCGTGGTCTAATAATCGTCCTAGCGGTGGCTATTGACGTCAGAAAATATCTGGTAAAACGGTAAAAGATAGTCGGGGGTGGTGGTGTTCAACATTGACACTCCCTACCCAACATGTTATTTTTCTCTAGATATCCTTGCCTGAAGGATAGTTAATTTTGAGCATTAAAGAGGTTTTGCATGCCATCCAACGATTCTAAGACGCCCACCGAAAAAGATAAAAGTGTTGTTAAGTTTGAAAAAGGGAAAGAGAAGCCTAAGAAGAGAGAGGAGATGACTTTCTCTAGAGTTATTACCTACGTCATTCTGGTTCTGGTGGCGATTGCCTTAATTGCCGGTGTTGCAATTCCTGCTATTGGTCCTAGAGGGGGAGGGGACTCCCTTAAGTTTGGCTCTTGGGACGGCACTCCTATCACTTTCGCTAATGGTAACTATTTTCATCGTCAGTATCAGAGATACGCTCAGCAGAGTAAGGGCTCATCACAGGCAGTTGCCTATCAAGTGTGGATGAACGCCTACCAAGGAACCGTGTTCCACATCGCCATCGATAAGATGGCCCATAAAGCAGGTTTAAAGGTGACCGATAAGGCTATCAACGAAGCTATTATCGACAGTGGCCTTTACCAAAAAGATGGCAAGTTTGACCGTGAGAGCTATGAGCAGGCGAGTAATGAGTCTAAAAACCTTGTCCATCAACAAATCAGTGAAAGCCTACCTGCGCAGATGATCTTTAATGACATCGCCTCGCTCTTAACGAGTCCCCAAGAGCTCGCTTTTATCACAGCCATTGGCGATAAAGCCCGCTCTTTCGAATACGTAGTCTTCGATGCGTCCCTCTATCCCGATGACTTGACTCAACAGTATGCCATGGCAAATTCCGTCCTCTTTACCCTTATAGACCTCTCAAGTATCTCTGTTGAGAGTGAAGAGCGAGCCAATGAATTGCGCTTACAAGTGGCCAATGGAGAGCTCTCTTTTGACGAGGCGGCTCGTAATAACTCAACAGACGCCTACCATGATGAGGGGGGCCGACGAGGCAACTACTATTTCCATGAAATACAAAACGAATTTATCGATAAAGATGCTGTAAATCTCCTCTTTGCGACTAAACAAGGGGCACTCTCTGAAGTCTTTGCCACAGTTGATGGCTACACCTTCTTCAAAGTTGAGCAGAACCCCCACCTAGCCGACTTGAGCGATCCTGAGGTGCTGAAAGATATTAAACTCTTCATTGGCAACGATTCACAAGCGGTTAGTACCTACTTACAAACAGCCGCAAGTGAGTTTAGCGAGGCGGTCAAGGGGGGCGAAGATTTTAAGCGGAAGGCCCAAAGTGAGGCACTAAAACTCTACGAAGTAGAATCTACCGTACCCAATACCGGTAACTCCTCCTTCTTTATTGGTTTCTCCAATACCGACAGTGGTGGTTATCTAAGGGCAATTAGCCTTGATAATGACACCATTAAAGCCCTCTACGGGGCACCGTTAAATACCCTAGTAGAACCTTTTGCATCAGGAGGGGCCTACGTAGTAGCCCGCCCTATAGAAGAGGGGAACCTTTCACAGGATATGGTCGATTATGTTAAATTCCTCTATCCCTACATCTTACAGGAGACTTTGCAACAAGACCTTATCCAATCCATCTTCACCAGTGACAAATTTGAAGATAACTTCATGGCCACCTTTATTGCCCATATCATGGATTTAAGCGCTACCAATTAGACGCACTTAAATTATCTGTCAGTGGCCACCTTTACCGGTGGCCATACTTGCTTTTGGGGTTAGGGGGCTTTATTATAGAGGACAATTAGGAGGAGGAGAGCGATGATAGCAATTCTAGGGGAAGCTTTAATCGATTTTGTGGGCTCTAAAGGGAGCGATGGTAAAGATCTATTTTACTACTACAACGGAGGCAGTGCCCTCAATACGGCTGTCGCCACAGCTCGCCTTAACGCCTCTACCCTCTACCTAGGCAAGTTATCTAAGGATATGTTTGGTAAACAGATGCAGGTTTTCCTTGAGGCAAACAATGTTAAGCTGGTCCCTTGGTTGTGTGATGTTGAGCAGAACTCCATGATAGGTTTCGCTAAACTCGACACGGGCGGGTCAGCATCTTATGTTTTCTACACCCAAGGCACCACCGTTACAGAGCTCAGCAAAGGGGAAATTTTACGAGTTTTTGAGCAGTACACAGCGATAGATTACCTTTTGGTTGGTTCGGTAGCCGTCGCCCTTGAAAAATCAGGAAATGCTATTTTAGAAGCCCTCCAAACTGTGGGTAAAACACGTTTTAACCTAATTTTTGACCCCAACGTAAGGCCGACCGTCATCGACGATTTTGCTAGATACCAACAGAGGGTCTTTGAGTTCGTAAAACTCTCCTACCTAGTTAAACTCTCGGATGAAGACCTTTTGCACCTCTTCCCCGCTAAAAGTCTCGCTGATGGAGTTGCATCACTCTTAAAACTCGGAGCTGAACAAGTTGTCCTGACTAAAGGTAAAGAGGGGTTAGAATGGCACAATTCGCAAGGGCTAAATGTTAAAGTGCCGGCAGTTGACAACCCAATTGTCGACACCATTGGTGCCGGAGACACGGTGAGTGGTGCTTTGCTGAACTTCTTGCAAGAGAATAATCTCAAGCGTTCGGGATTTATTACCGAGGAGCAGGCCAGAGAAGCTCTAAGCTTTGCTGCTAAGGCTGCGGCGGTAACAACCGGTAGGGAGGGGGCAGACCCTCCCAAACGCTTTGAGGTGGTCTAATCTTTGAGGTTATAAGCATTGAGGAGAGAAAATTCTTGAGGAGTGGGGATAGAATCGAGGGCCCCTTCACGCATTACAGTGATGCTACTGGCGGCACTAGCTAACTCGAGTGCCTCCTGAGGGCTCTTGCCTTGGGCAATATTGGCTACGTAACACCCAATAAAAGTGTCTCCGGCTGCCGTAGTGTCCACTACGGGCACCTGCCAAGTGCCGAAGCTGAGTCGCTCGCTATCTTTGCCGTAGCGTGCCCCTAGAGGCCCTAGGGTGAGTATGACAGCCTTGTGGGGGTACTTAGACGTTAGGTAATCTAAAGCTGCTTCAGGCACCTCTATTTTCGATAAGCCTTGAGCTTCAACTTCATTGACCACCAACAGGTCAACGAACTCTAACGGGAGATTAAGGACACTCTCATCAAAAGGGGCGGGGTTGAAACAGATTTGCATCCCCTTAGAGTGGGCTTGCTCCATGATATAACCAATAAAGTTGATCTCATTTTGCAAAACTACCCAATCTCCTTCATCAAAATCGGCGAGGACCTTGTCAATTTCGGATTTAGTGAGCTCTTTGTTGCTACCGGCGTAGAGTACAATGGAGTTTTGGCCATCTTTGGCTACTTGGATGAGGGCTTGGCCCGTGGGGGTCTCTCCCACCATTAAATAGTCGGTATTTACCCCTTTACTCTCTAATTTTTCTTTTATCCACAGTCCATCGGGGCCGATTTTCCCCGCATGGTAGACAGGGTGCGAGCCGGCTTGGGCAATTGCCACCGATTGATTAGCCCCTTTTCCGCCGGTTGAGCGCACCACGCTGGTGCTACTAATGGTCTCTCCCGGTAAAACAATATGGTCGACCGCAAAGATAATATCGATATTAGTTGAGCCAAAGTTTAATATGCGCATTTAACTCCCCCCGTTATAATAGTCTTAGACTATGTTTAAAGGCCTCTTTATAGAAAGAGTTGGGCCAAATAGAGGCCTGTACTTCGCCGATGTGGGCTTTCTTTAACAACAACATACAGATGCGGGACTGCCCGAGTCCCCCTCCAATAGTTTGCGGGAATTCGCCGTTTAAGAGCCTTTTATGCCAGTATAGCTCTTTTTTGGCCAATTCACCACGCATTTCTAGTTGTCTGAGGAGCACCTCCTGGTTGACGCGGATACCCATAGAAGAGAGCTCCATGGCATCATCCCTAACGCTATCGTAAACGATAATATCGCCATTGAGGCCGTGGTAGCCCTTGTGGGTCTCAGTAGACCAGTCGTCGTAGTCTGGTGCCCGCCCCCCATGGGCTACTCCATTGTTTAGAGGGTAGCCGATTCCAATTAAAAAGATTGCTCCATACTCCTTAACGAGTTGTCTCTCCCGTTCTTCACCGGTGAGCTCTGGGTAAGCAGCATAAGCCTCTTCGCTGTGGATGAACTTAATCTTTTCGGGAAGCGTTGGTTGGCAAACAGGAAAGAGTTCACTTACTAAAAATTCTGTGCGCTTTAGGGCACCATAAAGCTTAGTAACCACACATTTTAAGTAATCAAGGGTCCTTTGCTCTTCTTTAATTATTAACTCCCAATCCCACTGGTCGACATAGATAGAGTGGATGGCATCGAGTTGATCTTCTGCTCTAATGGCATTCATATCGGTATAAAGCCCGGTGTTGACGGCAAAGTTGTAATCAGCCAGAGCCATCCGTTTCCATTTAGCTAGGGAGTGGACAATTTCGAGTGTTTGGTTATTTAAACGGGGAACTTGAAAACTCACCGGTTTTTCAGTTCCATTGAGTTCATCGTTAAGGCCACTGCCCTGGGGGACAAAGAGGGGAGAGGTTACCCTTGAGAGGTACAATTCTCCCGACAATTCCCTTTCAAAAGTATCTTTAACAAATTTAATCGCTTTTTCGGTATGTTTTTGGTCCATTAGGGGGCGGTAACCATTCGGAAATTGTTCTTTTACCATTGACCTCTCCTCTTTTCTTAAGGCTTTTAGA
>Ga0172382_10010205_pt1 | contig 12661 bp, 12 predicted proteins | sample Leawel138RmetaG_FD_122245 | JGI IMG/M metagenome (GOLD analysis project Ga0172382, IMG submission 122245) | Leachate microbial communities from a municipal landfill in Southern Ontario, Canada - Leachate well 138R metaG | ecosystem: Engineered > Solid waste > Landfill > Unclassified | place...
GCCCTTTTTTTTAATTAGATTGTTTAACCCCCGTCTCCCTAGAATGAATTTCATCAACCTTTCTGGAGGAGACCATGGATCAAGTCTTATTTGCGGGAACCGCCGTCACGCGTGAAGGCGCGATTGGTTCCTTGTACCGCCTGCAAGCGGGCACACAATGGGAAAAAGTTGCGGACATCCCGGACGACGCCGCCGTGCAAGCCATCGTCCAACACCCCGCACGCCCTCAGCTCATTTTCCTCGCCACCCGCAAAGGTCTCTACAAGTCCGAAGACAAAGGCCGGAGCTGGCGCCTGATCCCGATTGACGCGGACGGCGCCCAATTCTGGTCAATCGAAGTGGACCCGCGTAACCCGGACCATCTGTTTGCAGGCACCTCACCGATCGGCGTATTCGAAAGCACGGATTGCGGAGAAAGCTGGACACGTTGCCACGTTGACCACCCGGAGCGCTTCACCATCCGATTCGGCGCTTCACGCGTCATGCGTCTGGCCTTCCATCCCACCAACCCGGACGTGCTGTATGGCATTGCCGAAATCAACGGCTTCATGGTGAGCCTGGACGGCGGCAAAACCTGGAAGGGCGAATCACGCGGCCTGCTCGGCCAAGCGGCGCACGCGCACCTGAAAAACAAGATTGAAACCAGCGACGATGCCGAAGGCATGTTCGATGCCCACGCCGTGACCACCACCCCGGCCTCGCCCGATTCGCTGTACTACCTGTGCCGCATGGGTGTGTTCGAGAGCATGGACAAGGGCCGGACCTTCACCGATCTGGAAGTGCGAAACTTTGCCCCGTTCTCTTACTGCCGCGATTTGCGCGTGACCGCGGACAACCCCCGAAAACTGTATGCCTGCTTCAGCATTGCTTCGCGCAGCAACGCCGGCGCGGTCTACACCAGTGACGACCTGGGCAAAACCTGGCGGCGCGCGGACAGCATCGTCACGCCGCAAAGCACCATCATGGGCATCAATGTACACACCGCCGACGGCAAGGGCGTGATTTCCGTCACGCGCGGCGGACAGGTCTTCCATACCTTCGATGGCGCACAAACCTGGACGGAAACGCAGTTGCCCGCCACTGCCGGCGATGCGTTCTGCGTTGCGATGATTTGAGCCTGGAGATCAAGACGTGCGTCTTAATGGAATCATTCGAGCCCTGGAAAACGGGCCAGGCATCGCCCTCACCTCTTTCGTGCAGGCCGAGATCGAAAATGCGGTGAACTTTGCTCAGGCCAAACTCGATGGACTGGTGTTCGAACTCGAACACAATCCTTGGGATATCAATGCCTTGCGCGTAGCCATGCAGTTCCTGCTGTTGCGAGAACAGATCGCCAAGACTGGCAGTATCGCGTGCCCGGTCACGCCGCTGGTCCGGATTCCGCCCAACGGCGGCGAGATGAACCAGTGGTTTGCCAAGCAGGCCCTGGATCTGGGCGCTTATGGCATTGTCTGGCCCCGCATCAACAATAGCAACGAAGCCTACAATGCGGTGGCCGCCTGCCGTTATCCCCGCCTGCCGTCACGTCCGCAGTATGAACCGCAAGGCCTGCGCGGCGATGCGCCGATGGCGGCCGCACGCTACTGGGGTCTGTCGCAACAGGCCTATTACAAAAAAGCCGACGTCTGGCCACTCGTTCCGGATGGCGAGATTCTGGTTGGCTTGATGATTGAAAGCGTGGCGGGCGTCAACAATCTGGAAAGCATGCTCAAGGAAGTGCCAGGCATCGGCCTGCTGCTGATCGGCGAAGGCGACCTGACGCAAGAGTTGGGTTGCCCCCGCGACTATGAGCATCCGGAATTACTGCGCTTGATGGATCATGTGCTTGAGCTAGGCAAGGGTTTCGGCGTGGCCGTTGGCCATCCACACGTCACCACGCACAACGCGCAGCAGGTCATCGATCAAGGTTATCGATTCCTGATGAGCTACCCGCGCCGGGATTTCTCGGGCAGCACACTGTCCCGCGAACTTGTCCACGGCGGGAGCTGACGATGCAGACCTTGCAAACCGTGTTCGGTAAACACGCGCAACTCGATGGCCTCCGCGCCCAGCCTGAAATCCTGCCGGGCGTGAAGCTGGACCTGATCGACGTCAAGCGCATGCCCGATGTCTATCGCGACATGGCCCGCCATCAACCCTACGCCGTGTGCGAGATGGCGCCCACCATGTACTTGATGGCGCTCGAGCGCGGGGCGGCCTTGACCGCCTTGCCGCTCCCGATGACCCGGCGCTTCCGCCATTCGGGCATCAAGCAGCGCAAGGGGCTGGCCTTGAGCAGCCCGAAAGCGCTAGAGGGCCGCAAAGTGGGGGTACGCAACTACTCGGTCACGGCGGCCGTCTGGACGCGCGGCGTCTTTGCCGACGACTACGGCTTGGACGCCAACAACGTCACGTGGGTGACGGAAGAAGCCGAAAACCTGGACGATCTGCCACTGCCGCCCAATGTTGAACGCCTGCCGCCGGGACAGACCATCGCCGACGCCTTGGCGCGCGGCGAACTCGACCTGGCTTTCGATGGCCTCGCGGGCGCGGGCAATGCCGATGACATGGAAGACCTGGTCCGCGACGCCGCCGCGGTGGAACAGCGCTGGTTCGAACGCACCGGCATTTACCCTATCCACGGCGTCATCGTCGTCCGCAATGACGTCATCCGCAGCCACCCCGGCCTTCCACAGGCGCTGTATCAACGTTTCGTGGACGCCAAGCAGGCTTATCTGGCACGGCTTGACAGCATCGCGGAACCCAGCGGCGACGACAAGCGCTACCGGCGCCTGCGTGCCCTGATGGACGATCCGCTGCCCTATGGCTTGGCCGAAAACCGGGCCTCGTTCGACGCGCTGATCCGCTATGCCCACGAACAGAAACTGATTGGCGAGCGGGTCCAGGCCGATCAGGTTTTCATCGATCCCCGAACCGCCGGACCGGCCCAAGTTGCTCACTGGAAATGACACGATGACGCCTCTTACCCTGACCGCCATGTTTGGCAGCTACCCGAAAACCGCGGCGCTGAAAGAACAGCGCATCGCGTCCGATCGGGTTGCGCTTGATATCGCGCCCATCGATACCGCGCAAAAAGCCTTCAAGGACGTGGTGCGCAATCATCGATTCGATGTGGCCGAATTGGCCATCGTGACCTACCTGCTGGCTCATGACGCCGGGCACCGTTACTGCCTGCTGCCTTTCGTGATGAATGGGAACTTCCATCACAAAAGCATTTACACGCGCGCCGACGACGTTTTCGGCCCCACGGAACTCGAAGGCAAGCGCGTGGCCATGCGTTCCTATTCGCAAACCACCCCCACCTGGGTACGTGGCATTCTGTGCGACGAATACGGCCTCAACCTATCGGAGGTGGAATGGTACAGCCAGCAAGGCGCCCATGTGGCCGAATACCGCGACCCGGCCTGGGTACGCAATCTGGCCCCCGAATGGGGGCTCGAAGAAGCGCTGCTGGCCGGTGAAGTCGATGTCATCATCGCGGGCAGCGCCCTCCAGAACCCGGACAAATTACGCCACTTGATTGATGAGCCGTTCGCCGCCGCCAACGCCTGGCATGCACGGGCCGGCATCATCCCGATCAACCACATGGTCGTCGTCAAGGCTGAACTGGCGGAATCGAATCCGGAAGCCGTCCGCGACGTGTTCCAGATGCTGGTTGCAAGCCGTCAGGCCGGCGAATCGATCCCGGCGGCGGGAAGCCGGGACTTGCAGCCCATCGGCTTCGACGCGATTCATGCCTCGCTGGAAAAGATCATCCAATATGCGTACGACCAACAGATGATCTCAACGTGCTATTCACCGGAAGCGCTGTATGGCAACGTTCTGGGCATTCTCAAACCCTAAGAAATCGGAGACGCCATGACCGGCATCGTTTCATCCATTGCTTATATCCGCCTGGGCGCCCCCGATCTGGATGTCCAGGAACGCTTCCTGAAGGACTTCGGCCTGAGCACGGTATTGCGCAACGACGATCGGCTCTATATGCGGGGGATGTCCGACTCCCCGTTCATCCACGTGACCGAACGGGGCCCGGCGGGCGTGCTGGCCGTGGCCTACGAGGTCAACCCGGCCATCGCCATTGAATCGCTGCAGGAACGATTCAATACGCCTGTCACGCCGCTGGAGGGACCCGGCGGCGGAACCTGCCTGCGCCTGACGGACCCGAACGGCATGACGGTCGAGCTGGTGCAGGGCCGGGAAAAAGTCGCGGCGCTTCCCCGTTTCCAAGCGGTGCGCGGCACCGACGGCCTTAGTCAAGATCGGGGCCCCGCCCGCATCGACCGTCTGGTGCACACGGCTTACGCCACCACCCGGCTGCACGAAACCCTCACGTGGTACCAGGAAGCCTTCGGCTTTCTCCCCACCGACGAGCTCTACATCGAAAAACCCGGCAATACGCTGGGGCGCTTCGTGCGCCAGGACCTCGGCGAGGAGCCGGTGCACCATCACATTCTGTTCGTCTTCAAGGGAGAAAAGGACGGCCTGCACCATGCTTCGTTCGAGGTGGAGCGCGTTGACGACATTTTCACCGGCGGCGACCACCTGCACGAACTCGCCTATGACCACGTCCGCGGCATCGGACGGCATGCGCTCGGCAGCCAGATCTTTGATTACTGGATGTCGCCGTTCGGCGTGATGCACGAACACTGGTCCTCCACTGAAAAAATGACGGCCTCCAGCCGCTTCAACGAAATCCAGATCGGCGCCGGCATGGTGCATGACAGCGGTGAACGTCCGCCCGAACGCTTCGTCAAGCAAGCGTCACCGATCATTCAGAAAGAAAAGGTTCAACGCTCATGATCATTGATTGCCACGGTCACTTCACCACGGTTCCCCCGGCGCTGCATGCGTGGCGCAAGCAGCAGCTTGAAGGCAGCGGCGTGTCCGGCCAGCCGCTGCACATCTCGGATGACGAACTGCGCGAATCGCTGTCGCTGAAGCAAGTCAAGATGCAGGCGGAGCGCGGCCTGACCCTGACCTTGTTCTCACCCATTGCCGGCCAGATGGGCCACCATCTTGGCACGCCGGAACAAAGCATTGAATGGTCTCGCGTCTGCAATGACCTGATTGCCCGCGTCCATGCTCTCTTCCCAAAGAACTTCGTCGGCGTTGGCCAGTTGCCGCAATCCGCCACCGCCGCCGACTTCGGCATTGCCGCCAGCGTGCGGGAACTGGAGCGCTGCGTGACGGATCTCGGCTTTGTGGCCGTCAACCTGAACCCTGATCCCTCCGGGGGCTTCTGGCAGGTGCCGCCGCTGACCGACCGCGCCTACTACCCGCTCTACGAAAAAATGGTCGAACTGGATGTCCCGGCCATGATTCACGTCAGCAGCTCCTGCAATCCCTGCCACCACCATGTGGGGGCGCACTATCTGAATGGCGACACCTCGGCCTTCATGCAGTTCCTGCTGGCGCCGCAACTGTTCAAGGATTTCCCGACGCTGCGTTTCGTGATTCCACATGGCGGCGGCGCCGTGCCCTACCACTGGGGGCGCTACCGGGGGCTGGCGCAAGACCTCGGCTACGAGAGACTCGACGAGGGCCTGCTCAACAACGTGTTCTTCGACACCTGCGTCTATCACCAACTCGGCATCGATCTGCTGACCCAGGCCGTCCCGACTGAAAACATTCTGTTCGGCTCGGAAATGATCGGTGCGGTCAAAGGTATCGACCCGGAAACCGGCCATCACTACGACGACACCAAACGCTACATCGACGGCGCCGGTCACCTGACGGCGCGCCAGCGCCAGGCCATCTTCCAAGACAACGTCCTGCGGGTCTATCCCCGCCTGAAACCCTATATCGAGAACTGAAGGAGAGCCTCCATGGATCTGAACATCAAAGGACGGAAAGCCGTCGTCTGCGCTTCATCGCAAGGCCTGGGCCTGGCTTGCGCCACCTCGTTGGCGCGGGAAGGTTGCCAGGTCTATTTGAACGGCCGCAATGAAGACAAGCTCATCCAGGCCGCCAATGAAATCGAAGCGCTGACCGGCAACCGCCCTGATTATATTGTTGCCGATCTCACCACCGAGACCGGCCGCGAAGCCATTGTTGCCGCCTGCCCTGACGCCGACATCCTCGTCAACAACAATGCCGGTCCCGAGCCCGGCAAAATTGCCGACTGGTCCTATCAGGACTGGCTCGACGGCGTGGAAGGCAATATGCTCGCACCGATCATGCTGATCAAAGCCTATGTGCCTGGCATGCGCGAACGGAAATTCGGCCGGATCATCAACATCACCTCTGCCATGGTGAAGTCGCCAAGCGCGACCATGGGCCTGTCCGCCGCCGTGCGCGCGGGCTTGACCGCCTTGAGCAAGTCCGTCCAGAAAGATGCCGTGATTGATAACGTGACAATCAACAACCTGCTGCCCGAGCGCTTCGATACCGACCGCCAGCGCTTCATGGCCGAGCGGATGTCCAAGCGGGACAACATCAGTATTGAAGCGGCGCGCCAGAAAATCGCCAACACGATCGCAGCCAAGCGTTTCGGCAAGCCGAACGAATTCGGCGACGCCTGCGCTTATCTGTGCAGCGACCAGGCCAGCTTCATTTCCGGCCAGAATCTCCAACTCGACGGGGGGTCATACGCCGGTTTGGTATAAGCTACGCATGGCGGTCGCCCTGCGCTCCGGCCTGCCCGGCCGGGGCAGGCATCTTGCCTCTGAAACGTATGAACCACCTTCCCACGCTCTGGCATCTCCGGGTCTTTGATTGCGTTGCCGAACTGGAAAACGTCACCAAAGCCTCCCAAGCGCTGCTGCGCACGCAGCCGGCCATCACGCTTTGCATCGGCTCCCTGGAGAAAATGCTGGGCGTCTCTTTGTTCGAACGCACGAAAACCAGTGTGCACCTGACGGAAGTCGGCATTTCCGCCCATGTGCGGGTCAAGAAAATCCTTGAATCGTTGGAACAAGGCATTGGCAGTATTGCCGGTGACAAGAATCTGGCGCCCCAGGCCATTGCGTCCCGCATCACCCGCTCTCAAATTCAGGCGCTGATTGCCATCCACGAGTGCCACTCGTTCCGGACCGCGGCCGCCAAGCTGAACATCTCCGATTCGTCATTGCAACGCTCGGCCCGCACGCTGGAGGCGCACCTCGGCTGCAAACTCTACAAAAGCACGGCCGCGGGAATCAAGACCAGCCACCATGGCGATGCGCTGGCGCGGTGTTTCAACAACACGCTTGCGCAGATCAACGCACTGATGGAGTCAGTCCAGCAATTCAAGTACCCGAAAGAAAAAAGCGTCAATCTCGGCGTCATGCTGATGGACCCATCCATGCTGGTTGTCAACGCCATCAAGGAGACCCAGCAGTCGTTCCAGGATGCGCGCGTTGCGGTGATCAGCGGCACCCATGAGAACCTGATACAGAAACTGTTGCGCGAAGAAATCGACTTCGTCATCGGCCTGCTCAAAGAACAGCAACAGCACCTCGGCCTGCGCCACGAACTGCTTTACCAAGAGTCCTACTGCATCGTCGCCCGTCGCGACCACCCGCTGAGCGGGAAGCGCAAACTGAGCGTGGAAGACCTGCATCAGTATCCCTGGATTCTGCCGCCGGTCAGTTCGCCTCGGCGCCGCGCCTACGAGCACGTTTTCGTCGACACCCCTCCACCGCCCGCGCTGATCGAGACCTATTCACTTTCCACCATCCGCATTACCTTGGCTGAATCGGACAGTCTGACCGTACTGAGCTGGGTCGAGGTATTGAGTGAGCGCCATTTTGGCCTGCTTGCTCCGCTGGATTTCAATATCGATTGCGATGGCCCGTCCGTCGGCATCACCACGCTCCAGGGAAAATCCCTGACCGACATACAGACGTTCTTCCTCAACGCCTTCAGGAAAAACGCGGTTTACTTGACGAAGCAATAGATTCGAGCAGGGTCCCGGCTCTCCTTTCTTGTTCGAGCGAAGCGTACTTTCGTTTTTCTTATGACCGGCAGGGCAGATCTTATCGGCGGCTGAACGGCGGTGAAACTACCATATCCGCTGAGCTTTCGGACACACAGAACACGCCCAACCATGCTAGTTGTAGATTCCCAAATCCACCCCTGGTCGAACGGCACCTCCACCGGACATCATCGCCGCGACCCTATCGACGCCCACCGCCTGCAACAGGAAATGACGCAGGCAGGCGTTGACCGCGCAGTACTGGTCCCCCCTTTGTGGGACCCCGATGGCAATGACTATTCCTTGAGACTGGCAGCGCAACACCCCGACCGCTTCTGCGTCATGGGCCTGTTGAACCCCGCCCTGCCCAACGCCTCCGAGCAGCTGCAAGGCTGGCTGCAACAGCCCGGCATGCGCGGCGTGCGTTTCCTGCTCAATACCCCGGCGCGCACCCAGCCGCTGGATGACGGCACACTGGATGCGCTGTGGCCTATTGCTGAAGCGCATGGCATTACCGTTTCCCTGCTGATGCCCGGCCGCCTTCTTGACGTTGCCCGAATTGCACGCCGCCACCCCCGCCTGAAGCTCCTCGTGGATCATCTTGGCGTACCGCGCGGCGCCGTCGGGGAGATGGCGTTCAAGCATCTTCCTGATTTGTTGGCGCTGGCAGCCTTCCCCAACGTCCAGGTCAAAGCCGCCGGCGTGGGTGATTATGCGCTCGACCCGTTTCCATTCAAGTCCCTGCTCGACCCACTGCAACGCATCTTCAATGCATTCGGCGCCGGGCGCGTGATCTGGGGCAGTGACCTGAGCCGTCTTCATCACCCCTATTCCCAATGCGTCGATCACTTCAAATCCCAGCTGCCATTTCTCTCCTCCACGGAGGTGGAAAAGGTCATGGGGGAGAACATCATCAGCTTGCTTGACTGGAAAAGTTGTTAAATCAATCATAAGGAGACAAATCATGACCTTCCCGATCTCACGCAGAACGTTCCTGACCCAAGTGGGCGCGGCATCCACCCTGCTGGTGACGGCCCAGCCGCTGCGGGCGCAAACGGCCCAGCCCCTGCCCTTGACCCGCATCGTGCTCGGCGTCCCCGCCGGGTCGATGGTTGACACGATTTCACGGCGGGTTGCCGACGTGCTGAAGCCCGACTATGCCACCAACGTCTATGTGGAAAACAAGACCGGCGCAGGCGGCATCCTGGCGGTCAGGCATCTGATCAGCCAACCCGCTGACGGCCGTAACGTCTATGTTGGTGTCTCATCACCACTGACGGTCTATCCCGAAACCTATAAAAACCTGGCCTACGATCCGGAACGCGACCTGATTCCCGTTGGCAGCCTGGGCACCTTCGATCTGGCGCTGGCCGTCGGCCCCGCTGTGCCCGCCTCCGTCACGAACCTGAACGCGTTCTTCGACTGGTGCAAACAGAATCCGGACAAAGCCACCTTCGGTTCCCCTGGCGAAGGCTCGATGCTGCACTTCATCGGCAGCATGACCGGCCGCAGCGCCGGGGTCGACATGCGTCACATTCCCTATCGCGGCCCTGGCCCCGCTGTCATCGACCTCGTGGGCGGCATGGTCTCCGCCGTGGTCGTGCCGCTCTCCGACCTCACCGAACTGGCCGGACAAGGCAAACTCCGCATCCTGGGCACGACCGGTGACGTCCGCAGCCGCTTCGTGCCCACGATTCCCACCTTCGCCGAGCAAGGCTTTGGCGAATACGCGATGGGCGTCTGGATTGCCGTGTTCGTGGCGGCAGGCACGCCCGCCCCGCTGATCGAACAATTGACCAAAACCCTGAAAAGTGCGCTGGACGACGCAGCTGTACGTGACAGCATGGGCACCCAATTGCAAGCGGTTCAATGGGGAGAGGCGGATGAGCTCAAGCAGCGAATCCGGCGTGAACGCGCAAGCTGGAAAAAAGCCGTGACGGCCTTGAATTTCTCCGTGGAAAGCTGAAGCGCCCGGGGGCGCTTGGAGGGGGGGCGCTCCCAAGACATAAAGCGCCCTCGTGGGGATCGGACAAACGCGCAGCGGATTTGCTAGTATTAGCACTGCCTATCCCCCACTCACGGTAAGGACAATTCCGTTGACGCGTGCGCTGCTTCACCGCCTGCTGCGGCTGCTTCTTCTTTCCACCACTGCGTTCGCAGCGGCGTGCTCGGTCACTCCGCCGCCCTCTGCGGAACTGCCGTTTCGCTTGCCGGAAGCCTTTGCAAGTCCTTCCCAACCAGAGATGGCGCAAAGCGACGCCTGGTGGCAGCGCTTTCAGGACGCGCAGTTGAACCAGTTCGTCGAACTCGCCTTGACGCGCAATACCGGCTTGGCGCAAGCACTGGCACGCCACAAGATCTCGGAAGCCCAAACCCGGCTGAGCCGCGCGGATCAACTGCCGCAAGTCGGCATCGGCGCGGGCAGTACGCGCCAACGCCAGAATCTGCAAGGCATGCCCGGCACAGGCGCCAACAACACGCTGAGCACCACCCACAGCGCCACGCTCGACATCAGTTGGGAACTCGACCTGTGGGGCCGTCTGTCGGCGCTCTCCGCGGCGGCGCAGGCCGACTATCTCGCCAGCGGCGAGCAACTGCGCGGCATGCGCCAATCGGTCGCCGCGCAAGTCACCCGGCTGTATTTCGAGATCGTGCATGCGCGCGCCCAGGTGACGCTGTCCGAACACATCGTTCGGTCATTGGGGGAAATGGCCCGGCAGATCAACAACCGTGTCACCGTTGGCATTACCTCACCCGCTGACGGCATGCTGGCCAATGCCAACCTCGATTCGGCCCGAGCAGGCCTTGAGCAACGGCGCGAGGCGCTCGAGCGCAGCTTGCGGCAACTGGAGGTGCTGATGGGCAACTATCCCAGCGGGCAGCTCCCCACTGCGGCGGACCTGCCCGCGCTGCCCTCCTCACCCGCCACCGGCATTCCGTCCGAACTGCTGACGCGCCGTCCCGACGTTCGCGCCGCCGAACTGGGTCTGCTCAGCGCGGGCTACCGCCGAGGGGCCGCCCAGCGCTCTTTCCTGCCTTCGCTATCGCTGAGCGGCTCGGCGGGTTATGCGGGCAGCCAACTCGCACAACTTTTCAGCGCCAGCAACTTGATCTGGTCCATCGCGGGACACATCGTGCAGCCAGTTTTCCAGGGCGGACGCCTGACCGCTCAACTGGATATTGCCGAAGGCCAGCATCAGGAGTTGCTGCACGCCTACGCGGAAACCGCTGTCAACGCCTTGGCCGAGGTGGAGAGCGCCTTGGTGGTGGACGCCTTGCTGCTGAACCGAGAAAACGCGCTGGACCGTTCCGCCAGCGCGGCGGAAGAAGCCGTCCGCGTCTCGTACAACCGTTATCTACAAGGGATAGACCCTTTTCTGAACGTGCTCGAAAGCCAGCAGCGCGCACTTGATGGCCGCAGCGCCCATATCACGGCCCGCCATGCCAGGCTGGATAACCGCATTGCCTTGCACTTGGCGCTCGGCGGCGGCTTCGAACAAGGACCACAACCATGACCCCACCTTGGCCCTTCCCCCTCGTCGCCCTGCTTGCGCTGGCCCTGAGTGCCTGCAGCGGCCAGGATGAGCCCGTGGACGATGCCGCACAATCGGCCGCCCCCGGCAATGTCCAGGCCGTCAGCGTCAGCGTTCTACCTGTTGAACGGCGGCAGCTGCAAGGCTGGGTCTATAGCCAAGGCACGGCGCGCTCGCGCCAGCGCGAGTTCCTGACCTTCACGCAACAGGGCATGGTGTCTTTCGTTGACCAGAAGCTGCGTGTTGGCAGTCCAGTCAAAGCCGGGCAATTGATTGCCCACCAAGCGCCGGAACGCGTCCAGGCGGATTTTCAGGCGGCCAAGGCCGGGCTGGCGGAAGCCGAAGCCAACCTGGCGCTCGCGCAAGTCACCCAGAAACGCTATGAGACCTTGATTGAACAACGGTCAGCCTCGCAGCAGGAACTGGATGAAGCCACGGTGCAAGTGCAGCATGCCATGGCCGCGCGCGACAATGCCCGCGCGCAACTGGCGCAAGCCCAGCTCGGCGTCAATGAATCCCGGCTGGTTTCACCGATCAGCGGCGTGCTGGCGCGGCTCAATATTGAAAAAGGCCGCTACTTCATGCCGAGCACCGTCCAGACCAATACGGAGCAAAGCGCGCTGCGCACCGTGCCCGCCATGGTGATAGACCCAACCCGCTTTGAGGTACGCGTTGATCTGCCCTCCTACGATTTCCGGCAGATTCAAACCGGGGCGCGGGCCGTGATCGGTGAAACACCACCGATTGACGGGCGCGACCTTGACCCGGAATCCCGCCAGGACAGCGTGGCCGGTTCGGTGCATGCGGTCAGCCCGTCGCTGGATCCGGAAACCCGCACGTTTGAAGTCATTGTCCATACCGAAGACAGCGATCACTTGCTGCAGGACGGCGAGTTCGTCGCGGTCTGGATTGCCGAACCGGCCCTGGAGGAAGCGCTGGCCGTGCCGCTGGAAGCCTTGCGCTTTCGCAACGATCAGTCCTTCGTCTTCGTTGCCGACGTCCAGAACGGCAAAGTCAGCGAGCGCCGGATAGAACTCGGGCAGCAGGCGGGCAACTACCGCGCGGTGACGGACGGTCTGACAGAAGGAGAATGGGTGGTGACGGACGGCCGGGCCGCGCTGAATGATGGGGAGCCCGTGCGCATTCTGCGCCATCACGGAAGCGCGCCATGAGTACGCCCCCGCCTTCCAGCGCCCTGGAGACCGATGAAGTCAGAAGCGCCCACCCGCTGGCC
>Ga0172382_10010206_pt1 | contig 12661 bp, 9 predicted proteins | sample Leawel138RmetaG_FD_122245 | JGI IMG/M metagenome (GOLD analysis project Ga0172382, IMG submission 122245) | Leachate microbial communities from a municipal landfill in Southern Ontario, Canada - Leachate well 138R metaG | ecosystem: Engineered > Solid waste > Landfill > Unclassified | place...
CGCCCAGGATATTGCGGATCGTGCCGTTGGGCGACTTCCACATCTTCTTGAGGCTGAATTCCTCGACGCGCGCCTCGTCGGGCGTGATCGTCGCGCACTTGACCGCCACGCCGTACTGCTTGGTGGCGTTGGCGCAATCGACCGTCACCTGATCGTCGGTGGCGTCGCGGTTCTCGATCGAGAGGTCGTAGTACTTGAGGTCGATGTCGAGGTAGGGAAGGATCAGCCGCTCGCGGATCCACTGCCAGATGATCCGCGTCATCTCGTCGCCGTCCATTTCGACGACGGGGTTTTTCACCTTGATCTTTGCCATAGCGCTTCAACACTCCCGGGGATGGAAAAACGGGGTGCCTCTGACACGTCCGACAGGGCTTAGCAAGGCCGACGCCGCCCCAATAACGCTGGACAGCACGCCCCCCGCGCGCCACTTGCCGGCAGAGCGCAACACGAGAGGAGGAGCAGATGAGCGAGGAAATCCTGGTCGCCGTCGCCGAGGGCGTGATCGAGGTCACGATCAACCGCCCCGAGGCGCGCAACGCCATGTCGAAGGCCGCCGCCGAGGCGATCGCCGCGGCGATGGACCGGCTGGAGGCGGAGGCCGACCTGCGCTGCGCGATCCTCACCGGCGCCGGCGGCACCTTCTGCTCGGGCATGGACCTCAAGGGGTTCCTCGCGGGCGAGATGCCCGTCGCCGGCGACCGCGGCTTCGGCGGGCTGACGAGCTGGACGCCGAAGAAGCCGGTGATCGCCGCGGTCGACGGCTATGCGCTGGCGGGCGGCATGGAGCTGGCGCTCGCCTGCGATCTCATCGTCGCCAACGCGGGCGCCAGGTTCGGCATCCCCGAGGTGAAGCGCGGCCTCGTCGCGGCGGGCGGCGGCGTGGTCCAGCTTCCCCGGCTGCTGCCGCGCCCGCTGGCGATGGAGCTGGCGCTCACCGGCGATCCGATCACCGCGCAGCGCGCCTACGACCTGGGCCTGGTCAACCGCGTCACGGACGGTCCGGCGATCGAGGCGGCGCGCGAACTTGCCCGCACGATCGCCGGCAACGGCCCGCTGGCGGTCATTGCCTCCAAGGGCATCGTCCGCGACTCCTGGCTGTGGAGCGACGCCGAGGCGATGGCCAAGCAGGCCCCCTACATCGCCCACGTCTTCACCTCCGAAGACGCGCGCGAAGGCGCTATGGCCTTCGCCCAGAAGCGCAAGCCCAACTGGCAGGGCAAATAACCGCATGATCGCCGGGGCCGTGGCCGAACGTCCCGGGCGGAACGGCGGAATCCTGGCGAGCCCCGCCGCGCAGGCGGCGATCTTCGTGCTGGTGGCGCTGGCGCTGAAGGCGACGACCTTCGGCGACACCAACCGCTCTGTCGACGAGATGTTCTATTTCCTCGTCGCCCAGCGGATGCACGAGGGCCTGGTGCCCTACGTCGACGTCTGGGACCGCAAGCCGCTGGGTCTGTTCCTGATCTACTACCTGATCGCCGGCGTTTCGCGCTCGGTCGTCTCCTACCAGATCGTCGCCTGCCTCTTCGCCGCGGCGACGGCGCTGGCGATCTGCCGCCTGGTCGCCGGCTGGGTGGGTACGCGCGGCGGGCTCTTCGCCGGGCTGGCCTACCTTCTCGTCGCCTGCACCTTCGTCGGGGTGACCGGCCAGGCGCCCGATCTATACAACCCTTTGATCGTTTCGGCCGCGCTGCTGATCGTGCGCGACATGGACGCGCTGGCGCGCGGCCGCGTGGGCTGGCGCGTCTGGACGGCGATGGCGCTGTGCGGCCTCGCCATCACGATCAAGCAGACAACGGCGTTCGAAGCGGCCTTCTTCGGCCTCTACGTGCTCTATAGCCTGCATCGCGCCGGCGTGCCCGCCGGGCGCATGGCCGCCGTCGCCGGCCTCTGCATGCTGATCGGCGCGGCACCGATGCTGCTGATCGCCGGCTGGTACTGGCAGGCCGGCCACTGGCCGGAATTCTGGCACGCGATGGTGACGTCGAACTTCGCCAAGGCGGCGCCGGGGCGCAAGCTCTTTCGGCTGACGGCGATCCTGCTGTACCTGGCGCTGCTGTTGCCCTTCGCCGCCTGGGGGTTGTCCCGCACCGTGGCCGATCGGCGGGCGCGGCCGTTCCTCCTCGGCTGGCTCGCGGCGGCGCTGGTGGGCTTTCTGTCGGTACCGAACTTCTTCGTCCATTACACGCTGCCGCTACTGGTGCCGCTGTGCGTCGCGGCGGGGCTGCTGTTCGGGACGCACCGCCGCAGCCTCCCGCTGTTCGTCGCCTTCGCGCTCTATGCGAACTTCTGGTACAATCCGCTGCAGTCCGAATGGACGCGCGCCAGCCGCGCCTCGATGGCCCATGCGGCGCGGCTCATCCGGCAGCACGATTCAGGCGGCGGCCTGCTGCTCTTCGATGCGCCGAGCTATCTCTACGCGCTGACCGGCGAGCGCTTCCTGTCGCCGCTCGCTTTCCCGCATCACCTCAGCGACGCGCTGGAGAACGACGTCAGCCATCTTGACACCCATGCCGAGATCGACCGGATTCTCGCCGGCCGGCCGGGCGTGATCGTCATGGCCCGCCACCCGCTCATCACCCCGATCAATCTCTATAGCCGGGCGCGGGTCATGGCCTACGCGCGCGCCAACTGCCGGATCGTCGACATCGTCCGGATCTACGACGCCGCCGGCAAGATACCCTTCGTGATCTTCGGCGATTGCGCGCGGAAATGAAAAAGGCGCCGCAAGCGCGGCGCCGTTTCGTGCCCTCGGCGGGTGCATGGTGGGCGTAGGAAGGATTGAACTTCCGACCCCTGCGATGTCAACACAGTGCTCTACCACTGAGCTATACGCCCAATCCGAAGCACCCGCCGGGCGAGGGGGAGCCTCTAGCGAGGGTGTTCGTGCGATGCAAGCGGCTTTCTCGGCCGGCGCCTCAAATGCTGAGCTGGGCCGATTGGCCGAACACGCGCTGCACTTCCAGGACGAGATCGCGCAGGTGGAAGGGCTTGGACAGCACCTTGGCCTGCGGCGCCTCGCGGCTCGCCTTCAGGGTGACGGCGGCGAAGCCGGTGATGAACATCACCTTGGTCTGCGGGCACAGCTCGGCACAGCGCTGGGCCAGTTCGATGCCGTCCATCTCGGGCATGACGATGTCCGACAGCAGCAGGTCGAAGTGCTCGCTCTCGAGGTACGGCAGGGCTTCGGTGCCGCGGCTGACCGCGACCACCTCGTATCCCGCGTTCTCCAGCGCGCGCGCCAGATAGACGCGCATCGCCTCCTCGTCTTCTGCCAGCAGGATGCGAATCATGATTGTTCCGTCCGTTTCTCGTGGCGGGCATGCCGGCGCCCGCGGGCGGGTGCTATAGAGCGTCGCGGGTTAAAATTCTTGTCCGCTTTCGCACCTGCCCAGCTTTGACACAGCGTGCGCGACGGTTCAGCTTCGGGCCATGAACGGGACCGAATCTGAAGCGCGCGATTCTCACTGGATGGCGGGGGGGCATATCCCCGGTTCGCCGGGGCTGCACGCCTTTACCCTGTCGGGTCCGTTGCCGTCCGCCATCCCCGTGCTGATCGCGGTGCCGCACGCCGGGCGCGCCTATCCGGGCGCGCTGCTCGAGCGGATGCGCAACCCCGGGTTCGCGGCGCTGCGGCTGGAGGATCGCTATGTCGACCGCCTGGCCGAAAGCGTCGCGGCGGCGACCGGCGCGACCCTGCTCGTCGCCCACGCGCCGCGCGCGATGATCGATCTCAACCGCGCGGCCGACGATATCGATTGGGACATGTTCGGCACGGGCGCGCCGCCGGACGTGGGCAGCTATACGCCCGGACGCCGGGCCCGCAGCGGGCTCGGCCTCATCCCGCGGCGCCTGCCGGGCCTGGGCGAGCTGTGGAAGCGGCGTCACGACGAGCAGGATCTCGCCGCCCGCATCGCCGGCATCCACGAGCCCTACCATGCGAGCCTGGCGCAAGCCCTGGCCGGGCTGCGCGACCGCTGGGGCGCGGCGCTGCTGCTCGATCTGCATTCGATGCCGTCGCTCGCGCTGCGCGGCGCTCAGGCCCCGCCCGAATTCGTGCTGGGCGACCGCTTCGGCGTAAGCTGCCACGGCAGCCTGGTCGCTTCGACTTTCGCCTATTTCGCAGAGATGCGGCGTGGCACGGCGCACAACCGGCCCTATGCCGGCGGCTATGTCCTCGAACGCCATGCCGCGCCGGGCGAGGGGCTGCACGCGCTGCAGCTCGAGATCGATCGCAGCTCCTATCTCGAGTCGCGACTCGCCGAGCCCGGCAGGGGCTTTGCCGCGATGGTGCATCTGCTCACCGGCCTCGTGCGCCGGCTGGCTGGCGAGGTGGCGGCGCTCGGCCGCATGCGCGCGCCGCCGGACTGGGCCGAAGCGGCGGAATAACGGACAATAAAAAACCACCTCGCGCTATGCGCGAGGTGGCCAAGGTTCAGGGAGGAGGTGCACGATGTGCACCAAGCCCCATCAGGCCATGAGGGCAGCACTGACGGGACACAGGTAAAATAGGCGCAGGCGCCCGGCGATGCAACCCCCCGATGTCACCGGCGGCGACGCATTTTTGGCATCTCGGGGTTTCGCATTCGGTCGGCCCCCGCAAAGCGGCGGCGGTCAGGCCGCCTGCGGCGCGGGAATCGGGCCCTTGCCGAGCTGTACCTGCCGGCCGAAGATTTCGCGCACCAGATCGAGCGAGAAGAGGTGCGCATAGATCAGCGGCAGCAGGCCGTTCTGGTTCCAGCCGCGCAGGATGTCGCCGCGCAGTTCGCGCAGCTTGGCCTCGTCGACCATGCGGAAGCCGCGGTAGGTGAAGGGCTGTTCCTGCCCGTCGAGCTGGAGGGCCAGTTCGCCATCGATCAGCAGATCGTGCTTCTTCAGTTCGGCGATGAAGTTGGCGGTCTTCTGCCCGGCGATCTCGAACTGCTCGCAGAACTGCAGCGTCGCCTTGGTGGTCTCGGACGGCTCCTCGCCGTCGAACAGCGGCTGGCCTTCCTCGAAATCGCCGACGAGGCCGCTGGTCGGATCGAAGCAGAGCGAAAGCTCGTCCGAATCCGGGCGCAGCTTGGCCAGCATGAACGGATAGCGGCGCGCATAGGCGGGGATATAGACGGGGCCGGTCGCCGCGCCTTCCTCGTCGACGAAGACGTTGACGCCCTCGTTCATGCCGAACAGCGCCAGCGGCACCGGGTCCTCGCCGGCGGAGAAGACGATGGGGAAATGCCGCTGCGCCAGCGGGAATTCCTCGACCGTCAGCGGAATCGCGTGCTGGCCGATCAGCCAGGGTGCGCGATCGGTCGGGCGGCTGTGCCAGCCGGCATGGTCCTGGCGGTTGAGCGGGGCCAGGTCCTGGTAGAAAATCGGCAATGCTGCATTCTGCGGCGCGCTGGCCATGAAGGGTCTCCCATCGGCGGGCTTGCGAAAGCGGTGGCTTTAAGCGGTGGTCCCTGCCGGTGCAAGGGCGACCAGCTTGCCCGGATTGAGCAGCCCTTGCGGATCGAGCGCCGCCTTGACCCGGCGCATCAGGCCGAGCGCCACCGGATCGCCGAGCCGCGCGAGTTCGTCGCGCTTGAGCTGGCCGATGCCGTGCTCGGCCGAGATCGAGCCGCCCCATCGCGTGACCAGGTCGTTGACCTCGTGGCTGATCGTCCGGCCGTCGCCCATCGGCCAGGTCCTGTCCGAGCCGCGCGGGGCGATGACGTGGAAATGGACGTTGCCGTCGCCCAGATGGCCGAAGGCGACCGCTTCGGTGCCCGGCCACGCGGCCTCGATCGCGGGCACAGCCGCCTCGACGAATTCGGGCATGCGCTCGACCGGGACCGAAATGTCGTGCTGCACGGCCGGGCCGCGCGCGCGCTCGGCCGGGGCGATCGATTCGCGCAGCAGCCAGAACGCCTCCGCCTGGGCTTCGTTCGCGGCGATCGCCGCATCGGCGACGAGGCCCCGGTCGAACGCGCCTACGATCATCGCCTCGCAACGCTCGCGCAGTCCGTCGGCGGCGCCCTTATCGGCGACGACCTCGATCAGCGCGTGCCAGGCGTGCGGCTCGCCCAGCGGCGCGCGGGCGTCCGGCAGGTAATCGAGCACGGCCTCCAGGCAGTGCTGCGGCAGCACCTCGAAGCCTTCCAGCGCCTCGCCGGCCACGTCCTCGCAATAGAGCAGGAGCGCCCGCGCGGCGTGGAGCGAAGGCACGCCGGCCCAGATCACCACGCGGTCGGCGATCGCGGGCACCAGCCGCAGCGTCGCCGCGGTGACGATCCCCAGCGTGCCTTCCGAACCGATCAGCAACTGCTTGAGGTCGAAGCCGCGGTTGTCCTTCTTGAGCGGCGTGAGCTGCGAGAACACGCTGCCGTCGGCCAGCACCGCCTCGATCCCCATCACCAGCGCGCGCATCGAGCCGTGGCGCAGCACCTGGCTGCCGCCGGCGTTGGTCGAGATCAGCCCGCCCACGGTCGCCGATCCCTTGCCGCCCAGCGTCAGCGGAAAACGCAGCCCGGCTCGCGCCGCCGCCTCGTGCAGCGTCTGCAGCACCAGGCCCGCCTCGCAGGTGGCCTTGCGCCCTTCCGTATCGAGATCGCGCACCGCGGCCATCCGGCGCAGCGAGAGCAGCAGCGAGCCGCCGCCCTCGTCGGGGGTGGCGCCGCCCGACATGCCGCTGTTCCCGCCTTGCGGCACGATCGGCACGCCGTGGCGGGCGCAGAGCTTCACGAGCGCGGCGACTTGCGCGGTATCGGCGGGCGAGGCGAGGGCCAGCGCCCGGCCGGTGAAGCGGCCGCGCCAGTCGGTGAGCCAGGGCGCCATCAGATCGGGATCGCTCGTCAGCCCGCGCGCGCCGAGGAGCGCGGCGGCTTCGGCAAGGAAGGTGTCGCTGGCGGTCATGGCAGGCGCTATGGCACAGACGCCGGGCCGATGCATCCCGGAATGGGCCGGAATGGGCCGGAACGGGCCGAAACGGCAAGTGAAGGCGGCGCATCCGGTGCTTGCTACGCGGCGGCAGTTAAGCGATGGTTCAACCGGGTCGCGTATGGGGGGCGGGAATGGTTGCAATTCCGTGCGCCAGTTTGAACCGAACCGACCGATGAGCTTCGCCGCCGTTCTGCTCGCTCCTTTCCTCCTGCCTTCCCCCGACGCGGGCGCGATCGCGCCCCCGAGGCGGCATGAGGTACCGGCGGCATCGGTGGGCGAGAATCCGCCGGGGCGGGGCGACGTGTCGCTCGCGCCGGCCGGGGGCGCGGGCTGGACCTTCCGCGATGTGGCCGAGAGCTTTCGCGTCCGGGCGCAGAACCAGGTGCGCATCGAGCAGCACCTGACGATCCGCGTCGCGCCCCGGTCGCGCAGCGCGCCGCCGCCGCGTTTCGTCCTCGACCTGCCCGAGCGCAACGCGGAGCCGCGCTTCGTCGAGCGCAGCATGGGGCGCTGCATGGCCGTCTCCAACATCTCCGGGGTGCAGCCGGATTCCGGCAACCGCCTGATCCTGTTCCTGCGCGACCGGCGCATGGTCAGCGCGGTGCTCGAGCGTGCCTGCCGCGCGCGGGACTTCTACTCGGGCTTCTATATCGAGCGCACGTCCGACGGGCAGCTTTGCGTCGATCGCGACATGCTGCTGTCGCGCAGCGGCGCCCACTGCAAGCTGACGCGAATCCGCCAGCTCGTCGATATGGACGACTAAGGGGGCGATTCCAGGGGGGGCGATTCCAGGGGGCCGATCCGGCATTGCGGCATCGGTGCCGCTTGCGCGCAAGGGGATCAAACTTGCGCATCGCCCGGCGGTGCATGCGAAAACCGACGCGGCCGTTCGATTTCGCGCGCGCATTTTCTTGACTTTTCGCCGCAGTTGCGACTAGGGGCGGCCAGTTTCCGCTCGGGCGACCGGCGGAACGCGGGCTGGCACGCGAGCGCCGGACCATCTGTTTTTCCGGACATCTGTCAAGCCTATGAAATTCGCCGATCTCGGCCTCTCAGACGAATTGCTGCAATCGGTAACCGCGGCCGGTTACGATACCCCCACGCCGATTCAGGCGCAGGCGATTCCCCCGGTGCTGATGATGAAGGACATCATCGGCATCGCCCAGACCGGCACCGGCAAGACGGCCAGCTTCGTGCTGCCGATGATCGACATCCTTGCCCAGGGCCGCCGCCGCGCGCTGATGCCGCGTTCGCTGATTCTCGAGCCGACGCGCGAACTTGCGGCACAGGTTGCAGAGAATTTCGAAAAGTACGGCAAGAACCACGACCTCAAGATGGCGCTGCTCATCGGCGGCGTGCAGATGGGCGACCAGGTCAAGGCGCTGTCCGAAGGCGTCGACGTGCTGATCGCCACGCCCGGGCGTCTGATGGACCTGTTCGAGCGCGGCAAGATCCTGCTGACCGGCTGCGACCTGCTGGTCATCGACGAAGCCGACCGCATGCTCGACATGGGCTTCATCCCCGATATCGAGAATATCTGCACCAAGCTGCCGGCCAATCGCCAGACGTTGCTGTTCTCGGCGACGATGCCGCCGCCGATCAAGAAGCTGGCCGACAAGTTCCTGACCAATCCCAAGTATATCGAGGTCGCCCGGCCGGCGAGCAACAACGCCAACATCGCCCAGCACAAGGTCAGGGTGCAGAGCAAGGCCAAGCGCGAGATGCTGCGCCATCTGCTGCATACCGACGACGTCAAGACCGCGATCGTCTTCTGCAACCGCAAGACGACGGTAAGGGAGCTTGCCAAGAGCCTGAAGCGCCATGGCTTCTCTGCCGGGGAAATCCACGGGGACATGGATCAGTCCTCGCGCATCGCCGAACTCGATCGCTTCAAGGCGGGGACGATCAACCTGCTTGTCGCTTCCGACGTCGCCGCGCGCGGGCTCGACATCAAGGGCGTCAGCCACGTGTTCAACTTCGACACGCCCTGGCACCCGGACGACTACGTCCACCGCATCGGCCGCACCGGCCGCGCCGGAGCGACCGGCCGGGCGTTCACATTCGTCACGCCCGAGGACGCCGAGGCGATCGAGAACGTCGAGAAGCTGACCGGCGGCGCGATCCCCGAGTTCGAGGCGCGGCCCGAGCCGCGTGAGGAACGCCAGCCGCGCGAACGCGCCGAACGCCAGCCGCGCGAACGCGCCGAGCGCCAGCCGCGCGAACGCACCGAACGCCAGCCGCGCGAACTTCAGTCGCGCCAGGCGCCCGCGGAAGGTCCGGGGGACGGCTGGAACGGACCGATACCGGAATTTCTCAGCGTATCAGCGCTCTGACCGAAGCATGACGCATTCCGGACAAAGTTTTGACTGGTCCGCCGAAATACTTTTATAGCTCCGGCGGTCGCCGCATCGCCCGACGCATTCATGCCGGTGACGAACAGGAACAACCGTCGTCCGAAGGGGAAGCCGTGCGTCAGTTCGATCGTTTGGCCGGGGGCGCGGCATGAGCCTCGCCGCCACCCTCTTCGCGCTTGCCCTGATCGCGCCGGGGGCCGCAGCCGCGCCCGCGCCGGACGATGCCGCGCCGCCGCCGGCGCAAAGCAGCCCGGCGCCATCCCCCGCCGCGCTTCCCGTCGGCGAAACGGCCGGGCCGTCGGCGCCTGCCGCCACCCCGGCCGCGGATGCGGCGGAGGCGCCGGTCGAGACCGCCGAGCCGCACCATGCCGATCACGAGGACATCGTCGTCACCGCGCGCGAGGATACTCCGGGCGATCCGCTCGCCGGGTTCAACGCCGCCTCGTTCGACACGATCCAGGCGGTCGACCGGGCGCTGATCGGGCCGGTGGCGATGGGCTACAAGAGCGGCATGCCCAAGCCGCTGCGGCTGGGCCTGCGCAACTTCCTGCGCAACCTCGAAGAGCCGGTGATCGCGTTCAATTACCTGCTCCAGCTCAAGCCGGGACGGGCGCTGAAGTCGGTCGGGCGCTTCGCGATCAATTCGACCGTGGGCGTTGCCGGCCTGGTCGACGTGGCCAAGGACAAGCCGTTCGACCTGCCCTACACGCCCAACGGCTTTGCCAACACGTTCGCCTGCTACGGTATCGGGCCGGGGCCGTATTTCTTCCTGCCGCTGGTCGGCCCGACGACGCTGCGCGACGTGATCGGCGTCGGCATGGACCGCGCGGCGCTGCCGGCGGTGGTCGGAAAGCCGCTCGATCGGCCCTATTACGCGATTCCCGCCAACGTCATCGATTCGCTCAACGACCGGATCGACATCGACGAGCAGCTCGACCGTATCCGTGACGAATCGGCCGATCCCTATGCGGAGACGCGCGACCTCTATCTCAAGCAGCGCAAGGCCGAGATCGCGGCGATCTGTCCGAAAAAGGGCGAGGCGATCGAGCAGAACCTGCCGCCCCGTCCGGGTAAGGGGCGCGACTGAGGGAGCTTGCGCACGGATACACCTTGCGCAGGGATGGGGATCGCGGCGGCGGTCACGCCGGCTTGACGAAGCTGTCGATCACGCGCTTGCGGCCGCCGGTCTCGAAGTCGATCTCCAGCTTGTTCCCCTCCTGCCCGGCGACGGTGCCATAGCCGAACTTATCGTGGAACACGCGGGCGCCGATTACGATGTCCGCCCGTGGCTTGGCGGCGAAACTTGCGGCGCTGCGCGAAGGTTCGGCGAGCCGGCGGGGGGTGGGGTCATAGCTCTGCGCGGCGGCGCGCTGCCAGCCGGGGCCGCGGGTTTCGACGCGCGCGGGCCGGGCGCGGGCGACGTCGGCGAACGGGTCGGACTGTTCCGACCACTGCGCGCGCCAGAGCGAGGCGCCGCCCGACAGCGTCGTTTCCTGATCGACGTGCGCGGCCGGCAGTTCGGCGATGAAGCGCGAGGGGATGGCGCTCGTCCACTGGCCGTAGATGCGGCGGTTGGCGGCGTGCAGGATCGTGCAGCGCCGCCGTGCGCGGGTAATCGCGACATAGGCGAGGCGCCGCTCCTCCTCGAGCGCGGCAAGCCCGCCCTCGTCGAGCGCGCGCTGCGACGGGAACACGCCTTCCTCCCAGCCGGGCAGGAAGACGTTATCGAATTCCAGCCCCTTGGCGGCGTGGATGGTCATCAGCGTGACCTTCTCGCTGCTGTCGGCCGCGTCGTTGTCCATGACCAGGCTGACGTGCTCGAGGAAGTCGCCGAGCGTCTCGTATTCCTCCATGGCGCGGGCGAGTTCGCCGAGGTTTTCCAGCCGGCCGGCGGATTCGGCGCTGCGCTCGGCCTGCAGCGCGGCGGTGTAGCCCGATTCGTCGAGCAGCGTGCGCGCCAGCTCGGCCGGGCCGAGCTGCTTCGCGAGATCGCGCCAGCGGGCGAAGTCGCGCATCAGCGCCAGCAGCGTGTTGCGCGCGCGGGCGGGCAGTTCGTCGGTATCGACGATCTCGACGGCGGCGAGCGCCAGCGGCACGCCGCGCGCGCGGGCATGGCGGTGCAGCTTCTCCAGCGTCTTGTCGCCCAGGCCGCGCTTGGGGGTGTTGTAGATCCGCTCGAAGGCAAGGTCGTCGGCGGGCTGGGCGACCAGCCGCAGATAGGCCAGAGCATCGCGGATTTCGGCGCGTTCGTAGAAACGGAAACCGCCTACTATCCGATAGTTGAGGCCGATGGTTATGAACCGGTCTTCGAATTCGCGGGTCTGGAACTGGGCGCGCACGAGGATCGCCACGCGGTCGAGCGGGGCGCCTTCGCGCTCCAGCCGCTCGATCTCGTCGCCGACCCGCCGCGCTTCCTCGGGGCCGTCCCAGACGCCGATGACGCGAACCTTGTCGCCGCCGCCGCGCTCGGTCCACAGCGTCTTGCCGAGCCGCTGGCTGTTCGCGCCGATCAGCCCGGAGGCCGCCGCCAGGATATCGGGCGTGGAGCGGTAGTTCTGTTCCAGCCGGATCACCTTCGCGCCGGGAAAATCCTTTTCGAACCGCAGGATATTGGCGACTTCCGCGCCGCGCCATGAATAGATCGACTGGTCGTCGTCGCCCACCACGCAGATGTTCTGCCGCCCCTGCGCGAGCAGCCGCAGCCAGAGGTACTGGACCTGGTTGGTGTCCTGGTACTCGTCCACCATGATGTACTTGAAGCGCTGCCGGTACTGGTCCAGCACCTCGCGATGGCTGCGGAACAGGTTGAGCATGTGCAGCAGGAGGTCGCCGAAGTCGCAGGCGTTCAGGGCCTTCAGCCGGTCCTGGTAGAGCCGGTAGAACTGCTGCCCGCGGCCGTTGGCGTAAGCCTCGTTCTCGGCGGCGTCGAGGTCGTCGGGGTTGAGCCCGCGGTTCTTCCAGCGGTCGATCAGCCCGGCAAGCTGGCGCGCCGGCCAGCGTTTCTCGTCGAGGTCGTTGGCATGGATGAGCTGCTTGAGCAGGCGGAGCTGGTCGTCGGTATCGATGATCGTGTAGTTCGACTGCAGCCCGGCCAGCTCTGCATGGCGGCGCAGCATCTTCGCGGCGATCGCGTGGAAGGTGCCCAGCCAGGGCATCCCTTCCACCGCCGGGCCGATGAGCTGGCCGACCCGCTCGCGCATCTCGCGCGCGGCCTTGTTGGTGAAGGTGACGCACAGGATCTCGGACGGCCAAGCGCGGCGCGAGCGGACGAGGTAGGCCAGCCGCGCGGTGAGCGCCGCGGTCTTGCCCGTGCCCGCGCCCGCCAGCATCAGCACGGGCCCTTCGGTGGTCAGCACCGCCTCGCGCTGCGGCGGATTCAGCGCGGACAGCAGCGGATCGTCGAG
>Ga0172382_10010208_pt1 | contig 12660 bp, 13 predicted proteins | sample Leawel138RmetaG_FD_122245 | JGI IMG/M metagenome (GOLD analysis project Ga0172382, IMG submission 122245) | Leachate microbial communities from a municipal landfill in Southern Ontario, Canada - Leachate well 138R metaG | ecosystem: Engineered > Solid waste > Landfill > Unclassified | place...
ACCATTAAAAACTAAATAAACCTCTAGACCCATCTTAAAACCTCCCAACTATTATTATGCATCGATTATACATCTTGCGTGATTTCTTTTCTATAAAAATGAATGTGATGTTATCAAAATGATGGGTCTAAGAATTAGTTGAAGATTATCTTGTATTCCATAAAGTAGGCTTCCATGCAATGTTTTTTTACTGCTGGATCATTTTGCATATAAGTTTCAGCCAATTCATCATTTTCTGCTTGATAAACAACCAATCCAAATCCTCTATGAATAACATCTAACGTTCTACCGACATGTAACACCAATCCTTTACTATAATCCTCTTTAAGTCTTAGGTAGTGTTCTTCTACTGCTATTTCATCTTCTTTTGTCCAGTTTTTGTCATCATGTAGTCTTTCGACCAAGTTTAGCATATACATATATGTCTTCATAATTTACTCCTTTTAAAGGTGCTAAGTATCTTCATTATAACATAAGAAAAGACAGCTTTTAGCTGCCTTTTGACTATAGTTGATATCTTTTTGTTAAGTCCTCATGCTTGGGAATGATTGCGATAACTTCGTAGATATTCTCTAAATCTGTATGACTGATATTGAGCTGGGTAAAGTCATATTTGTAGTTGATGGATCGCTCTTGATCTTCTTCCATGAAGATATCCCAAATGTCTTCAAAGATTTCAGGGTGATCAATAAATGGATTTCTGTTCTTCTGAGTTCCATAGATGACTTCATTACGATTTCTTTCAAAATCATCTACAGGATCATCTAAATGCCATTGGTAGAGCACAGCTAAATTCCCCATGGTTCTAGCGGGTGGATTGGATGTTCTACCTGATTCTGCAACAATCAACTTAAAGTTATCATCACGATATCGAACAGCCATATACATGAGCATGCGTGCAATATCCCCTTTGTCCTGATCACCAGGAAAAAATCTGCTCGAACCGACTTGCCATGAGGATGTAGGTGATGTTGGATTATTAAAGTAATAGTTGCTTCGCTTACTATTTGTATTGACTATCGAAATGCGTAGATGATGCATATCTGAACGATAAGGTGATGCTTCATTAAATGAAGACTGTGGCCACACGTGCTCTTTATTATAGGATGTAATCTTGATGTGATCATAGACTCCTAAATAACCACTACCACTTGGATGTTCATCAGCTTCCTCTAAGACAGCATTGGTACTTGAATAGGATATACTTTTATAGTTTCTAGAGATAACTACAACCAACATATCAAGTAAATCATCACCTGTCTTACCTGATAGATCAGCATAATATCCTGTAAAATCACTTTTCTTATCGACATGGATAACCAGTTCACCTATCAAAATGGTTGATGACCCAAACTTCATTGTATAGGATAGCGTCACTTGTGTGTCATTATCTGGTGCGGATACTAACCCTGTTTCTGATACAATACTAGGATGAGACGATACCCATGATATACCGAGTCCAAAGATGGGATCAACAGAAGGTAGGGTGATATGTGTTTGAACATGCATGTCTTGTTCTAAATCCAATGCATCAAGGATGTAGTTTTCTAATGTATTCGCATGAAAAGGTTCAACCTCAACCCACTGGTTATCAAGGACCATGATTTCATAGCGATTGTTATCATAGACTACATGACCTAAAAGCGATACTTCCTGACCTAGTTTTTGATCGATAAAAGGATTTATTTGATCATGTATATCAACATAAATCAATTCACCATCAACAACAACCATCGCTTCGTTTGCTACATAATCACGATAGAGAAAACCACTTAGTTCGACATATCTAGATTGCTGCGTATCTATCTCGTTTGGTTTTAGATTGATAGCTGTGATCGTTTCTTTGTCATTCTTTAATAAGATTTCAACTTGATTTAAATAGGTATAACTCTCTTTGGTCACTTGACCTTTTATGATATAAACATAACCTATTTCAAGCATATCGAGATTATCTAAACTAAAACGTACTTGAATAGCACCGCTTTGATCTTGAATAAATCCACGAACATATTGATCTTCTTGGATATATCCGGTCAGTATACCTTCTGTTTTAACAAGACCACTTTGTTGGTAAATATCACCAACCAAGAGAGGTTCTCCCTCACCAAGTTTGAGTGTTTTGATGATTTGCTTTTGCTCTTCACCTTTGGTGAATGTTATCAGAATATCAACAGATACAATCGCATCAACAGGTACCGTTACTTCACCTGTACTCAAATTGATGTAGCTATTATGACTGTTATTGTTATTGTTAAATTGATAGGTAATGGATGAACCCTTTTGACCTGATGTTAGAAGTTGTAATGTCTCATCATACATGATATGTGAAGGAAAGGATAAGTTTTTTATATCCATTTCGATATCTTTTAAATCTTGTGAAACTTCACCATGAAAGATGGTGATATTATCAACAATAACGCGTTCTCCACTGGTATTTCTTAACTCAAAATCTATCTCTCCAATAAGGTTCAGATCACTTACCTCATAGGTTTCATTGCTTTCATCGATTTCAAAGGTGTGTACATTAACTTGATTTAAATAAAGGTCGATAACTCTTACTGAAGATCCTGAAAATACATGATGAAAATCGATGGTCAATTTTGAAATGCCACCAGGTATCGTTGCTTTTAGATAATCAGATGTCTCTTTACCAAAGGTGATGGCTTTGCCATCAAGTGTTTGGTCAGAGCGCATCCCCTGATATGTCCAAGTGATACCATTGACACCTACGAAACTTCCGCTAGTGTAAGACGACCCTGTTTCTGGTAAATTATCAAACGTTTCAGTATAGAAAGTTAAGATATCTTCTTCAACGTGTACGATGACTTCGATAACCGTTTCATTTTCACTTTCATCAAGCGCAATATAGTAAAGCGAGTAACTACCAACAAGATTCAAATCAACTTCACTATCATCAATAACAAGTGAAGGATTTTGATCGACATTATCTGTTACGGTGACACCATATAGGTAATCATAGGTTTCACCGACAGTAACATAGATATCTTTAGTTCCGTGAATCGTTGGCGATATGAGATCTAAAGCTATATCTTCTTCTTTCAGAATAGTTATGAAAAAATCATAGGTTTTTGTTTCATCTTGATAGGTTATTTTTGCTTGTATCGTCACCTCGACATCATGATCTGTTGGGCGACTGATGTTGATGATTTTGTCATCAATAACTGCATACTGACTATCAGATAACCATTCAATCTCAACATGTTCGATTGAAATATCGGGTAAGTTGATATCTTGTCTTATATGATCGATATCATCACCTTCACCAAAGGATAAGATGAGCTTTTCTTCAATATCATCAAATGATAGAACATCCTTTTTACATCCAACAAGACCGATCATGATTAACATGACTAACATTAGTTTAATAAACTTCATTGCTATCCTCAATTCATAGTGTTTTTAGGGCTCAAGTATATCTATTGTAACACAAACACGCGTTTAGTGAAACACTTTATTTAATTGATATGACCTTCATTAGTTTCAAATGTTTCTTCACTTAAATGGGTATGCTTAAAGTTATCGAAAAACTTTAAACCAAATCCAGCAATCCGATCCATTGTTTGATGAGCAAAGAGAATAATACCGATGAGCATCCCTATGGATGAACTTATCAGTAACCCTAATAGATAGATGATAATGCTCAGCGCACGGTGATGTACGATATTATATAATATAGCTCCAAACTTCGTGTTAATAAGTTAACCTAACATGCTTAAATCGGGAACAAAAAGAAATGCAATAAAGATCCACCATTTGACATTCAACGCTGCAAATAAGACAATTGAAAAAATAAATAACATAACTTCTTCTAATTTGATGAGTGCACTCATCTGTTTTTTTGACATGATTCTATCTAACCTCCAATATTGCTCATTAAACTTCATTATAAATCCAATAGGATTTTAGGTTAAGTGATTTGCTTGAACTAAAAATTATCTTATATCTCTCTAGATATCCCATATATTTTGGTTATTTCAACACTTGGGCGTGATATACTATGAGTATAAATACATATCAGTAGGGATGGTGTTCATGAGATCTTTGAAGAAAGTTATCCAACGAACAAAAAGTTATATAAATATTAAAACATATAAACGACCACTCGTCTATGTCATCATCTTGATGGTACTGCTCAATCTACTCATTTTAGTCATTGCAGCATTTATTGCATTAACAATTGATGATTCCTTCGATCATTTTTTTGATGCTTTTTTTAATGGAAGTCTCAAGTGGATGCTGACACCTAATGCTATCTTGACGATAACCAATCCCAAACTTTTGGCTTTATCAGTTGCGATACTCATTATCGGTTTAATCTTGTTTTCTGGTACCATTATCGCTTTAACAACCAATGCTATTAAAGACTATTTCCAATCCAAAAAGGATAATGCAGGAAAGATTGATTTAGATGAACATATCGTCATTATTAACTGGAATTCAAAAGTACCAGAACTTGTTGCTGATCTCTTATACCTTGATATGAAATCTTTAACGATTATGATCGTATCCATGCTGGATAAATCACAGGCAGAAAACCTTATACTCAACGCACTAAAAAAGGAACAATATGCTAAAAAACTTGCCAATCTCAATGTTTTAGTCAAGCAAGCTGATCCTTTGATCATCTCTCATCTAACCAACATTTCCATTCAAAAAGCGAAAGCTGTTATCATCATGAATAAAGATACGAGAAGTGATCTTCATGTCATTAAAAACGTCCTATCCTTAGGACCTCTGCATTTTATCTATCAACCACCGATTGTCGTTGAAATTAAGGATCATGATAGTGAACAAAAATTGAGTACATTATCACATGTCGTTAAGGATTTAAGTGAACATCGCATTCTTCCTGTATGTTTTGATCAACGGTTGGGACAAATCATTGCGCAAACGATTATTGAAGAACGATTAGAATCGATTTATCTATCCCTTTTTTCCTTTGAGGGTTCTGAAGTTTATAAAGTTGAAAACCAGACGTTTGACGACGTGATGGATTATTACTCACATGCGATACCCGTGATGCCGTTTAAGCAAGATGTTTTTGCCATATCTCTATCCAAAGAGAGTCTAAATTTGAAACAAAACAAAAAACAGGTGATTCTTAAAGACTTACATCTCAATCAGATTACACCATCGCACGATTTAGATATCTATATTATCGGTAAAAATCATAAACTCAATTTTATCCAAGATGCGTTTAAACACTATCAAATGAAAAATGATTCCAACTTTCAGTTGACCTGTGTTGATCATCAAGAAATCGATCGTGTCATTCACACTTTAAATAACACACAAAGACAAGCAAAGTTGCTGCTTTTAAGTGATGAGACCAAGGAGTTCAATGAACTTGATGCAGATATCATCGAATCCTTGATTTATTTGGAATCACATCTAACCAATCAACATGTTTCAATCATTGTTGAAATACTTAATCCCAAACACGGTGAAATCATTTCAGGCTTCCGCATTAAGCACACCATCATCTCCAATAAGATCATTTCACTTCTTCTATCCAAGCTTGCACTTGAAGTTGATACATCTCATTTCTATCATGAACTCTTGACCATCGATCAAAATGAAGAGGGCGTTGACCTCCAGGAAATCTCGATTGTCCAAGCGAAGGATTTGTTAAAAGACGTGCTACCATTGACTTTTGATTCCGTCAAATCTTGGATTAAATCCATCTATATCTCCAGTTTGAAAACCTTGGTTCCAATCGGTTACTACCGTGATCAACAACTTTATATCCATGAAGGTAATTTGACAACTCACAGCATAGAGATTTTAGATACAGATGATATCATTTTGATGAGAATCGCTTAAATTTAAGATGAAAAGTGGCTTGATTAAGCCACTTTTTTTATTTTTCGCTTGACTTGATTTGATCGAGTTGTTCAAGTATGTGTGAAGCTGTTTTATAATACCAAGGTACCGTCAAACGTTCGAGTGATGAACGAATCAACTCATTGTATTCAGTGTTTTTTTGACGCATGAGCAACGTTAAAGCATTTCGCATCAACAAGGTTTTACCCTTCCACATATAAGCCATATCTTGATATTTCGATTTATAGACCTTATCCGAATCTTGGAATAGTTCAACAATCGATACCATTTCTTTTCCTGATAACTGAAACTCCGGATGAACAACTAAACCTTTATTAATATTTTTAGGACATACCCTTTGACAGATATCACATCCAAATAGACTGTGATTTTTTTGAATTTCGGTATCGGTTAACTCCCGTTTTGATTGATTGAAGTGACTGATACACTTCTCCATATGATACTGCCCTTCTTCAAGTGCTTGGGTTGGACATGCATCGATACACTTTCTACATGATCCACAATCATCAGTAACTTCTAATCTGATTTCCTTATCCAATACCATATCTAAAAAAACGATACCTAAAAAGAAATAAGATCCAAAGTTTTTATTGATAATGAGCTGGTTTTTTCCCATAAATCCGATACCTGAAAGGGTTGCAGCAAGACGTTCATCATGTGGATGATTATCGACACCAAAGTGATAAGCAATTTGGAGATTATCCATCACTTCTTTGATACGATTTTTTAAGATGAGATGATAATCTTTACCAAATGTATAAAACGAAGGAGCAAGATGTGTTTTTGTATGTTTCATCGGTCGATAGGGATAACTCAAACCCAAAACAACCATGGTGGGGTAGGTTTCTGATGTGATCTTTCGATTAAGTTTCTTAGCCTCTTCTAAATACGTCTTTGTTTCGATCATTGCTACGATATCGAACGATTTAGAAAAGAGGTGATAGAGTTGTTGTGCTGTCATCTTAAAACCTTTCTTTTAGGATTAACATCTTTGCTTCTTAATTATATCATGTGAAATACCAAAAAAGCATCCAAAGGCTGGATGCTTGTCAATGTTTAAAATCTACTTTTCTTGATTCATGATACCTTGATATTGATGTCCTAATCTCAAAAGCGTCTCATCATCATATTCTTTACCAACAAATACGCTCGCTTTGGGTTCTTTATTATATACACCTTCAGGTATGCATAACGATGGATTACCATAGATGGGAGCAAATCCCATCCATATAGGTGCAACCAACGCGATGAGTTGATGTTTGATCATCAAATCTTCAAATAACTTTGCTTGCTCTAGAAGTTCTTCTCTCATGTGAAGATAATCACTTTGCTTCACATCTCCGTGTGTCTCTTCAGACTTGATCAGGATGCTCTGTCCATAGACCAAACATCTTTTTTCATGTTGCTGATTAAACGTAATAATATCTTTAAGCGATGACATCTTTGTGCTGCCGTGAACTTCGTTTAAGAAGGTGTTCATCGCATATTTAAATTCGATCAAAAGTGTTGGATCATTGTTGAGATGTCCTTTTTCAATTAAAAGATCTTTTGTTTGATGTCCGAGTTTATTTAATCTTTTTTTAATGTTTGTAATCACTTCAAGTTCTGATGCTTGATATGGATGATCTTTGACATAGATTAAACCGATGGTCTGGTGTTCAAGTGGTTCATCTAGACGCTTGCTATAAGATTGTGGTCTTTTGAGATGAAGTGTTGAAGGATCTAAGGAATCAGGTGTAGCCATAACATCCATGAGGAGGGCACAATCTTCAACCGTTAATGCCATCGGACCTGCTGTATCCTGTGTAGGTGAAATCGGAATAATTCCTTTCTTGCTAACATATCCAAACGTAGGTTTAAATGAAACGATTTGACATTGATAGGCCGGTGCCATCAAGGATCCATTAGTCTCTGTACCAATGGCTACGTTTGTGATACCCAGTTTAACTGCAACCGCACTACCCGTAGAAGAGCCAAAAGGGTCAACCGATTCATCGAAGGGATGTTTAACCTGACCATGCATCGAACCATACCCCGAAGGCATATTGTCATAACTCATAAAATATGCAAATTCCGATAGATTGGCTTTACCCAAAATAATCGCTCCAGCATCGATTAGTTTTGTAATAATCGTTGCATCAAAGGGGGGAATTAAATCATGAAGACTGTACGCACTTGCTGTTGTAGGTGTACCATCTCGATAGAGAATGTTATCTTTAATAACTAATGGAATACCGTGAAGTGGACCTCGAATCATCTTGTTCTTCCGCTCTTCATCCCTTTGTGCTGCTAAATAGAGTGCTTGAGGACTGATGTTTGCAAGTGCATTCTTATGAATCCATTTTTCATGAATCGATATGGACTTTTTTACCAGCTCAACGCTGTTAGTTTGACCTGTTTCAAGCAAATGAATCATCTCTTTTATCATGACTTACCTCTTTTCAATTGAAAGTATCTGGAGTTATCAAATCGATTTGTTCATCTTCCATATGTGGAACAAATCCAAAACTTTGATAGAGTTTTATGGCATGGATATTGAGATCATCTGCCATTAAGAATGCGCGGTCAACAGCGTGCAGTTTCCCATACTGTAGTGCATTTTTCATGAGTTTTCGACCAATCCCTTGATGTTGATATGCCCGTTTGACTGCTAATTCTCTAATCCATAAAGTTTTTTTATGCATTTTGTTTTCACCATAAATGGTTAGGAAAACAACACCTATCAATTCCTTTTCATGGAAGTAACCAAAGATTTTCGTATGTTTAGCTTTAATTTCTCTAAGATAGGAATCTTTTTCCAGGATCCAATTTTCTACAAAGGTCTTGCTTTCTCCGTGAAATTCTCTGGATTCCAAAAGACAATCCTTTGTTACATCACTGATAGCCTGACTATAGGTTTCATTTAAATCACTTAGTTCAACCTCACCATCTATATCCTGCATTTTCACTTTCCAATATTCTCTGAGTATCCCATACTCCTTCATCCCATGATCAAGAAGTTGATCCTTCCACAGCTTGGGTATAAACATGAAAATAGTCTTTGGTAAATGAAGATACTTGAGTAAAAATGAGATATCATGTGTTGCCCAAAGGATATGATACATCTCATGATCTTCAATAAATCCTCTTAATATGATCCCCTCTTGTTGATCATATAAAAGTTCGTAGGATAAATAAGTGATGTCATCGATATATGAAAATGAATGATATGTAAATGTCATTGCTCTTTTTTTAATGTTTTGAAAGGTTTTTATATCCATTAGATTCCCTCTTCTATTCACATGTATTGTACCATGCTAGAAGAGATGAAAAAAAGACCTATTGGGTCTTTATATTCATTTAAACCATAATTTCATTTCTTTTTGGGCTGATTCAATCGAATCCGATGCATGAATGATATTTCTAAGAAATCTCTTTTCCAAAAGTGCTTTTTCAAGCGAATCATCCATGTAGCGACCTCTAATACTGTTCTTATCCGCCTTGATGGGATCGGTTGCTCCAACGAGTTCTCTGACCTCTTCAATGATATGTTTTGTCTTTTTTGTGATTTCATAGATATAAACGTGATGACCAACAAACATGTCGATAATTGCTTTTTCAAACCATGCTTGATTCACTTTGGCGATCACACTTTCGTAATGTTTTAAAATCAATGGTTCATCAACAATCACATCGCTTTGACGAGTGATCTCATAACCTTGATCCTTAAATATTTTTAGAATGTCTTGGGTTAAATGACGCTCAATTGCGTCAGGTTTGAGCATAATAAATGTAGAGTGTTGCATATAAATCTCCTTTCACGTAAACATTATATTACAAAACTTCATTTTCTCATGAACTAAGCATATCGATATCATTAACATGATAAAATAAGGTGAGGTGGTATGATGATCTATATTCTTACTGGTGTTGCTAAATCAGGAAAATCACTCGTTGCACAAGAAATCATGAAAAGATATCAGATTTCAATCATTCAAACCGATCACATCATGATGATGCTCAATCGTGGCAATCCCAAACTTTCAATCGATATCGATGCATCGGACTCAACGGTTTCTTATCAAATTGAACCCTATATCAAGGCTTTAATCGATACACTGATTGAAAACAAAAAATCAGTCTTATTCGAAGGCGTTCATTTTTTGACTCGTTTTGCACGTGATTTAATCAGGCAATATCCACATCAAATCAAGATCATCTATCTCGTTTATGAGCATATGGATCATGATACCAAAGCCAAAGAGCTCCTAGAGCACGCTTCTAAGATGGAAAATCCATGGTTCTTATCTTATGATAAGAATGCTTATCAAAAACTTATTCAGTATTTAGTTTCAGAGAGTAAACGGATTGCTGATGAATGTCGAATCAATCAAATACCCTATCTTGAGGTCACGGATATCATCAAACAAACAGATGAGATTATTGATTGTTTGTTCAATGAATAATTTAGAAATTTTCAGGTGAAACAAAGCTAACGCTCTGTCTTGTCATCGGATGTATAAAGCTAACTTGATAAAAATGTAACATCAATCGATTAGCATGGATACCACCATAGAGAAAATCACCAACGATGGGATGTCCGATACTGCTCATGTGGACTCTAATTTGATGTTTTCTACCACCTTCAATCCAAACATTCAAACGTGTGTGCTGTCCCCCTTGACTGATCACTTGATAGTGTGTTATCGCTTCGACCCCTGTTGTACTAACACGCATACGATTTTGGTGACGATCTCTTCCGATAGGTTTTGAGATTGTCATTTTTTCTTTTGCAAGAGGCCCTAAAACCAACGTTCGATACTGTTTATCTATCTGTCTTGATTCAAAGAGATAGGACATATAAGCAAGCGACAATGGATGTTTTGCAAAAATAATCATACCACTGGTATCCTCATCCAATCTGTGTGCGGGTAACACTGAAAACGGATGATTTTGTTTGTCCATGTAGCATGCTACACGACTTGTCAAATTGTCTTTATTCAATGTATCATCATAGACGAGAAGTTTATCGGGTTTGTTGACGATGAGTAGATCATGATCCTCATAAACAATATCAATCACCTCATGACAAATCGGTTTAATATTATCAGTTGTGGATCGAAACGAAAAATCAAGTGTAACACGATCATTTTCATGCAAAATAAAGTTTTCATGAACGCGTTCGTGATTGATGCTTACATACCCCATCAACAACTGATTAATCGTTTTTTTGGCTAAATGAAAACTCATCAGAAAGCTTTTGATATCAATACCCTCAAATGATTTATGAATCATGAGGTTGAGTTGTTGTGATTTGGAATTCATGGTTGCTCCAATCTTGGGTTTATTTTTTAGATATCTTCATAGACTGATTTAAAGATGGCTACGATATCATCGATGTCGTCGACATTGTTATCTTGACCAAATGAGATGCGAATCGTTCCATATCCCCTATCCATATGGATTGCACGCAAGACATGTGAAGATGTAGCTTCATTAGCTTGACATGCACTACCTGTTGATACATAGATTCCCCTTTGGTTTAAAGAAAATAAGAGGGCTTGTCCATCCACATCTGGAAAAGATAGACTCAGTAAACCTGGAATACGATAGCTATCCTCTTTTGGCCCATTGTAGACCACATCAGGTATCGCTTGTTTCATTTGAGTCATCAATGTTTGTGTAAGTTTTTGAAGATGGGTAACACGCACTTTACGTTCCTGATGTGCCAACAGGAGAGCTTTTGCCATACCAACAATGCCATAAACATTTTCAGTTCCTGAGCGTAAACCTTTTTCCTGATGTCCTCCGTATATGATGGGTTCTAAAATCGATCGATTCTTAACGAGGAGTGCACCGATCCCTTTAGGACCATAAAACTTATGTGCAGAAAGAGTCAATAAATCGATGGATAAATCCCGCATGGATAGCTTTTTATATTGCACCATTTGGACTGCATCTACATGTAAAAGAATGTTGTTTCTTTGGCATATTTTACCGATCATTTCAATGTTTTGAAGGGTACCAATCTCATTGTTACCTAAAATAATACTTAACATGAGTGTGTCATTAGTAATCGTTTTTTCAAGTTCTACGAGATCGATAAATCCTTCATGATCAACGTTAAGGTAAACAATCTTATAGCCTTCTTTTTCAAGCTTGTGCACGGTATTTAGCGTTGCGTGATGTTCGATCCTGGTTGTGATGATGGTATGCTTTTCTTTGTTCATCAAAGCCGTACCTCTAATCGCGAGATTCGTCGCTTCGGTACCTCCAGAGGTAAAAATAACACCATCAGGTTCTATGTCAAATAGATTGGCTATCGATTCACGTGCGATATTGATGTCTCTTTTGACTTCTATGCCCTTTTGATGCATAGACGAAGGATTACCAAATAAGTCATTCATATAAGGCATCATATGCTCTAAAACACGTGGATCGAGTGGGGTTGTTGCTGCATGGTCAAGATAATAATACTTCATCAATTCACCTCTTTACTTTGATGGAACAGGATAAAATATCCTTCATATCCAACCATTCTGTATCGATAGATAATTCCTTAAAGGATATCTCTTGATCGATGGGTAGATCACCAATTAACAGTTCAACAAAAGATTGTATGACATAGGATTGATGAATGATGCAGGGATCTGGATCTCTAAATACTTCCATCGATTTTTCTTGTATCTTATGCCTTTTAATCGGTAGATTGAGTGGATTTCCTTCATAGATAATATGGTGTTTAGCATCATAGATGATAATGAACTTTTTCATAACCTATGTAAGATTTAAATTGTATTAAGTTAGTTCTTAAGA
>Ga0172382_10010209_pt1 | contig 12659 bp, 9 predicted proteins | sample Leawel138RmetaG_FD_122245 | JGI IMG/M metagenome (GOLD analysis project Ga0172382, IMG submission 122245) | Leachate microbial communities from a municipal landfill in Southern Ontario, Canada - Leachate well 138R metaG | ecosystem: Engineered > Solid waste > Landfill > Unclassified | place...
TTAAAGAAATAGAATAATATATGAATAGGAAGACAAATTATGATTATCAGAAGTTACGCTAAAATTAATATCTCTCTCAATGTGCTCTCTAAAAGAGATGACGGGATGCACGAAATTGACACTGTTATGCTCCCATTAGAATTTCACGATTCTTTGGAAATTTCAGAATTAAAAATAATTCGCGATAATTTTGTCACCTTGTCGGATTATACAGTTGGAGACTATGGACATAATTTAGCGACTACTGCTCTGACCAAAATACTTGATTATGCAGGCAAGTCGAATAAGTTTAGAATCATTATCAACAAAAATATTTTTGTTTCTTCGGGCTTAGGTGGCGGATCTTCAAATGCTGCGACTACAATGAACGCGATCCGACGCATCTTAAAACTCGACATCAGTAAACAAGAGATGAAAAAACTCGCTTTTGAAGTCGGTTCAGACGTTCCATTCTTTTTAGCGAATGTACCTGCTCGCGTGCGTGGTACAGGAGAAATCGTTGAACCAATTGAAGTCAAAAACAATTATTATGTGTTACTCGTCAAACCAGAAATAGGTTTATCAACTAGAACGGTTTATGAAAAATCTGATGAATATGTTTTAGAAACAACCGATATCGATGGTGTTATTGCCGCATTAAAAAAAGGCGATGATGAGACGTTGGTCAAATTGATGAAAAATTCGTTAGAAAAACCTGCGATTGAACTTTTACCAGAAATCCAAGATATAAAAGATCAATTAAAAGAAATGGGTCTTGAAATCGTATTGATGTCTGGCTCTGGTTCTGCGGTTTTTGCAATGCATAAAGATAAAAAAGTCCTGCAAAAAGCCTATAAAATATTAAGAAAAAAATACGAAGTCGAATTAACAAAAGTATATAAAGGAGAAAACAAATGAATAAATACGGAATTATCTTAGGCGCCGGAAAAGGAACGCGCATGCTCTCGATCAACAACGAGATTAACAAAGTCGCTTATCCAATTTTAGGGAAACCGATTATCAATTATGTTGTCGATGCAGTTGAACCGCTCGAACTTTCAAAAACGATTGTTGTTGTCGGACACGGAGCGGAAAATTTGAAAAAAGTGATTGGTAAAAATACCGATATCGTCACTCAAGAGAAAATTATCGGAACCGGAAATGCGGTTTTAATGGCCAAAGATCTTCTTAAAGACAAAGAAGGAGCAACGATGGTTCTTTACGGTGATACTCCTTTGCTCACCTCTAATACTTTGGCTAAAATGTTTAAAAAATTTCAAAAAGATAAAAACGATTTGACTATTTTAACCTCAGTTATCGAAAATCCGATCGGTTATAACAAAATTATTCGAGAAGACAAAACCGAACGCATTTTGAAAATCAAAGAAATCAAAGAAGCTGTTCAAGTCGATTATATTGTTACGGAAGTAGATGCCGGAGTTTATATTTTTGATAATAAACTGCTATTCAAATATTTAGACAGAATGAAACCAGATCTTGATCACGGTGAATACTCCTTGATTACAATTGTCGAAATGTTTGTCAACGACGGTTATAAAGTGGAGTCCTATATTGTTGAAGACCGTCAAGAGATGTTTTCGATCAACAACCGATTTCAACTTGCGTACGCCGGAAAAGTAATTAGAAAGAGAGTTAATCAAAGATTAATGTTTGAAGGCGTTTCCATCGAAGATCCAGATACAACTTACATTTCTCCAGATGTGAATATCGGCAAAGACACAATCATCTGTGCGAATTCAACAATTTTGGGAAAGTGTGAAATAGGTCATTCTAATATAATCGGACCTAATACATATCTTCAAAATGTGAAAATTGGTAATCACAACGAAATCATTTTCTCATATGTTGTTGACGCGACGATAAAAGACAATTCTCAAATCGGACCATTTGCGAGAATCAGAGGTCAAAGTATAGTTGAGGGCAATTCACGTATTGGAAATTTCGTCGAAATGAAAAATGCGCACGTCGAAAAGGGTGTTAAGATCGCTCACCTAACTTATATTGGTGATACACATATTGGTGAAAATACTAACGTTGGATGTGGAACAATCATCGCTAATTACGATGGTTATAACAAATTCCATACCGAAATTGGTAAAGATTGTTTCATCGGTTCTGGAACTATTATCATCGCTCCACTAACCGTGGGAGATAACGCTCTTACTGCTGCTGGTAGCACGATTACCAAAGACGTGCTAAATAACGAACTAGCAATTGAAAGAGGGCCACAAGTCAATATTAAAGAAGGAGCTTCGCGCTTTTTTGCGAAAGCTAAAGCGAAAAAAGAAGCGAATAAAAAATAATGCTCTTCATAGATAGTTTTGGGAAGAACATTTATATAGGCAAAAAACAAGTCGGTTATATCGACGATAACATTCTTTTTATCAGCGGACAAAAATTCGCTGATATCACTGATCATGGTGTGATATCGATGGGCGGAAAAAGAGTTGGCCACATTGAAGATGATAGTTCGATCATCATAAACGGTCGTGAAGTCGGCTACGTCGATGGTGATAATAATTTTGTTTTTCGTGAAGACTTTGCGAAAAAATAAAAAATACTCCCAGCAAAACGGGAGTATTTTTTTAAACGTATTTATTATTTCTTGTTTTTAATTGCAGCTTGCGCAGCAGCCAAACGAGCGATAGGGACTCGGAACGGTGAACAAGAAACATAATCTAATCCAACTCGGTGGAAGAAATCAATTGAGAATGGATCTCCGCCGTGTTCTCCGCAAACACCAAGATGTAAATCCTTGTTGGTAGCGCGTCCTTCTTCGACGGCGATTTTAATCAAACGACCGACACCTTTTTCATCGACGTGTGCAAATGGATCTTGTTCAAAGATCTTAGTTGCGTAGTAATCAGGTAAGAATTTACCCGCATCATCACGAGAGAATCCGTAAGTCATTTGGGTTAAGTCATTCGTTCCAAAGGAATAGAATTTAGCTTCTGGAGCGATTTCACTAGAAAGTAAAGCAGCTCGAGGAATTTCGACCATCGTCCCAACTTCATAATCGAGGTCCGCTTTGTTTTCGGCGATGACTTTGTTCGCTTCTTCTTCAATGATTGCTTTAACAAACTTAAATTCTCTCACATCTAAAGTAAGAGGAATCATGATTTCTGCAGTGATTTTTTTGCCAAGATCTTTTTGAGCTTTAATCGCTGCTTCAATAATAGCTCGAGTCTGCATCCGTCCGATTTCTGGATAAGAAACGTCAAGACGGCAACCTCGGTGACCCATCATTGGGTTGAATTCGTGGAGATAGTCGATTCTTTCTTTAATTTTTTCAACGCTGACTTTCATCGCTTTGGAAAGTTCGAGGATTTTTTCTTCTTCTTGAGGTAAGAATTCATGTAGAGGTGGATCTAAAAGTCTAATTGTGACATTTAGTCCTTTCATTGACATGAAAATTTCATAGAAGTCTTGTCTTTGATATGGAAGCAATTCTTCTAAAGCGGCTTCACGTGCTTCAAGACTATCTGAAAGAATCATCTTTCTCATATGGAAGACACGGTCAGCTCCGAAGAACATATGTTCAGTACGGCATAAACCAATACCTTCTGCCCCAAAGTTTGAAGCAGTAATTGCATCTTTTGGAGTGTCAGCATTAGCGCGTACACGTAAAGTGCGGAATTCATCTGCCCAATCCATAATTCTCTTGAAGTCACCGCTTAAAGTAGGAGTGACTTTTTTGATATCTCCAGCGTAAACGTGGCCGGTTCCACCATCTAAAGAGATAACGTCATTTTTTGTATAGACTTTGCCATTGAAGACTAAAGTTTCTTTTTCTTCGTCTATGACGGCTTCAGCACATCCGGCAACACAGCATTTGCCCATTCCACGAGCGACAACCGCTGCGTGAGAAGTCATTCCACCACGTTTGGTGAGAATTCCTTCAGAGCTGATCATTCCATCGATATCTTCAGGGGAAGTTTCGGCACGAACGAGAATAACTTTTTCGCCATTTTCGTGACGCACTTTTGCATCGTGAGCGTCAAACGCGATTTTTCCAGTCGCAGCACCTGGAGAAGCTGGTAAACCAGTTCCAATCGGTTCGATAGTCTTTAATGCTGCAGGATCAAACGTTGGATGTAATAAACTGTCAAGTGAACCAGGATCAACTCTTAACACTGCTTCTTCAGGAGTGATAAGGCCTTCATCGACTAAGTCACAAGCAATTTTCAACGCTGCCGCTGCAGTTCTTTTGCCATTACGAGTTTGAAGGAAGTATAAAACTTCATCTTCAACAGTGAATTCCATGTCTTGCATATCGCGATAATGGTTTTCAAGTAAATGCACAGTGTCCATGAATTGGTCATAGACATGAGGCATTCTTCTTTTTAACTCATCGATATGGAATGGAGTTCTGATTCCGGCGACGACGTCTTCACCTTGAGCATCTGGAAGATACTCAGCAAAGATTTCTTTTTCACCGGTAGCTGGGGAACGAGAGAACGCGACGCCGGTTCCAGATTTTTCACCTTTGTTACCAAAGGCCATTGATTGGACGTTGACGGCTGTGCCCCAAGCGTAAGGAATGTGGTGCATTTTACGATAAGTATTCGCACGTGGGTTATCCCATGATCTGAAAACGGCAGTAACCGCCTCAATGATTTGAACATATGGATCAGTTGGGAACTCTTCGCCAAAAATATCCACGTAGTATTTTTTGTATTTGGCGACCAAGCCTTTTAACTCTTCGGCTGTAATTTCAGTATCGAGTTTGTAACCTCTTTCTTGTTTGAGGTTTTCAAGCATCTTATCCATTTCGGTTCTTGGATGACCTTTTGCAATGTTTGTGTACATCAAAATGAATCTGCGATAGCAATCTAAAGCGAATCTTTCATTATTCGTTTCTTTTGCTAATGCATTCATTGTCACATCATTTAAACCTAAGTTTAAAACGGTATCCATCATTCCAGGCATACTGACTCGAGCGCCTGAACGCACACTCACCAATAAAGGATTGTGTTCGCCACCGAATGTTTTTCCTGTTTCTTTTTCAAGGCCATGGATTGCCTCGTTGATTTGTTCAATCAAGTATTTTGGCATTTTTTTGCCACTTTCGTAGTACAGAGTACATGCCTCAGTGGAAATGGTGAATCCTTGTGGAATCGGAACACCGATGTGTGTCATTTCCGCTAAGCCAGCTCCCTTGCCGCCTAGAAGTTCTTTGCCTAAGCCATGAGAGTCTTTAAATGGGTAAACGTATTTTTTTTCTGACATATTGTCCTCCTTATCTTTTTTTCTAATTTTGTCGAGTGTTAAACATGAATTTTAACTCGCGCGACTTATATTATCATAGATAATAGAAAAAACACTAATTATTTGCGCTTTATCTATTAAAAATCGCGTTTTTTCTGTTTGTAGCGACCTCCGTCGCCGATTCTAGATTCTCAGCTTTTTCCATTGGATTTGAACCTGAGAATTGAGCGTTATATAGTTCGGCATAAAAACCGCCTAGTTCAAGTAATTCTTTGTGACTGCCAGATTCGACAATTTTTCCACGATTCATGACGACAATAGTTTTAGCATTTTTAATCGTGGAAAGACGATGAGCGATAATAAAACTTGTTTTATTTTTCATCATTTTATTCATCGCATCTTGAATCATCATTTCCGTTCTTGTATCAACAGAAGAAGTCGCTTCATCTAAGATGAGAATTTTAGGCCGTGAAACGATTGCTCTAGCGATGGTGATGAGCTGCCTTTGACCTTGAGAAATATTTGTTCCATCTTCATAGAGCATAAAATCATAACCATTCGGGAGAGTGGAAATGAAGTGATGAGCATGAGCAGCTTCAGCAGCTTCAATGATTTCTTCATCGGTCGCATCACTCCTTCCATAACGGATGTTTTCTTTGATCGATCCTGAGAATAACCAGGTATCTTGTAAAACCATACCAACTGAACCACGAAGAACAGATCTTTTATAATTTGTGATACATGTTCCATCTAAAGATATACAACCTTTGTCGACATCATAAAATCTCATCAATAGATTGACAATTGTGGTTTTGCCCGCGCCAGTCGGACCGACAATGGCAATACTATCACCCGGATGAACTTTTAAATTCATATCAGTGATTAATTCTTTGTCTTTTACATAAGAGAAATCTACTTTATCAAAGATAATATCTCCTTTAATTCCATCTTCACTTGCAATTGCATTAACAACATCTCGCGGTTCTTCTATTTCATCGAGGAGTTCAAAAATTCGATCTGCAGAAGCGACGACGAGTTGAACGGTCGAAGCGATTTCTCCGATTTGTTGGAATGGTTGTTGGAACATTTGTAGATAATTAAAGAAAATCACAACTGTTCCGATTTGTGAAACCGGATCACTTGAAGCGTTGATAATGACCGCGCCGACAACAGAAACCGCAACATAACCAAGATTATTGACAAAACGCATCGTTGGGAAAATCAAAGACGATAACCAACGAGACTTCCAGTCTGCCTTTTTCATTCTATCTGACAAATCGTTAAAAACCTTGAGTGAATCTTCTTCTTTATTGAATAATTTCACTACTGCAAATCCTGCGTATTGCTCTTCGGCGTGTCCAGTTAGGTCACCCAACCGAGTTTGATAGGCAATGTATTGTTTTTGAGATTTTTTAGCGATAAAAACGGTGATGAAAATATCTAAAGGCAAAACGGTGAGAACGACTAAAGCGAGTTGCCAAGAAACGATGAACATCACTACGACAACACCGATGAATAAAGTGACACCAGAAATGGTTTGATTGACAATTGTTGATAAAGAAAACGAAACGTTATCAACATCGTTAATTCCTCGTGAGAGAATTTCACCGATTGTTTTTGAATCAAAATAGCTTAAAGGTAAACGATCTAATTTAGCTTTGATTTGTTGCCGAAGTTCAAAAGAATAAACTGCGGATATTTTTACAACTATGAATTGCGCAAGCCATGATATAAAAGAGTTGATGAGATAAAAGCCTAAGATAATTCCAAACGTTGTCCACATTTTGAACCACTCAATGACAATGTTTCCTTCGGTGGATAAATGAATATATTCCCCAACATAAGCTGGATTTGCATTAATCCCCGCCAAATCTTTAGAGAATCCATTGATTAAGTCACGAAGGAAAATGGGTGAAATTACCGAAAGAATAGAGGCGACAATCAAAATTAAAGAGACGAAAATGAAAGCACCGAGTTGAGGTTTGAATTGTTTGAGCAGACGAGAAGAAGTCTTTTTGAAATTTTTAGGTTTGGAAAATTTCATTCCTCCTCCCCTTCCGTGAGGAGAACCTCCCATTGGACCGGCCATTATTCTTCACCTCCTTCATTTGCTAAAGGATGAAGCAAAACGTTTCTCCTCATCGCTTGAGTTTTCTTGACATCGTCTTCATCGAGTTGCGACATGACAATTTGCTCATAAACAGGACATGATTCTAAGAGTTCATCATGCGTTCCTTCTCCGACGATAGTGCCTTCATTCAAAACGACGATACTATCTGCATCCATAATTGAAGAAACTCGCTGTGCGACAACAATAAAAGCAGATGTTTTGGTATACTTTTTTAATGCTGATCTCAATTTGACATCAGTTCTAAAATCTAATGCAGAAAAAGAATCATCGAATATATATATCTCTGGTTTTTTCACAAGAGCACGCGCAATTGCAAGCCTCTGTTTTTGCCCACCAGAGAAGTTCTTCCCTCCTTGTGAGACCAAGGCATTTAATCCTCCTTCTTTTCTAAAAACAAAACGAGAGGCCTGAGCAACTTCAAGAGCTTCAGTAAGTTCTTCATCTGTTGCATTAGGATTACCGAAGAGTAGGTTTTCTCTAATCGTTCCTGAAAACAAACGCGCTTGTTGAGGAACGAACCCAATTTTATCTCGCAAATCTTTTTGTCGGAAGTTTTTAACATTCACTCCGTCGACTAAAACTTCCCCGATTGTCGCGTCATAAAAACGCGGAATTAAATTGATAATCGAAGACTTGCCGCTTCCCGTAGAACCAATAATTGCTGTGGTTTTACCAGGTTTTGCGGTGAAATTAATATCCTTTAAGGTTGGTTGAGCAGCATCTGGGAAGGTAAAAGTTACGTGTTTAAATTCAACTAGTCCACATGCTTTAATCGCGGAAACATCAACAGGTTTTTCTGGATCGATAATAGAAAGAGGAGTGTCGATAATTTCCCAAATACGCTTAGCAGAAGCCCGCGCTCTTGGGAGTTGCAAGAAGATCATTCCGAGCATCAAAAACGACATCATAATGTTCATAGAAAGACCAGAAATAACGGTGATATTGATAATCGTCGCCCTTTGTGAGTCACCTAAAATTGCACCATCGAGTATTCCGAATCCAAGAAAGAAAATCGCTAAATAAGTAAGGTTGAAAATAATATTGATTGCAGGGTTGATAAACGACATCGTTCGGCCGATCTTTATAATATTATCGGTCATGTCTTGATTTTTTTCGCTGAACCTGACAAATTCATTTTCTTCTTGATCGAAAGCACGAATAACTCTAACACCAGTCAAACCTTCACGAAGAACCATAGTCACATTATCTAATTTAGTTTGATTTTTAATGAATAAAGGCGAGGCAAAAACGAAGACCACGATTATCACAATGATTAAGATTGGGCTGCTGACAGCAAAAACAAGAGAGATAATCGGATCACTTGTAAAAGCTCTAATCACAGCGACCGTCAGCATGACAGGAGAAAAGACCACCGTTCTTTGGAACATTGTATAAGTCTCTTTGACGATATTTATATCGTTAGTAGTTCTTGTCAACAATGAAGCTGTTCCGATTTTATCGAATTCTTTTAAAGAAAAATGCATGATTTTATTAAAGACTTGTTCGCGAATATTTCTCGCATAAGTAGCGCCTAAAATTGAGTTTAAAATTCCGACTCCGATAGCGGAAACAAAAATGCCCAAACAATAAATGAGCATAATTAATCCAGTTCGCCAAATATCAGAGATGCGCTGCGCATTACCAATCGTTTGATCTTGCAGAATGGTTAAAATTTTGCCTGTTTCGTAAGGCAATTGAATTTGCATGTAAGCTTGTCCGACTAAAAGCAATAAAATAACTGCGATTGCCCACCACATTTTCTTTGAAAATTTCAGCAGTTTAAGCATAAGGTGTGTCCTTTCTAATAAATAAATTCATCAAAACTTCTGGTTTAGGAGTCGTGAATTCTTTTGGTCCAAGGTGAATTCTAGCGTAGGCTAATCCTCTAAGACACGCAAGTAAGACGAGCGCGTAATCTCTCGGTTCACCTTTTTCAAAATCTCCATCTTCTTGGCCTCTTTTAATCAATTCGAGGATTTTAGGAAAAAGATGCTCTTTCTTTTGTTTTTTAGAAAGAAGCGGTTCAGGAAGTTTCTTTTGAAAATACGTTGTCAGGAAAAAGAAAGCCGCATAGGCAGATTTATCACTCGCATTTAATTTTGAAAGATGAAAATCAATGATTTCTCTTAAAACGAATTTTGGTTTTTGTGTAAAATCAATCGATTTTGCACTGTTTTCCCAGTCATCCTTGTTTTTTGAAATCAATTGAAGTAATAAATCTTCTTTAGAATTAAAATAATGATAAAAAAGTCCATGTGAACATTTGGCATCTTTGGTGATGTCATCAATCGAAATCGAATCATATCCAAAAAGTGCGAAAAGTCGGAGTGAACTATCTAAAAGAGCGGATTTCCGCTGTTTTTGAATATTCGCATAATCATCTTTATTTCGTGGCATATATACTTCCGTTGACTAATCAGTCAATCAAAATTTTAACCACCGTTATTACTAATGTCAATGAATATATTATATATTACTGAATTACTTCAGCTTCTTGATTTTCTAATTTTTGACTTTTTCGAATTGAACGGATCGATAACCAAAAGACAAGAGAAGCAACTACGACCAAGATTGCTAAACCGACCGAGAGTTCTGCTTGCCAAGGCATCAAGTTTGATGCGGTTTTCCAATTGGTAAAGTAAACAACGGTTTTTGAATTATAAAATAAAGAAATAATTGAACCACCGACAAAACCAATAATACTGTAATAAGTCATAACTCGATGTTTTTCTAACCCGTATTTGAATAATTTAACGACAGTAAAAAATCCTATAATTAAGCCAATTCCACAGCCGACATAAATTCCACCTGTATATAAAATCATGCTCCAATCCCAATTGCCCTTTAAAACTGAACCCCAGACATTTAAGGTAGATAAAAGCGTGTCGTAATAACCAAAGATCAGTAGAAGTAAAGAGCCTGAAATACCTGGCAAAATGATAGAAATTGCAGAAATTATTCCAACAGGAATAAGAGTCACATAAAACCACCATTCAATACTTCCACCAGCAATCCATTGTTTTGTACTCGAATCAATATTCATCGCTTTATAAATCGCTTCATTTAAAGAGAATGATTGCAATTGTGTAAATAAACCAGAGACAATCCCAATCGCTGCAGCAATTAAAGCTGAAACGAGAAGAACAATAATATGCTTGTGATTGGGTTTTATTCCTTTGATATTTTCAGTTAAAAGAGGTAAACCGCCTAAAATTGTTCCACAAGAAAGACAAGTAAAACCAAAAAGGAAAATTTCTGTGGCTTCTAAAGAAAGAAGGGCGCTCGGAATGAATCCGACGATGAAACCTAGAAAAAGAGGAAGAAGAGATTTGACGCTGTGCCAAAAGAGTTTTCTTCTTTTTAAATTATCCATGTGAACGAGATTTCGATCATAAACACCAAACATCGTCGCTAAAGTACCACCGCTACCACCCGGAATCATTGAAGCGGCGCCAATTGCGGTGCCACCGCCAAAGTCTCTGAGGAATTCTTTTGTTTTCTTTTTCTTCATACTAATAACCTATCATTTCAAAATTAACGGCCTAAAGTTTATGATATATTTTATTGACCGATATTGCATTACTTAATTATGTAACAGCACGTTTCACTTCAAATTGTTTTATACAATTAGCACACATATTGTGTGCGTGATATAATAGCAAGCGAGGTAAAGGATGAAACTGATAGTCGGGCTTGGCAATCCAGGTAAAAAATATGAGCAGACAAGACACAATGTTGGCTTTAGATGTCTTGATCTTTTCAGCGAAATATCTCGTATTGACATCGATAAAGAAGTTTTTAATGGACTTCTTGGACGTGGCAAAGTGTTTGGCGAAGATGTTTTGTTATTTAAACCAACCACGTTCATGAATTTGAGCGGAACTGCAGTGCAACAAGTCGCCCATTACTTCAGAGTTGATATTTCTGACATCATTATCATCTTTGATGATATGTCTATTCCTCCGGGCACTATTCGCTTACGAGAAAATAGTTCGAGTGGCGGGCATAAAGGAATGCAAAACATCATCGATAACTTAGCTAGTGAAGAAATCAAACGAATTCGAATCGGGATTGGTGAACCACCTTTTGATAATTCAGTAGATTTTGTTCTTGGCAAACCGACAGGTGAAGAAAAAGAGTTGATCGATGAAGCAATGAAGATTGCAATTGAAGCTTTAAAGGAGATTTTGAAATTTAATTTTCAACGCGCGATGTCAAAATATAACTAAGGGAAAGTTCGGTGCAATTATTTGACAAATTATTTCTCAATAAGTCTATCCCCCCCTTTCTTGAAGGAAAGGGAGATTTTGTCATCGATGATTTAATGGGTTTTGCGCTTTTAATTGCCACAGTTTATCAAAAAAAGAAAACCAAATATTTGATTATCACATCAAATTTATATAAAGCTCAAAATCTTTATAATCTCTTAAGTGGAATGGTGGAAAATGATAAAGTTTCATTTTTTCCGATGGATGAGTTGATTCGCGCAGAAGCAATCGCCGAATCTAAAGAAATGACTGCACAGAGACTTTACACACTTCATTCGATTCAAAACGGGCAATCCGACATTGTGATTGCAAATGTTGCCGCAGCAAATAGGTTTTTGCCTAATCCAGATTTCTTTATTGAAAACACATTTAAATTTTCAATTGGGAAGAGCTATAATCTTTCTAAAATTCGTAAAGATTTAGTCACAAGCGGATATACTTTGGTAAACAAAATAGATCAGTCGCTTCAATTCGCAATAAGAGGCGATATTCTTGATATTTTTTCAGTCAATTTACCTAACCCAGTAAGACTCGAGTTTTTTGGTGATGAATTAGAGTCAATTCGTTTTTTCGATATCGCCACTCAAACCTCAACAAGCAAAATAAACACGGTGAAAATATTGCCTGCAAAAGATGTCATTTTAAATGATGAACAAATCGAAAATGGAATCAAAAAAATTCAAGAAAAATTGAAAAAAAACCAAGCGCATTTAGGCATCGATTCACAAGAAAAATTGGCACAGAATATCGGCGACGATATCACCAATTTATTAGAGCGGAATTTCACTCCAAAAATGTATAAATATTATTCGTTTATCACTGGAGAAAAATATTCAATTTTCGACTATGCTAAAGACTTCACAAAAATCATTTATGACACACCTCAAGTCCTCAGTTCGAACCGACTTTTATTAGAAGAGTCTTGGAATTATTTTCAAGATTTAATTGCAGAAAATCGGATGATTCCTGGTTTGGAGGTAAATCAAGATATCAGTCAAAAAATCAACAATTCGCGCATGATTTGTACGTATCCACTGCAAAAATCATTTAAA
>Ga0172382_10010211_pt1 | contig 12658 bp, 13 predicted proteins | sample Leawel138RmetaG_FD_122245 | JGI IMG/M metagenome (GOLD analysis project Ga0172382, IMG submission 122245) | Leachate microbial communities from a municipal landfill in Southern Ontario, Canada - Leachate well 138R metaG | ecosystem: Engineered > Solid waste > Landfill > Unclassified | place...
AGTTTGTTAGCAGAGATCCGGAAGAGCCTGATTTTAAAGCTAGAGTCTAAGTTTAAAAACACAGTCGTTTTTAACTGCGCCACTGGAGGTATTAACACCAATGATGGGATCAAGAGAATTGATTTAATCTCTAAGATGAAGCCGAATTATGTGGTGCTTTCCTTTGGTGCCAATGACTGCGCTCCTTGGAAAGAACAAGTTCCACTCGAGCTCTTTACCAAGAACTATACAAAAATAATCAAGTCTTTTCCCCTCTCCGAGGTTATTGTCTTTTTATGCCCAATGGCCAATTTCCCCGATGACAATGCCAGCAGTCAATTATTCAACAAACAATTACTTTTATACAATTCAGTGTCCAAGCAAATCGCTCTAGAAAATAAGGCTAAGTTAATTGATATTCAATTAGATTTGGAAAAACTATTTGAAGCTGGCCAGAAATATCATGAAGCTGATGGTCTGCATCTTAACGAAATTGGATACCAGGTGTTTATTGATGAGTTGGTGAGAATGGTTAATTAATCTGATCATACTTATTTCAATCTCTTTGTTTAAGCATTTTTAATTTTAATTAAGATAGAGTTATTTTCATTAACAATATTTCAACAATTGAGCTGCCCTAATATTTCCGTCTCATTTACTTAATCTGCCCAGCATGCTACGACATTAGTTAATGTCTCAATTTCTAGTTATCATCCGAGGAGCGCCCGCTAGTGGCAAAACAACCATTGCCAAAAAACTGCGCAATTTTGACCAACGTGTCGCCTGGCTAAAAGTTGACAACTTTAAGGACTTTTTTTCGGAAGACCCGTCCTTGGATCATCAGCAATTCGTGGATGAGTGCGCTTTGGCAAGCCTGCGGTATTTGTTAGACAAAGGTTTTTCCGTGGTCATGGAAAAGATTTTTTATGACCCAGCCATAATTCCTCAGGCAGTGGCGTTGGCCACAGATCGGAATATTCCGGTTAAAATTTTTCAGTTGACCGCTCCATTGGCTACTTTGCAAGCTAGAGACAAAGTTCGGCCAGGAGTTAAGGAAGGCTGTCGCCAGCCACTGGGAGATGATGTGATTGAGAAAATCTATCATCAGCTAAATGAGACTTTTCTTAGCGAGGCAATCAAGCTGGACACTGAGCAATATTCGCTTGTTGATGAATGCGTAGCAAATATTAGGCAGGAATTGTAAAGTTAAAAATCAATTACCTAACCAATTGATCCTCACGCCCTAAGGCTAGGTGGCGGCGATTAGTTGTTAGTTCTGCCAAGCCTTGCGAGTGTAGCTCCGACAAGGCAATCGCAATTAAGCATTGTACGTACTTATCTGTCATGTTGTCAGGCAACTCTGGCCGTAATAAATCGCGAAGTTCCGGTGTTGACAGTGTTTGTGTTTCTGTTTGAGATCTAGCTGAGAGGAGTATTTTGTGAATTAATTGAGCTACCTGATATTCTTTTACGTCTTTCTCAACTTTACTGGTCAATTCGCCATTCAAACTCATAATCTGCCCTCTCTATTTGCCATCAGTATAGCAAGCGTTTTGTCACTTATTACCCAGCTGCCTGCACTATTTCTGGAATTGGAATTGTCATTTCTTCCGCCAAGTTATACTGCGCGAACCAACTATAATACTGGACCGGTTGTCCGCTTCTTCCTAATTGAGTTATTGGTTCTTTATCCGAACCTACAATATTCACCTGATCTAGCAAATTTCCTGGAATATGGATTCCTATAGCATCCAACAGATCAACATCAGAATCCAAGCTCAGATTATAGTAAAATCTACGTCTTCGCCAACCATAGGAGTTGGTAGTGAGTTTCTTATGAATAACTTTGCTATTAAAAGTTTTCTGAGGGCTATAAGTAAAACTCCAACTTATAAATAAAACTAGAACCTCGCCAATAATCAGTAATCCGGACTGAGATGGGGTGAAATAATTATTTGAAGTAAATAGATGATAGATAAACCATAAGCTAAAAATCAAGGTTAGCCAAAATACGATTTTTTCTTCAACCAAAGACCGAGAATATCTATATTTATTAGGCATATGGCATGTATTACTTATGCGTGACTAACGGTTTGCAGCAAGTCGTATCATCAGTTGAGAATAGGCATCTGTTAATGCTATAGGACTTCTATCTTTACCCGGATTGTAATTAAAGATTACTCGAAATTTCAAATCTGCCACAACGTCTTGAATATTTATTGTCGTTCCTTTAGATTGATTAAATTCTTCGAGAGATTACTGTAATTGTTCAAGACTCGGAAACGCTGATTTCCTTGAAGCCACATGAGGATAAATATGAAGATTGATAAAATCATCAACGGCCGAAGATTTATCCACTGAATTATCGACTACTTCTTGATTTCTTGTTTTGATTTCAGGCGAGCGTCTTGTTGATCCCATAATTCCTTAATTTACTACAGTTTTTCAGGAAATAAAGTCAATAGAATTTACATTCAGAATTTTCTGATAACAACTTACTCCTCATCATAAAAATTTCGATTCCAGGCATGATTTTGCAATTCCTCAAGTAATTGTTTATCTAGAGGCGGCAAATCACTAACTCTAGTATTGTCAAAAACATGCTCTACTTTGCGCATTCCGGGAATTGTCGAGGTTACTTCATCAAACGATAGTATGTATCTTAAAGCTAGATCAGGCAAACTGCCAACACCATAGCTGTTCATAAGAGGCCGAAATTGGCTTAGATGTTCCTCAAGTTCTCGCAATCTTTTTGGTGAAAAATAAGTTTGACGAAAATCACCATCTGCAAAACTTGAATTAGCATTTAATTTCCCGCTTAATCCACCCTCATCTAATGGAACTCTGGCCACAATGCCAATGCCTAATTCCCTCGCCTTAGGGAAAAGTACCTGAGCCGGCAATTGATAAAACAAATTAAAGATCGTCATCACGACTGAGATCAATCCAGTTTTACAGGCTTTTAAACAGTTAGTCGGCTCATAATCATTAGTGGATATCCCCCAATGACGTACCTTGCCAGCTTGGGTTATAGCAGAAATTGTTTCTTGCCATTCAAGGTCATTTGCCCATTCATCCTCCCAAACATGAAAATACATCACATCAAGCTGATCTCTTTTTAGTGCTCGTAAGCTATCATCTACTTGTTGGATGATATGCGTTTTAGGAAAGGCTTCTTTTATTGGAACGCCTTTCATGCCAGACCATTCTTGATTGAGAGGAAACATCTTGGAAGCAATAATAGGTTGATAGTCAGGATTTTGCCGGAGAATTTGGCCAAGCCACTCCTCTGCCAAACCATTGCCGTAGGTTCTAGCGGTGTCAATGAAATTTAATCCTTGATTCAAGGCGGTGAGTAGAGCTAATTCGCTCGACTCGCGCGTTGCCCCGACCCAGGCATCTGGGTCATTGGCAAAACCCCAAGTTCCAAACCCAATCGATGAAATTTTTAAATCTGTATTACCTAGCTGACGATATTTCATTAATAGTCATAGTATCACTCGTTGAACATTGGTAACCATATCGAATGGGAGACTAATAATGACAATGAAACATAACCGTAGCTATCTATTGCTTCTTCCCAACAAGGACAAATCTGGTTTCTGGTCGTTGATTCATTCTTAAATTTTTACCATACCAGTCATGTTTTGTTTCTTCCAAAGTGGGGGCGTAATAGAATAATTGTACTGGGTGCAAACCTGCCATCATCATCTCCTCACGAGTTTTTTTCTCGTAGGTTTGATAATAATCTCTACAAACCCCACTTCTTGCTGAAACAATAATTAATATTCCACCTGGTTTTAATATTCTTGTTTGCTCAACTATCAGCGACTGCTGATCTTCAAAATGAACCAAACCGTCCTTAATATGAACAATATCAACCGAACTATCTGCGAGTGGCAATCGATATCCGCACCCATTTATTCCCACAGCTTGGGGATTTTCTGACAGCAAGGCTTTTAACCCTTCGAGAGATATATCTATGCTAAGCACATTGTTAAATCCTTGCGACTGTGCGAATTGGGCAACTTCTCCAACGCCAGAACAGACATCAACAATAACCGCACCTTTATCAAATATATTTAATGCAGGTTGCAATACCTGCTCGTAATAAGAATCAGGAATTCGACATCTATCATAAGTATGAAGATTACCATGAAACAAGCTGTTTCTGTTCATTGTATAGGGCAACATTCGCCCTCTATCACGCGGTACATTAAAGCTTGATTTTTCTGATTTTCCAATACGCCAAAACATTGAGCCATAATATTACAACTCTTAAAAACTGCAAGTACTTTTAATTTGAGAAGTTCTGAGAAAATTAATTTAATTAACAGATCCCGTAAATTGGCAATTCTTGTGAAAAAATGCTATGTCTTTCTCAATCAGCCACGTACTTTTTGATCACTCTTTCCAGCTCTTCAATGTCAAATGGTTTGCAAACGTAGTCATCGGCTCCGATGGCTGAAGAAATTTCGCAAGTTTGGGTATTAGCAGACAAGATAACAACAGGAATATTTTTAGTAGCAGTTTTACTTTTTAACTTCTTTGTAATGTCTTCACCTGAAATTCCTGACAACCACAGATCAAGCAAGATTAAATCAGGCGAAAATGAATCAAGAGTGGCGAATAAATCTTCACCTTCCATTAATGAAACAACCTCGTAGCCCTTAAGCTCCAGAATTAACTGAACTGCCTCCACGATTCCAGCATCGTCATCGCATAACAGTATTTTTCCAGGCACGCTATACCCCTTTTTCATCAAGTGAAATCATTCTAACAGGTCAATTGTAAGAAAATGGTATTACTTATGAAGTTTATACTTTAGGCGTAAGCCTTTATTGGAATTCAATATTATTTTTAACGGCTAACTTAAGTTCACTAATTCTAATTTAGATATAGAAATGCACACACTTCTCGTTTGAAAAGTTTAAATCATCTCTTTGCGCTCAATTATGTATTCTGGCTGATAATACATAAACATAGCTGGCACATCTTCAACTAGATATCGTTGAAATTCAAAGTAAAGAATTTTGCGTCTTTGTTGACTTATTTCCTTGCGGGCATCTTCTAACAATTTATCTACTCTAGGATTCTGATATCGAGAAATATTACTGGCCTGAGTGGAATGCCACCAACTGTATTGATCTGGATCGGCTGGAACTTCTCGGGCAATTAAGGCGGCTTGAAAATCATTTAAATCACGCAGTGAACGCACCTGCGGTTCAATCAAAAAGCGATCACAGCCAGGTTCATCGTCCGATGGATCGGCCTCGCAATCGGCTTTAGTAGCTTCACCTAGGGCTTTCCAGTCTTTGGCAATCGCTTCTGCTTCGTCAAATAAAGCCACCGGCGCGTCCAGCGAAATCTGCAGAGGTTGAGCCGGATTAACTGATCGGTAAAGCTCAACTGCCTTGCCTAAATCATAAGAAAAAGGATCAATTTCTTCCGTGGAATTGTATGCCCAAGAGGTTGGCGGAATTGGACTAAGGGCGCGCAATTTTAGATCATCTGGACCAGGTTTGTGGGCGGCATAATGCAAGGCTTGGCGTACTTCTTTAGACAAATTAACATCAGCTGTATTGAAAAACAAAGCCACATACTGGTGAAAATTCATATCTTCTTCAATTTGGTAAAGATTTTGCTCGTCTTGGGTAAATGAGTTTAGATTGTTGAGACCTTCTAGCACATCAACCTTACCAAGTCGGAAAGCATTGATGGCATCTTCCTCTGACGGATAAAAACGATAAACCAACCGCTCACGATTATTTTCTATGACTAATTGTTTGATATAGGTATTTTGATAACGCAGATCGGTCACGCGATATTCGCCTAGGCCAATAATTTCATTTTCGGAAATCAAGCCAAAACGAGTCTTGCGCACCTGCCGGAATAACGGCTGAGCCACCACCGCCGGAAACGGCGCATAAGCATCCTGCAATCTAAATAAAATGGTGTCCTCTGTTGCCACCGTCTGGACATCAGTAAAGTTGTAATTTACATCCTGAGTTGTAAAATCCTTGCCGTCCTGCCACTTAAGATCATCTTTAATCAAAAATCTAAATGCCTGACCGTCTTCTTCAACTGTCCAGCGCTCGGTTAAAACCGGCACCGGCTCGCCGGTTTCATCCAACGCAGTTAAACCAGAGCTAACCTTAGCCTGAATATCATCTGGGATATCAATCCAGTTATACATGCCGACTCGGCCAATGTAACGAACCTGCTGTTGCTTGGGAATTAGACGGATAATCGTTGGGAAAAACCAAACCAAAATTACACCCAAAATAACGCTAGCCAAAATAACGCGCTTGTACTTGTGCCAAAAAGCCTGAATATACCAGCGGGTGACATGAAGACTTTGCATACCTAGCTATAGTTTATCCTTTCACCGGTCCAGAGTACACCGATATGACTGATGATGTGTATTGAAGATATATATTGATGATGTGTGTTAATGACTTGTACTGATGATGTGTGTTGATGATGCGTACTAGTGATGTTTATTGATGTGAATATTGATAGTAATAGGCATGATTCTTGTAACTTTTAGGTGCAATTATGCCAGCCTATTTGGCGTAATTCTGCCAGCTTATTTGGAGTAATTATGCCAACCTAGCGGACTAACAACAAGCTAAGCAAAACAAACAAAGCGGTTAAAACGATGGTGGCGTAAAACATGACGCGCTCCACCCCGCGGCGGGTATGGTAGTGCTCGCCGCCGGTCATCATGCCGCCGGCCGAGAACATGCCCGACTCGCCTGACTGAAGCAAAATACTGCCAACAAGCAAAATTACTACGACTATCAAGGCAATTTGTAATGTATCCACCTTTACATTATACCGCATTTTGCGCGGTGGGAGAGGCGATTGGAATTGTAAGCCTCACTTACACTAGGTGCACCTCAAGGAAGCCTCACCCAGGTGAGGCTTCCTTGAGGAAGAGTGTTTGTAAGTGAGGCTTACAATTGCACTGCCGCAATAAGCTTTCCTGCCCCCCCTCCAGCAAGTTAACTAAGAAACTACCTACAATCTTTACAGGCTCAAATGATTGAGCTAATAACGGAATTAGTCAGCGACAAGGCAAAAGAGAAAAAGATTAAGCTCCAAAAAGAACTCAGCTCCCAACCTAAAATCGTGATCTGGCCGATCATGAAGCCAGGCACCAACCACAAGGCCAGGTATAGGAGTCCAATATTAATAATCCAATTGAAAAATCCCAAAGTCAGCAGGTTGATTGGCAAAAACAAGGCCTTAAGCAATGGGCGCAAAGTTAGGTTGAGCAAACCAATTACCGTTCCGGCCAAAATCAGGGTCATGGTGTTGGCGACCGAAATTTCCGGCACAAAGTAAGCCAGCAGGGCTACTGACAAAATAGTTATCACAATTGAACGAATTAGTTTTTTCATAGCCATTACAGTATATGACATTTACAGGGAGAGACTATAATCTGGTGACGGGCCACGCCTTGAGTAAATGGAGAATGTGTCAAAAACGTTTTTCCAGTCGTTTATGAAGGTGCTTTTTGGCAAAGCGGTGGGATTCGTCGCGCACTTGCTGAAGCAATTGGCCCGCTGTCGCCAGACGATCAACCGGAATCTGCAAGGCCTCCTTATCATCTAGCTTGGGTAAAAACAGGCGGTCTGGCTGTTTGCCAATCGACACCACCGGATTCTCCCACTGCCAGACCGCCCGCACCTTGCTTAACTGGCCGCGGCCGCCGTCGATTAGCACCAGGTCGGGCTCACCCCATTCCGGGTGTTTTTGACGCCGCTCCAATGCTTCCTGAAGCATAAAGTAATCGTCAGGCGTATCCTTTTGTCTGATGTAAAAAACGCGATAATGCTGTTTGGCTGGTTGTCCGTCAATAAACACCACCATCGATACCGCCGCATATTTGCCAGACACATTGCTGACGTCATAGCCTTCGATGCGTCTAGCAGACCAAAGCTGAGAAGAGATTGTTTGCCCATTCTGAAAATTCGCCTGTCCGCTATCTGCTAACACATTATCTGATTCAACTAAAGAATTTGACTCAACCGGCAAATTAAAATGCTCGCCCACCACTTTTGACAACAAAGTAACGGCCTGTTGACCAAAAATGCTCTGGATCCGAGGCAAGGCAATATCGGGGGTAAGTTTGCGTTGGGCACTCAGCAATGACTCTATACTCTGCCACTGCTCTTTAAGGCTTTGAGCCAGCTCAAAATCCTGATCTTGAGCCGCCTCTTTTATCTGTTTTTTGAGGTCGCGCTGAACGGATTTGGTCTGGCCACGCAAAAACATTTTCAGACGGCGGATCATGTTGGCGTATTCGCGGGGAGTGACTCGGCCACTACAAGCACCGCTACACACACCTAAATGAGCGTAAAAACACGGTCGCGTTTCACCTTTTTTCAGTTTTTCGGCCCAATCTTCTTCAGAAGAATAAACTTTACCGGCAATATTGCACCAGCCAAAACTGGATCGAATCGTTCGTAAAACCTGTTTTAACATGTAAGCCGATTGAAATGGTCCAAAATGAGTGCCTGATTTAAACATCGGTTTGGTCAAATCAGAGCGGCGTGCGGTTAGCAGGCGCGGAAAGACCTCATTGGTAATCACCAGATAAACCGGCGATTTATCATCACGCAATTGGATATTGTAATGAGGCTGGTATTTGCGAATCAGTTCCGCTTCAACAAATAGAGCGATCAGTTCCGACTCCAAGGACTCATACTTAACTTTAGTAGCTTCAACTACCAAACGTTGTTTAAAATTAGTGAGTCCCTTTAGCTGACGATATTGAGCAATTCGCTTTTTGAGATTTTTAGCCTTACCGACGTACAAAACCTGCCCGGTGGAGGACAAAAACCAATATACCCCCGGCTCCTGCGGAAAGGAGGATGACGATTCCACCCAAGACCCAAGGCTCACGCCAGCGAGGGTCGACGGCTTGTCGGGCAGTAATAGTGTAAGTTTCGGTTTGGTCATCTAATAAAATCCTGAGTTGCGCCTGATCAGCTGTCCACCAATTTTGGCCGGACAGATCAACGGTTAACTCCTGTTCCTGGTAAGGCAAAAGAGCTGGAATCGTTTGAACTGGCTCTGATAAAAGTTCAACCGGACCATCTAAGCCAAACGCAACTTCCTTATTATAAGCCGCCACTCCGCTATTGTTGCGGATAACAATTGTTTCTTTGGTTGGCAAACCAAACTGAGGTAGCAGACTCGGTTTTTTGCTGATTTCCAAGTTGGGTGTGAAAGATGGCGTTCCCTCGGCCAAGGTTACTTCCACGTCTTTGGCTGACTGACCCGCGATCTTGTACATACCGGCGGGCAATGGTCGCGTATCATTCTGACCTTGAATCGCAAACACCAAGTGACGAAGATCCAGTTTATTAAAGTAGTCCACCCCGCCGGTCGTATCCGCCCAGGTCGGATCTACCGGCACCCACAAGCGTCGCTGAGCATCATAATATTCCGGCCAGGCATGCAGAACATCTGCAACCAATGACAGTGGGCGCAGTTGGCTGTTTTGCGTGACCGCATATCCGGTAAGGCGGCGCGCGGGCAGGCCCGCTGCCCGCGCGAGCGTCACAAACACATCAGTAAATTCCAAACACACCGCGTTGGCGGGGTCTTCCAGCGCTCGGACGGCGCCCAGCCGGTCCAGCGCGTCAGGCTGTTCAAAGCGACGGTAATTGTAGGTCAAGGTATCAACGGTGTAATCATAAATAGATTTGGGACTTTGATAGGTATCACTTAACTGCTGAATTACCGGCGCACTGACCGGCCAAGCTTCGGTTGGCTCCAAATAACTCTGATCTTCCTCCTGGTTGCTCCACCAAGCCTGACGCGCGCCGGTGCGCAGAGGACTCTCCACTGTAAAATCAGCTAGTGGGCGGGCAAAAACGGTGGCTTTGGCGTTGACTTCAACTGTAGTCTCAGCTTGCCCGGCTAAACGGAACTCAGCAATCCAATTGCCATCGATGTCCTGACGAATCAAATCCGGCGCCGGCTCAATTCGCTCATATTGCAATCTCTGCCAGGAGGTGTCTGGGGGCAAGGCCACCTGCACGACACCAATATTTTGCGATGTATTAGCCAGATGATATTTAAGCGCCAGGTCGTAAGTCTGAGACTCGCCAAAAATAATGGAAATGCCCTGCTCCTGACCAACATTAGAAAACTTCACCAAGCCAATTTCTGGAGCTTGATTAAAAGTATATTGGCCTGGTTCAACTAGGCTTGGCTCTCCAAATTCACTCGGCACCAAAACTGACACCTGATAAGAACTAAAATCAGCCGGATTAGCCAGCTTGGGAATCGTCACTTCCAACACCTGGCCATAACGCGAAGCGGAATCAGTACTCACAAATTCCAGAGAAAAACTCTGAATCTGATCCCGACCAATTACTCGGCGATCCTCAGGAAATTGCACTCTAATTGTCGTGGTATTGGTGCCAGGCGTAACATTAAAAGGCAAAGACTCATTTTCGCTGTCTGTCACCTTTACGTTGGATATATCAGTTGAATTAAGCTCCAAAACGTACTCTTTGGCATAAACGGTAGACAAATTATTCTGCAGACTGATCTCATATAGAATATTTGTCTCGCCATTTTCCTGAACTGTATACTTGGCTTCCAGCTTCTTTGTAAATTCTTCAAGAGCCAAGATTGGCTTTGGCTGGCCTGGCCTTAAAATAAGCCCAGCTACTATAATAAATACAGTCAAAAGCAAACAAATGTGACGGGCGCGCATAACAGATATAGAATACACGTGTGTTCAACAGTTGGTCACGAGCAATTACTACCGGCATTCTTTTAGTCTTCAGCGGCTTTGTGCTGTCGGCTTGCAGTTTGCCTGGTCAGAAAACTTTCTCAGGTGTCCAAGTTGAAGTTACTGAAAGCATGGTCGCTCAGGTTTACCTGGACGGTCTGCATTATGGCCACACTCCGTTTGAAAAAAAGGACATTCGCCCGGGAACTTATACTTTGAGAGTTGAACCTGGTGAAAAGGATAAAAAGCCTTATGAAACCCAGATTCATCTTTATCCAAACACTATTACTAGTGTGATGTGGAGTTTTAAGGGTGCTGAGCCAACCGGCTCCGGTGAAATCTATGAGCTGGAACCTTTAGCCAGTCAGGATCGTTCTGAGCTATCGGTGATCACGGTCCCGGAAGGCGCCAAAATATCTTTAGACACCAAGTCTTATGGCTTATCGCCTGTGGTGGTTGAGTCCGCTCCGGTGGGTTCGGCCGCTTTGAGTATTGAGGCCGTCGCCCACGTTAAAAAAAGCGCTTCAATTGAATTAAAACCTGGCTTCCGCCTCAACGTTTTTGCCAGACTAAATAAAGAAGCTGACGCATTGGCTCAACCTGGTGATGGGAGTGATCAGGCATTATCAGGTGATTTGACTGATATCAATTCCGCTGATACTGATTCGACTGACTCCATTGACAATCAAGGTCAAGTTCAAGCCGACACTCTGCCAGGTTCTGATTCTTTACCGACTGATACCAATCCTAATGCCAGTCCCATGCCAACCACTGCCAGCCCAATTCCTTCCAGCGCCCGAACCGCTATCTTGACCGAGCCCACTAAACCTTACGCTTTGATTAATGAAACCGGCACCGGCTGGCTGAGAGTCCGGAGTCAAGCCTCCTCGGTTGGCGAAGAAGTTGCCCGCGTGGACGTGGGCGGAAAATATAAATATTTCTCCAGCCTAAATGGCTGGCTGGAAATTGAGTACGAGTCAGGCAAGACCGGATGGATTTCCGGTCAATACGCGGACGTCATCCGCTGAGATTTTTTAATTCGTTGAGATTTTTAGTTTGTAGAGATTTTTTAATTCACTGAGATTTTAAATCGCTGAGATTATCAGTTGCGAGGTTGGTTTTTTGTGGATGTTCAATTGTAAGCCTCACTTACACTAAGTGCACCTCAAGGAAGCCTCACCCGGGTGAGGCTTCCTTGAGGAAGAGTGTTTGTAAGTGAGGCTTACAAAACCACCGCTTCTTGTACAATGAGCATATGAACCAGCCAAGTCTTCAGCTAAACAACGGTCAAACAATTCCTCAGCTTGGCTTTGGCACCTGGAAACTTAAAGAACAAGCGGCCTACCAAGCAGTAACCTCAGCCTTAAAAATTGGCTATCGCCACATCGACACGGCTGACGCTTACGGCAATCACACCGAGGTCGGCCAGGCCATTCGCGACAGCGGCGTCAGCCGGGAAGAAATATTTTTAACCTCTAAACTTTGGCACAGCGATCTCCAGGTTGACGCCGCCCAGACAGCAATCAGGCGAATTCTAAAGGAACTTCAAACCGACTATTTGGATTTATACCTAATCCACTGGCCAAATCATGTCATTCCAATTGAGGAAACTTTGGGCGCCATGCAAACCATGGTCGACGAAGGTCTCATTCGCGCTTATGGCGTTTCCAATTTCACTATTCATCATCTGCAAGACACGCTGGCGGCTGGCTTTCATCCCGTCACTAATCAGGTAGAGTTTCATCCCAGCCTCAATCAAGACGAATTAAAAACTTTTTGCGATGACAACCAAATTGCCATTACTGCCTACTCCCCGATTGCTCAAGGACATGATCTAAGATTGCCCGTAATTACAAATTTGGCAAAAAAATATGACCGCAGTGCGGCGCAGGTAGTTCTCAATTGGCTAATTCAAAAAAA
>Ga0172382_10010212_pt1 | contig 12658 bp, 13 predicted proteins | sample Leawel138RmetaG_FD_122245 | JGI IMG/M metagenome (GOLD analysis project Ga0172382, IMG submission 122245) | Leachate microbial communities from a municipal landfill in Southern Ontario, Canada - Leachate well 138R metaG | ecosystem: Engineered > Solid waste > Landfill > Unclassified | place...
ACGCGCCAATTCGGCAATCACCAGACTTTTACCGGCACCGGTCGGCAACACAATCACCGCCGACTGATCGGATTTGCGAAAGTGTTTTAACGTGGCATCAACGGCTTCCTGCTGGTAAGGCCGCAGGGTAAAAGGTGCATTCATTGGGCAGCGCTTAATATCATGAGGATGAAAAACAGTCATACTAACAAATCTCCTGACCTGCTAGCCTGTCAATCCATCTGCTGCGGCGGTTTGACTGATTTTAATCAGCGGTATGTCTATCTGCTTGCCAAGAGGGCTTCCAGCGTATGAATGAACATCTGAAAATCCAAGGCCCCGCCGTCCCTGAGGAGCAACTGATTGATCTGTATCGATCCGCTCAGGATCTGCCTTCACCCTGGATAGTGATCAGCGATCAAGTGATGGGTGGAGTATCCAGTGCGATACTGCAGCAAGACGTACGGCAGGATTCAAGTTGTAGCTGTTTAATGGGGCGCACCCGTCTGGATAACAACGGCGGGTTCGTGCAGATGAAACTTGATATTAAGCCGGGTGATTTGCGAGCTGATTACAAAGGCCTATTTATTGAGCTGTACGGCAACTCGCACGACTATAATCTGCATGTAAAAACCACTCAGCTGAACAGGCCCTGGCAATCCTTCCGCTGCACCTTGTCGGTGCAGCCGCAATGGACTCGGTTCATCCTGCCCTACGAACAACTGGAAGCTCACCGCATCGACGCTGAGCTGCAGCCTGCGGATATCAACAGCGTTGCCGTAATTGCCATTGGTCAAGCGTTCGATGTTGATGTCTGTGTGCGGCGCTTCGGCTTTTATCGCTAAAACTACAAGGCTGTTGACGCAAGAAAAAGCTGGATGACAGCCTGTCATGACTTATTCTCACGTATCGATTGAAATAAGATCATTTTTGTTCATGTCAGCTTCCACGTATAAATGTATCCATTCTCAACTCTAGACAGCTAGAGACATGACTTATTAATTAGGATAAACCAGAGCAAGCGCTGCAGACGGCTGACTAGGATCGCCAGCAAGTCCAGCAATAACAAGCGCATTCAGGTTTTATCGCAGGAATTGGATACCAGAACATCATGAGTAACGACTTTACATTTGCTATCAACAGCATTGATTTCGATGAAAATTATCATCCCTCAGACAACACGCGAGCGACGACTAACTTTGCCAATTTGGCTAGAGGCGAGAGCCGTCAACAAAACTTGCGTAACACTCTGCAGATGATTAACAACCGCTTCAATGCCTTAGCGCACTGGGATAATCCCAAAGCCGATCGTTATTCCGTTGAGCTAGAAATCGTTTCTGTTGAAATGGAAATTGATAACCAAGGCAATGAAAGTCGTTTTCCTGCCATTGAAGTACTGAAAACACATATTGTTGATCACCTCACCAACAAACGCATCGAAGGTGTGGTCGGCAATAACTTTTCCTCTTATGTGCGCGATTATGATTTTAGCGTACGGCTGCTCGATCACAATAAAGGTCAACCGCAGTTTAGCGTTCCAGAAGATTTTGGCGATCTGCATGGCAATATTTTCAAAAGCTTTGTCAATTCAGAGACATACCAACAAAACTTCACTAAAGCGCCGGTGATTTGTCTCAGCGTTTCAGATAACAAAATCTATCATCAAACGGGGAATCAGCATCCGGTATTAGGTCTTGAATACCAGCCCAATGAATCATCGTTAACTGAGCAGTACTTCAAAAAGATGGGCTTAGAGGTGCGCTACTTTATGCCGCCTAACAGCGTCGCACCGTTGGCTTTTCACTTCTTTGGTGATTTACTGCATGATTACACTGATCTTGAGTTGATCAGTACGATTAGCACCATGGAATCTTTCCAAAAGATTTACCGCCCGGAGATTTATAACGCTAACGCTAGCGCAGGCAAGTGCTATCAACCCAATTTAAAAAACCTGGACCATTCCTTGACGCAAATTGTCTATGACCGCGAAGAACGTAACCAGCTCGCGATTGCGCAAGGGAAATTTACTGAAGAGCACTTCATCAAGCCTTATCAAGAAATTCTTGAGCAATGGTCTGCCCGTTACGCTGCCTAAATTTGGGTTTTATAACAAAGGAATCTCTGCATTAGGTTAGCGAAGACGCTAGTCGTTATTCAGAGATTGCTTAACAAGAATTTAACACGGAATCTATTATGAGCATCTTATTACCCACATCAACCGCAGGCAGCTTACCTAAGCCTACGTGGCTGGCAGAGCCTGAGACCATTTGGTCCGCTTGGCGATTAGAAGGCGAGCAATTAATTGAAGGTAAGCAGGATGCGTTACGAGTGTGGTTGCACGAGCAGCAACAAGCAGGCATTGATATTGTCAGCGATGGCGAGCAAACCCGCCAACATTTTGTCACCACCTTTATTGAGCACCTTGATGGTGTTGATTTTGAGAAACGTCAAACGGTTAAAATTCGTGACCGTTACGATGCCAGCGTGCCAACTGTAGTCGGTGCTGTGAGTCGGAAAAAATCAGTGTTTGTTGAAGATGCCAAGTTTTTACGTCAGCACACCAATCAGCCGATTAAATGGGCCCTGCCAGGTCCCATGACCATGATCGACACGCTGTATGACGCGCACTATAAAAGTCGTGAAGAATTGGCCTGGGAATTCGCCGTCATACTCAATCAAGAAGCCCGCGAGTTAGAAGCGGCAGGTGTGGATATTATCCAATTTGATGAGCCGTCATTTAATGTGTTTTTTGATGAGGTCAATGATTGGGGTATTGCCGCGCTAGAAAGAGCCGTTGAAGGTCTTAAATGTGAAACAGCTGTGCATATTTGCTATGGCTATGGCATTAAAGCCAATACCGATTGGAAAAAGACCTTGGGTTCCGAGTGGCGTCAATATGAAGAAGTCTTTCCTAGACTGCAAAAATCTAACCTCGATATTATCTCGTTAGAATGTCAAAACTCGCATGTCCCCATCGAGCTACTTGAACTGATACGCGGTAAAAAAGTGATGCTCGGGGCCATTGATGTGGCAACCAATAGCATTGAAACACCAGAAGAAGTCGCCGATACGCTACGCAAAGCCCTCCAATTTGTAGATGCCGACAAACTCTACCCTTCGACCAACTGCGGCATGGCCCCTTTATCGCGTGCCGTCGCCCGAGGTAAGCTCAATGCCTTAAGTGCCGGAGCAGCAATAATCCGCCGCGAACTCACAGCCTAACGTCTGTGTTGCCTATAAGCCGCTACTGAAGTTAGCGGCTTTTTTATTTTAAGCAGCGGCCTCGGGGTTCATCGCTTGCATGCAATACCACCTCGGAGTGTAAAAATCCTGCTGCATCAGCGGAGTCTTGTACCTTTGTGGCGCTGCGCTCCAGCATCTCGGCTTCAAACTCGTTTAACACACGGTTACGCAGACCCGCTTCGCGCCAGTTAGATTTTGAGTGGCAACCTCTGACGATCATTCGTGCCAATGACAGTGCATCTAACAACGCTTGATTAGCCCCCTGCCCTTTAAACGGGCTCATCGGATGAGCAGCATCGCCTAGCAGGGTAATGGGCCCCCTATCCGCTAATACATCAGCACTCAATAAGGCTCTGTCGTAGACCGGGTAACCCGACACTAAAGCGGCGGGTGTCGCCGCTAAAATTTGCGGAATCGGCGAATGCCACTGCGTGCGTTGACAGGCTTCTGCCTTGAGCGCCTCGGCCCCTTCTGCACTTAAGGCTTGAGCTGCACTTTCTGGCATCGGAAAGCTTAATTGCCACATCACCGAGTTGGCATCAAAAGGCATCACATAAATGCGTTCATGACCATTAGCGGTTTGGAATACTGTGGCGCAGTCCAGCAAATCACTGTCGACATCGCTGAGCGCAGTTAATGGGCAAATGCCCAAGATAGCGATGCAATCCAGATAACGTAATGAGCTTGGGTCATCACCTAAGACTAAGTTGCGCACCGCACTGCGAATGCCATCAGCACCCACCACTAAGTCTGCGTTGGCAGTTTTTATCTCACCCTCGACCGCAAAGCTTAACTCGACTCCCGCTGGTGTTTGCTGAAGATTCAGCAACTGATGCCCCCACTTGACCGCCTCGTGCGGATGCGGATGAGCAGCCAATTGCTGCAGCAAAGCCAAGCGCAACGATTGACGGGTGATATGCACATTAGTGCGCTTAGGCGCTTTAGTCGCATCGGCATGCAGCCAGTTTCTCACACCCCATTCGCCGAGCACTTTGCCGTCGGTGCTATGCATCACATGACGAGTCGAGACCACGCCTTGATCGAGCGAGACAATACCCAAGCCTTCGATGGCCTTACAGGCTTGTTGCAAAGTGAGGCCGTAACCCTGAGAACGTGTGGAAAAATCGCTATCACGCTCATACAGCGTAAAGGGAATACCACGGTGCAAACAGGCCACCGCCAACGCCACGCCGCCAATGCCGCCACCAATAATCGCGACGTTTGGATAATTTTCAGTATCTGCGACTGGAGGATGATCCGCCGCGCTCAAGCCCGATCCGCGACAGCTAGGGCAAACAGATAAGTACGCCTTCGGCTGATCTGGCGCAGTGCCGCCATGCTGTGCAAACTGCAACAAGGCTGCCTGATAGCTCAGCTTCACTTTTTTGCGGATATTCTGACGAATCCGCCCACGCCCTTGGCACTTAGAGCAAAGCGCCCAACTCGGCTGTAGTTGATTAATTAAAGTAATGTTATCTGATCCTCAGCTCACCCAGCTCAAGCAAGGTGGTTCTTGGCGTGCTTGGCTTAAAGAAGGTGGAAATTTAAGCGACAAACATTATTTTATCAAGCTCACTTAAATAGCTAAGAGCCTTTAAAAGCGCGAGAAGATCTCTCATGGCCTACTCGTCTACTTCCGCCGTTTGTCGCTCTAGATCATGGCAAAGCGACTGTAACAGCGAAGGATATAAGATCGGTGGCATGAGTTAAGCAAAGCGCTTGACCCATTCACTGACATCATCGCCGCTGCCCATCCCTGCATCGATCAGGCCATCAAGCATGAACGTAGGCGAGCCGTGGATGCCGTTCTGTCGTGAATATTTGGCGTGGCGTATGATCTCGCGTTCAAGACCAAGGGTTTCAAATGCTGTGCTGAGTGCCACGCCGCTGTAGCCTTCCAGTCGCTGCAGAAGTTCATCCGGCGTAGTGCCGCGGTTGGTGCCACTGCAGTGGTTGTTAAACACGAACTCATCGCGATGCTCAGCCACCGCGGCCATAACCCGATAGGCGTTAGCTTTACCGCCTTCCAGCGTTGACGCGGCAATGATCGCGCGAATAATAATGCCGGAAAACAGATGCCAAGGCTGGGAGTGCAGCCAAATCTGCACACGAACGTGATCCTCGCCCGCTTCGCTGAGAAAATCATCCAGCTTATTGAAGGTTTTTACCGAAAACGGACAAGTCGGCTCAAGGAAGACCTCGAGCAAGCGCGGGCCATGACCCCAGACCAGCGGGTCAGCATGCCATTGATCAGACATAGTGAGAATTCCTCTTTGTCAGGTACGGTTGAGTTACAGCTGCGTCTGTAACCTTGGCATCGTAGACACGCAATTTCGTTGTGTTGCAACGTCAGACAAGAACATAATCATGAAAACTTTAACGACACCTCTCCACAAAAGTTAGCCATAGTTGCCAGATGTCTACTTTTGATCGCATCGCTACTATAAATGGGGGGATGACCATGTGAATTAATTTGAACAATGGAGGTGTAAAAACCGCGCAACTTGAACCTTGATTTATATTCTTATTTATAAATTCAAAGCTTTTGTCAGCGCAATAATTTCTCTATCTCTGAACTTGATAACACTTTGCCCACAGAGACGACCTTGTCATCAATCACCAGTGCTGGCGTTGACATAACACCATGAGCTGCTATCTCAGCGTAATCTGTGACTTTGATAATGTCTGCGTCTAAGCCCAAATGTGTCAGTGCTGTCTGGGTGTTTTCTGCAAGGGTTTTACATTTACTGCACCCTGAACCCAAAATTTTAATGTTCATAACTAACTTCCCCTTCAAATTAATAAGTAGGCAAACGCGTTAAAAGCAAATCCTATGATAACAATACCGCAAACGACAATTGCGACAAAAAGCAACAAAAGCTGCGCTTTAATGACCTTTTTAAGCATGATCAGTGAAGGCAGCGATAAAGCCGTGACCGCCATCATAAAGGCCAATGCAGTTCCAAGCCCTACGCCTTTGCCAACCAATGCTTCGGCAATAGGTAACGTGCCAAAGATGTCGGCATACATCGGCACGCCTATTAGGGTGGCGACCAGTACTGACCACCAATTATCCTGACCAAGCACCGTTGTAATCCAAGTTTCCGGTAACCAGTTATGTATGACGGCACCAATTCCGACACCAATCAAAACATACAACCAAACTCGCTTAAAAATATCTGTGACCTGGGCTGTTGAGAAAGCAAAACGATCTTTTCGGGTGAGTTCAGCCTGCGGAATATCAAGCACGGGACTGTGTAATACAAAAGACTCAACATAGCGGGTCATGTTTGCTTTGCTAATAATGCTGCCACCAATAACTGCAAGAACTAAACCTACAACGACATAAGCGATAGCAATCGTCCAATTAAAGATACTGGCTAGCAGAATCACTGATGCCAAATCCACTAATGGCGAAGAGATCAAAAATGAGAAAGTTACGCCAAGCGGCAAGCCTGAACTGGTAAAGCCAATAAATAAAGGGATAGAAGAACACGAACAAAAAGGCGTAATGGTGCCCATTAATGCGCCGGCTAGGTTCGCTTTGAACCCTTTCATATTGCCCAGAATTTTTCTAGTTCGTTCCGGCGGAAAGTAACTTTGCACCCACGACACAGTAAAAATCAGCACGGCCAGCAAGATGAATATTTTAATTACATCGTAAATAAAAAAATGGACGCTGGCCCCAGTGGCGGTGCTCATCGATAAACCAAACACGTCCTCGACCAAAACACGCACCAACCAAACCAACCATTCCATTTTCAACAATTGGTTATTCAACCACTCAAATATGCCCATCTACTGCTCCTGCTGTACCTAACCATGCATGCTGTGCATCACTGCAATCCGCTCACAGCAGTTTACTCCTTTGAACTTGGTAAGATAAGTTGCAAAAACCACTTTAATACGCTGACCTACTCTAGGTCAGAGCAATCAAGCTCAGTCACTGCTATTACGCCTAAACCTATATCATTGAGCTTGTTTTTCAGTTGTTTCCAAAACCTTTTTCACAATCAATTTTTATTTCATTCTGACTCATACTCATTTACACATAACGCCGCCCACAACTGCGAGCGCTTGTGCGAGTCCAGCACCGTAGGTGCGCGTTACTGGGCCTTGTTATAGCTTTATACTACATCGATACTTTCTATGGATTTTTTGACATCCAATGGATTATCAATTTTCATAAAGACAACATCACTGATTCCGCGGCCTGTTATTTTTACATTACCAAAACCAAATATACGACCTAATACACTTTGGTCGATTTCTACAGTTTCAATTGAGCTTATTTTCATTTCATCTGTTTTTCTAGAGATAATTCCACTTTTTCGGATAACCCTTTTATTTGTAACACCTTGTTCAATGCTCCGAAGTTTTAGCCATTCCCAGAGGGCTAACAAAGCAGTGAGGCCGATGGTTGGAATTGCTAATATGAGCCAAATAAACATTGGGATTTTTGAAAACCAATGGAGCTTAAAAATTTCATGAGTGTGTTCGCCTTTTGATAGTGACTCATCAATATATGACATCTTTTTTTCCTTGAGATTATTGAAATCTATAACGTTTAGGTAACCGCCAGCTGTCGCACAGCAGGCAACGTTGGTAGCCGTCTGATGAGACTGATATTATGAGCCAGAACAGTCTCGGCTTGCCGGAATTTTATTGTATGCACCTTCTATAAGGATACTTTTATGCAACGCCTTTCTCTTTTCATCGCAGCGGGCCTGTTGAGCTTCACCGGCGCTGTATCAGCGAGCAGTTTTATTGCCTCCACCGACACCATTGGCAGCTCATTAGCGAATACGTCCGAGAGCACCAGCGACGCTACGTCGAACCTTGGCAATGACAAGGTTGTACTTGCCGCCAAAAGTGATGCCGCCAGTTTTGTCGGTAGTGCCGGTGAGTTGCGTGGTGTCAACCTTGAAGCCGCCCTGAGCCACATCCGTCAACAGCTGCCTAGCCTTGAGGCGACTGACATGCAGCTGGCCGAGGCTATCCTCGCTCTTTGAGTCACTGTCGATGGAAACAGCAGATGCTAGCTGCCTATGCACTGCTCTTCAGCCTTTTGCTGCTAACCGCCTCGCCTGTACAGGCGGCTCTGCGCTTACAGCTTGAGCAGCAACAACTGACAGAAGATCAACTGCAAGCCTCCCAGCAATTGCTGGATGAGGTGCTTACAGTCTTGCCGCCAAGGATGGTCGAGCAATTGGATCAGACAGTACCGGTCAGCTGGAGCCAGCATCTGCCGGATAACGTGATGGGCCGTGCCAGCCCAGGCGGCAAAATTACGCTGAATCAACGCTGGTTGCCGGATCTTGTGTCCGCAAGCGACAGCCATAATATTTCCGGACGCCAGCACCCCACGCTACGCTCCGAGCTCAAAGCGACGCTCATTCATGAACTCGCGCACCTGTATGACCGCGGGCGTTTCTGGCTCACCGATGAGCACCGGCTGCTGCAGTACTGCCGTAGCCGCGAGCGCGTCCAAGGTCATATCGGCCTGCCCAGCGAGTGCCGAGGCCAGAGCAACAGGCAATTTACCCTCAGCGACGCACCCCGTTGGCTGGATCTGGCGGGCTGGCAGCAGCAGGTCGGCAAGCGCGGGCGACGCGATGCAGACAACTTTCAACACCTGCGCAGCCCCGACACCTACGAACTCCACAATCCACAGGAGTTTGTGGCGGTCAATCTGGAGTATTTTCTACTGGATCCGCAGTACGCTTGCCGTCGCCCAGCTTTAGCCGATTATCTGCAAACACATTTTGCTTGGGCTCCCGCTCACACCCAGCCATGTACAACGCAACTGCCCTATTTAAATGCCAGCCTAGACACCAGCCCTCAAGCGCTGGCCTGGCTCGATCCGCAACGTATTTATCAGGTGCATTATCTACTGGCTGAACCCGATGAAAGCTGGGCAGGCCGTTGGGGCCACAGCATGTTGCGCCTAGTAATCTGTGCTCCGGGTCGAACGCCCGGACCCGACTGCCTGCTGGATCTGGAGCATCATCTAGTGCTGTCCTTCCGCGCCTTTGTGGATGATGTGCAGCTATCCAGCTGGGATGGTTTGATGGGCAATTATCCATCCCGCCTGTTTCTGCTGCCGCTGCAAAAAGTCGTGGATGAATACACCCAGCTTGAACTGCGTGGTCTCAGCTCGGTTCCCCTGTGGCTGGATGCCCAAGCCCGTCATCGGCTGGCTCAACAGGCCACTGCCCTGCACTGGAGTTATGACGGCAGCTATTATTTCGTGAGCAACAACTGTGCAGTGGAAACCCTGAAGTTACTGCGCAGCGGCAGTGCCTTGCCCCAACTGCAGAGCCTCGACAGCCAGACCCCGACCGGTTTGCTGGCACTGCTCCACGCTCGCGGATTGGCTGACATGCAACCCTTGCAAGATCGTCAAGCAGCGCTACGCCAAGGCTACTACTTCGACTCCTACCGCGAACGCTACAACCACATGTTCGAGGTACTACGCCGCCAGTTACAGATACCCTTTGCACGCTTAGAAGACTGGCTCAGCAGTCCAGCCAGCGACCGACAAACCTGGTTTGCAGCAGCAAACACCCGTTCCACCGCCGCCTTGCTGGTACTTGAAGAAGCCATTCAGCGCCGACATGTGCTGGACATACAGCAGGATCTCAAATTGCGCTTTCTGTCCAACGATGCGCCACCGGAGCTGACCGAAGCCGCGCAAGTAATGCAGGGACTACTGAGTGGCAAGAGCTTTTTGAGCCGCCCCGGAGAGCTATTGAGCGAAGGCTATGGTTTACCGCAACCACAGGAGTCAGAGCAATTTCTCCAGATTGCCGCAGCTCGGCAGCAGATGTTACTGACCAGCGCTGAAGACCTGAAACAGCGCCTGCTCTCACTGATGAGCGCAGAACAACGCCAGCAACTGGACGCGACCGGTGCCAATATCAACTTGCTCTCACGACAATTGCGGCAGCTGCACAGCGAGTCTGGCGGCATTCAGCTGCCCTGAGAGGGTTACTACCTAGCGGGCTGCACACCCTTAGCAGTCGTGCATATAAGGTTAGCTATAGCCCAACCCCCATCAATCTGTATGTGGTGGCATAGTGAATTTGGCCACTACAGTAAGATAAAAAGGCATAACTTGATAAGCATGCCGGGTATTTAGTGAAGCGCGAGAGGTACTGCCACATGGATGAGCGAGCTGCGCCAAGAATATTGGCGAGCTGGCTAGTCTTTCCTATCTATCGTTATCTCAATAGATTTGCTATCACCAGCAAACCACTTCTGAACATACAAAGTACCCACGATAGGAGCAGTTCCTTCATCGGGGACATCCTTATAACGAACACTATTCTTTGTTTCTTTTCCGTATTCAAACATGACAACTTTTTTCGACATAAAACATTTCACCTAACTAACGTCAAAAATCCGGGCTGCTAATGCCTGCCGCAAGAGAAAGTCACTTGTGACGAGTCCAGCGAGCAGAGCGAGCGAACTTGCTGGCACTTGTTAAGCATTACACGTAATTAAATTAATACGGTTGCACATCTAATTGTTCTTGTTGCTCACGAACCTGCCAAAGATCATAAGCGTTTTGTAACCTAAGCCAATGATCCGCAGATGGTTTTTTAAACGCCAGTTCTAAACGCATTGCCATTTCTGGTGTTATAGATCCACGAGCATTAAGTACTTTAGATAAAGTTTTGCGGCTAATTTTCAAATGTTCTGACACATCAGTGATAGTGAGCTCCATTGGCTCGATAATAAGCTCCTTAAGAATTTCACCGGGGTGAGCAGGGTTATGCATATTCATTAGTGATAATCCTCATAGTTAACAATCTCTACATCACGACCATTAAATCTGAATGTGACGTGCCAATTACCATTTACAACTACAGACCAAATACCTTTTCTCTCCCCTTTGAGCTCATGGAGCTTAAGACCAGGAAGATCCATATCATCAGGTGATTCAGCTTGGCTTAAATTGGACAAGATAAGCCTCAATCTACTTTGATGATTGGCTTGAATTCCAGCGATGCTGCCTGACCTATAAAAGCGTTCGAGGCCTTTGTGTTTGAAGGTTTTAATCATAAGCCAATTGTAACCCTAGAGGTTACAATGCCAAGTCGGAGATTTTATTGTTTAATCGGGATAGGGAGGCACCTCACGATGCCTCTCCTCCCACACCACCGGGCATACGGGTCACGTACCACGGCGGTTCAAATCTCTTTAAATTTCATCTGGCCGCCAGTTCTGGCAGCCCCAAGTTCTTAAAGTATCTGTTTGGCAGCGCTCGGTAAAGGGCTGGACTTGCGCTTACTCGCCACGGGCCATGAGCCGACTTAGCAGTATTCCATGCCAGCCATCGATCGACACCCAAGCGCCTAAGCATCCGATAACCTTTGCGTCCCCATTGCTTCCAAATATAACTACGCAATCGTCGTCGAATCCATTTATCTACATCACGCAGAGGGCTCAGCACTTGAGCTATGTCAAAGTACGCTTTCCAACCAAGCAGGGATTTTCTTAGCTCTGCGATAATGTGTTTGAGTGAATGGCCTCTTGTTCGACGGCTCAGCAATTTAACCGTAGCTTTGAGCTTCAGGAGCGATTTATCCGCTACCTTGATTCTCTGGTCTCGTTGACTGAACGTAAAGCCAAGAAAGGTTCGTTTCCATGGCCGATCTACAGCGCTCTTTTGGGTATTCACTTTGAGCCGTAGCGAGTCGCCAATATAGCGCTGTAGACCTTTCATCACGCGCTCACCCGCTTCTCGACTTTTAACAAACACAACAAAGTCATCAGCATAGCGAACGAAACGGTGCTCCCGACGTTCGAGCTCCCAGTCCAGCTGATTCAACACAATATTCGAGAGTACCGGTGACAACGGGCCACCCTGCGGCACGCCTTCGGTACTGGATTGTGTTACGCCATTTATCTGGATTCCCGCTTTTAGATAGCGGTTGATCAACCTAAGCAGTTGTCGATCTTGGTGTTTCGCCTTGAGTTGCTCCATGAGTAGGTCATGGTTTACACCATCAAAGAAGGCTTCCAAGTCACAATCAACAGCCCAGCTATAGCCCTGCCGTACTGTATTTTGTGCGTAGCGTATGGCTTGGTGTGCGTTTCGGTTGGGTCGAAAACCATAACTTTGGTCATGGAAATCAGCATCCCATTCTTCTTGCAACACCTGAGCGATGGCCTGCTGTATAAATCGATCCAATACAGTCGGGATGCCCAGCTTGCGCTTGCGACCATCTGGCTTTGGAATTTCAACACGCCTCACCGGCTTAGGTTTATAGCTCCCGTCGATGAGTTGTTGCCGAATCTGCGGCCAGTGTTGCTTAAGATGATCAAGGAGGTCATCGACACTCATGCCGTCGATACCCGGAGCGCCTTTATTGCGGCGAACTTGTTTCAACGCGCGCAGTAGATTATTCCTATCTACTACACGGCCAAT
>Ga0172382_10010214_pt1 | contig 12654 bp, 9 predicted proteins | sample Leawel138RmetaG_FD_122245 | JGI IMG/M metagenome (GOLD analysis project Ga0172382, IMG submission 122245) | Leachate microbial communities from a municipal landfill in Southern Ontario, Canada - Leachate well 138R metaG | ecosystem: Engineered > Solid waste > Landfill > Unclassified | place...
AAAGTCCCTGCCGGGCCATGTTCAACGTCGTCAGCTCGAAAAAGTCGTACACGCAGTTCTCCAGCATCATGCAGTGTTTCTGCGTACGCTCGGCTGTGTCCACCACCTTCCATATCTCTTCCAACGTCATGGCTGCAGGTACTTCACAAGCAACGTGTTTGCCCTGTTCCATCGCATAAAGCATCATCTCGGCATGGTGTTGCCAGTCCGTGGCAATGTAAACCAGGTTGATGTCGTCCCTTTGGCACTATTCCTTCCATGCCTCTTCGCTCCCGCTGTAGGAGGCTGCAGAGGGTAATCCCGCCTTTTCCAAAATCTGTTGCGCCTTCTCTACCCTATCGCCGTGTTTGTCGCACAAGGCTACAATCTTTACGCCCGGAATGTGGGTGAATCGTTCCACCGCACCCGGACCGCGCATGCCCAACCCGATGAAGCCCACACGAACCGTGTCCAGCTTCGGCGCAGTCAAACCCAAAACATGCGTCTGACCCACCGCACGTTCGGGAACTTCCGTCCGAATAGGTTGAATACCGGTTCCTGCCTTTTCCCCGCTCCCCGAAAAAGAAGCTTTGCCGGTGCAGCTCACCAATAACAAACCGGCAAGTAAAACTACCCATGAATGAAATTTAATTCCTCTTTGCATAACTTATAAATATGAAATAATTTGATCCATCTGCTCCGATATCTTTTTCAGATAATTCCTGTCGCCTCCATTTACTTCGGCCGTTAACCACCCTCCCCGATAGTCTATTTCCTTTAAGGCTTGCATAACTACAGGCCAGTTGTTGTCGCCTTCCAACAGTTCTACATCAAAACCTGCCCCTAATCCCTTGTTGTTCATCAGTTCACGGCTGAACTCTTTTGCATGGAGTTTGACTATCCGAAAATTCAACGTCCTTATCCAATGTTCAGGCCAACCGTAACGCAAAACATTCCCGATATCGAAATACCATCCGATCAACGGATGATTGATTTCATCGATAAAGCGTTTCGCTTCCAATGGACTCAACAAAAAATTATTCCAAACGTTTTCTATCCCGATTCGAATACCGGTTCGCTCAACATGGGGTATCAACCTACGAATGGATTCCAGTGAGGTATAATAGGCTTCCTCGTAAGATACTTTCTCGTTCACTACGCCGGGTACTACCAAAACGGTATCTCCCCCCAATTCCTTAACTTCTTGTAGCGATTGCGCAATTGAGTCGATACATTGCTGCCTGACCGCCGGATCGGGATCGGAAAGGGGTTTCGACCAGTGATCTTTGTTTACCACACTCGGCAACTCTATCCCCGACTCGGATTTGGCATCAAGAATCTCCGACATCGCAAATTCGGTCGGACTGTTCAACTCTATACCGTCAAATCCCAAATCCTTGGCCAACTTGAATTTGTCTGCCAACGATAAATCCTCTTTTATCATTCCCAATCCCAACCCTTTCTTTAGGGTCACTTTACGGACAGGTTTTTCCCGAAAAATCGAAGCAGAGGCAAAGGGTGCCATTGAAGCGACGCCGGCAATACACGCCGCCGATTTGATAAATTCTTTTCTATTCATCTTCATTGTCTTGAAAAATAAGTTGTCTATTCATTCCTCTCTAAAAAATTGCGCCAATTGTTTGGTTTTGGCGTCTACTTAAAACGGGTGATACCGGGAACGGCAATGGGAATATCGTATTGGGTATCCCATGACAGATTTTCGGGAAACAATTCCTCTTCGGAAGCAAGAGCCTGTTCCAACGTAATGGTTTGTCCCGTATAACCGGCCATCCGACCAGCCAAAGCCACCAGATTGGATCGCGTCATCCATTCTCCGTCATTCAGGGGTTTCCCCGCTCTGATGGAAGCAAACAATTCGTCATGCTCTTGTTGATACATGCTCCTTACCTTACTTCGTTGGTAGGCATTCGCATCCGTGAATTTTGTCTCGTCTTCGTATTTCCAAGGCTTCGTTCCCTTGATTTCATGAACGCCTGTCCGGCAATCCACGATACATTTCCCTTCCTTCCCCACAAACTCGACTCCGTATGAAGGAGCAGTGTTGTCTTGCTGACGACAGAAAAAATAGGCTTTCGCACCATTCGGATACTCATAAATCAAACCAAAATGATCATAGACGTTGCCGTATTTCTTGTCCGTCCTTTTTTGTCTGCCACCCGTTCCCGTAACGCTCAACGGCATGACGTCTCCCATTGCCCACTGCAGCATATCCAAACTATGAATAGCTTGTTCGACAATGTGATCCCCCGACAGCCAGTTGTAATAAAGCCAATTGCGCAATTTGTACTCCATATCCGTCCACCCCGGCTGACGTTCCTTATGCCATAACTCGCCGGTATTGTATGTTGCTTCGGCAGTAAGAATTTCACCAATTTGTCCGTTCAATACCCGATTGAAAGTCTCCCGCTTGGGAAGATGATAGCGCCAGCAAAAACCTGATACCAACGACAACCGCTTCTCTTCCGCCTTCTTTGCTGCCGCAATAACACGACGCAGCCCCGGTGCATCAACGGCAAACGGCTTCTCGCTAAAAATATGTTTACCGGCTCCTACCGCTGCCTCCAAATGAGCGGGACGAAAGGCCGGCGGAGTAGCCAATAAAACAACATCAACATCCGAATCGAGAAGCTTTTGGTAAGCATCGAGACCTATGAATTTATGGTCGCCGCTTACCTGAACTTTTTCTTTCAATTTCCCTTTAAGCGTCGCATACGATTCTTCCAAACGGTCGGAAAAAGCATCCGCCATCGCCGACAATACGACGTTCGAATCCGCATTCAATGCCTCTTCCGCTGCCCCTGTCCCTCTGCTTCCGCAACCAATCAAACCCACTTTCAACGTGTTGCTGTTCGAGGTCCAAAAAGAACCCGAGGTCCACGATAAATCCTTCACTACAGCGCTGCCCAGCGTGGCCAGGCCCGCAGCTTTCACAAATTGTCTCCTTGTTAATCCCATAATACTTTGTTTTTATATTTTGATGAATATCTTTCGTTTATACAGCAAATAGCAAACAAACCAGTTGAGAAACCAACCCATCGCAAGAATCAACACTTCCACAAAAGGACGCGAAGTCCAACCGAAAAAAAGATTAATCCACGGGCCCGTGAAACTATGAGCAACATTTTCTATAAAAGGATGAAACAGGTAAATAAAAATCGGATTCATCCCCACCACCACAGCGAAGGTAGTCCACTGTTTATGACCTTTTAAATCAATAATCCAATACAACAAGGCAAGAACCAAAATAGCCCAACCACCACTGAGGAAGACAAAGGAGCTCGTACATATCCTCTTGATAATGGGAGAAATAGGGGTCAGAGCATATCCCACCACCAATGCAGAAAGACCTCCAACGATCAAAATTTTCAGCTTTTTATCCCCGGTAAATTCTTTCTGCAACAATTGCCCGCATAAGGCTCCCCAAATGGTATGAGCGGCCGTAGGAATGGCATTAAACGAAGCCCAGTTATCATAGCTGCCGGGGGCTATAACCCGGTTCACCAAATCACCAAAAGTCTTGCCTTTGACAAAAGGATCGCTCCCTTCCAGAGGAAACAACCGATAAAGGACTTCCGTCACTAAAATAAGGGCAATTGAGACTGTCAATTGAACAGACCACCGGCTGCGGATCAGCAAAAAGGCGATGAAATAAGTAAACCCTATCTGGGCCAATACATTCTGAAAGGTAAGGTTGAAATTTTTCATCCCTGCATCCAACGTAACCCCCAACAAAATCAAGAGAAGGGAGCGCTTGGCTGCATGCTTTGTCAACGCATTCCACGACTGACCTCGCGACAATCGTCCTGCAATGGAAAAAGGAATGGCAACACCAACAATGAACATGAAAAACGGTTGAACCAGATCCCAAAGATGGAAACCCTCCCATTCGGGATGCGTGAATTGTGTAAAAACAGCATGGGCTAGCGTCCCTTCGAATTGCGGACGGGCAAAATAATGCAAAACACCTCCGTTGACCAATAAAAGCATAGTGAACCCCCTGAAGAAATCAAGCGATTGCAGGCGTCTTTCTTCTGGGTCTAACTGAATATTTTTTGTTTGATTCATAATCGGATTAAATTAAACCACTCCCCCCCCCCTCAAAAAAAAGGAGATGGATTTGGTAAAAAGATGAAGGCATAGCCTTCAAACGGGGTCTTTGAAATGTAGTAGGGTTAGTCAAACAACGTAAAGTTTTGACTTTTGGCCTCTTCTTTTTTGTCTTGCTCTTCCTGGTACTGAACATAACGTCGAATCATATCTTCATTCAGACCAACGGTGTTGACAAAATAACCTCGAGTCCAAAAATGATTACCCCAATAGGGTTTCTGTTTTAACTGTGGGTAACTCTTGAATAATTCGATGGCCGGTTTACCCTTCAAGGTTCCCATCAATTCTGATACTGAAACTCTCGGTGGAATGAATGCCAAAAGGTGAATATAATCAGGTTGGACATTCAGCTCTTCAACATCACAGCCTTTCCATCCACAAAGCATCCGAATACCATGTTCCACCAAATCCTTGACGATTCCCGTCAAGATGCGAAAAACAATATTTGGGACACCAAACAATGTGGTAATCACACTTCCAGACTACATGACTTTGCTGCTTGTATTTACTCATTCGGCAAAGTTATTCATTCTAGGCGTAGTCCCAAAGAACATTACCACCACCAGAGGTGGTGAATTTTCGAAATAGAATAAATTCTTATCAGGGAACAAATATCACACTGCCTTCTTCTGAAAGCTCAACTCTGATATCTTTTTCACTGTCAAACTCCCATTCAAAACGATTCTGTTCAATTAAAACATTCTGTACCCGTTCAAAAAAGAAAGGATAAGCGTTCCAATGAAAAGGTAAAAAATCATCGTTACAAATCACCTCGTTTTCTTTGAATATAAGCCCATCAGTCGACTTAGCATATAATACTGGCCGGTCAAACATCTCAAAAACATTGTTCTCAATTACAATACCGGAATGAAAAAACTGCTGTTGAACCTTCAGGTTCGGGATCTCCGGATAAATCGATATCACTGCATTGGTAAACTGGTAATTCGCAGTAAGCGAATTAACAAAGCGATTGTTACGGATAATCACCTCACGACAAGCTCCCGATTCATACCATCCGTTACAGTCACCACAAAGCAATATGGCTGCGCCATGGGTATGGTCGAATAGATTGTCCTCACATACCACTCGCCTAGGCGTACTAAAGAGGGTTCCCCTTGCTCGATTGTTGCGGATAGTGTTTCCCGAAAAAATCACTTCTGGTGTCCAAGTCAGATTTTCAATCCCAAATTCGCCATTTCCCGAAATCGTATTGGGCAATACATCCGCAAATCTGATTTCAAACTCCTTTGCGCCAAAGTTAGTAGGTTGGTCAATTGCCCTAATCTCTGCAATGGTACTAATAAAATTTTCCAACAACTCCATCTTTCCCGACTCCACGAATTGAACACTATCTCCTGGTTCACCCCACAGGAATCCCCACGTCTGAGGGTGCATATAACGTGCCCGCAGGGTCTGATCATCTATTCTCGCAGTAACACGCAGATAAGTGCCGTGCACATTGATGGCATCATCTGCCATATTCTCATAGAGCCCACTCTGAGACATAATGACTCCCTTGCAAGCAGAAAAATGCGTGGCATCAGCCTGTGTAGTAAAGAAACGGGGATCATCATCACCCTTGAGGGATACATTGAATCCCTCAAGAGTGATATTTTCCGTCATCTGAGCAAGCAACCCCATCCCCTCGGCATAATGGATTGTCACGTTCTCCAGTATAATATTCTGACATTCACTGATAAAAATCCCCGGAGTAGGACGAGCGCCAGTACGTAACACAAACCGTTCTTCCGGCGAGGTGTAGAGAATCTGGTCCCACCCAGAGATGCGGAAAGTATCAGGAGATTGCTCTATAACCGAAGCAGGCCGAAAATCCACATCCTGACGGTTATATGCTAAACGTTTTGTAGGACTGAAAGGCATAGCAAAACAAGGTGCCAATTCATATCCTTCACCCAATAGTATCAACTGTTCATCGGAGATACGATAATTCCCTTTGGGATAGATCTCTGCAATGATCTGATCTTGATTCCTATCTACATTCAGTATACGAAGCTGACGTAGTGCTGGTACCTCAAAATCGACAGAAAAATTCTTAAGGATCACATTGCTGCTGTTCAATAATGCTACAGGAATCATCCTTCCATGAAATATTAGTTCTGATCCATTACCGTCAATTGTTATATTCTGTATATTTTCCAATGCAAACCCCACTTTCTTGGGGTTGACCTGATCATGGTTGGAAATATAATATTCTCTTTCAAAAGCACCTTCCTCATAAAAATCATATCGCCCCTTTGGAAATATAATAGTTAGGTGAGCAGTATCACTACGCAATTGTAAAAAACTGACTAGAGCGTTTACTGCGATTGAAGAGTTTTCTCTACTGTCGGGCATTGTTCCAAAGTTCGTGAATAAAAGCTCTTGTGGAGAATAACTATAACCAATCAATAACAAGAATAATATACAAATAATAAAAAATTGTTTCTTCATTATCTTATCTAATCATTCAATAAGCTTAGGATAAAGGTTGTTTGTTTCAAAATAACCTTTATCCTAATGCCAATTAAATTACTTGTCAAAAGAATCAATCACCAGATTCCAGATTTTCTTTGTCTTCTGATCTGCGGCAGTCACCTCATACTGCATAGTTTGCTGGCCAAAATCCCCTGGTCTCCCAAGCAATGGAGCATTTCCTATAGGTTTGATAGATGCAGCAGTGGAGATTGAAGCATACCCCACAATATTGCTAATCGTGACATTATTCCTTACAGTTTCGGTAAATCGTTGCGCATCTGCAGAAGGCACAGTAATTTTGCATCTAACTTCCTGCTTTTCACTGTTTATTGATAACTCAGTATCGAGAGGTTTTACTCGCAATACGTCGCTTATACCTTCTTTTTCTGCCCATCTATATTCAAACTTAAAATTAGTTATCTCAGCTTCTTCATATACTGGCAACTCCTCAAGACCAGAGGTCAAACATGAGCTTAAGATGAACAAGATAAAAAGGGCGGTGGATATTCTTGTTGTTTTCATAATTATTTATTTTTAATTAATTAAATTATTCCCAACCAGGATTTTGTTTTAAATTTGGATTTTCTATAACTTCATTCCGGGGTACTGGCAACAAATATCGCCTAGTAGTAAACCGACGCATATTCGCTCCAGTAACAACTGGGACAGGGATGATTTCAAAGCTCTTGCCATCTTCAGCAATGGAGATAGCGGTTGGTATACTGTTCAGTTCCGGAATAACTGGCAATGACTCCTCCTTGCCCCATCGAAGTAACGACCAATAACGATCATTCTCTTGGAGTAATTCTGCTCTTCTCTCAATTTTGTATGAATCCCACACTTCCTGAAGCGAAAGGGATAAATCAAGCGGAGGAAGTGCGCCATGGGTCGTCCTTGTCTTGTTAATAAATTCTACGGCTATTGCTTTTCCACTCTCTCCATGCATTCTCAACTGCAGTTCGGCATAATTAAGGTAAGAGCGTCCAAGTCGAAGTATCACATAGTGATAATTTGTTGGTACATCGTAATATAACCACTTATCTTCATAAATCCCCTTACGAAATACATAGCCGCTTTTGGTCATGTGACGATCCTGTTGTACGTTGGAAAGATAATGGATATTCCCTCCAAGACGAGTGGTAACAAGTGATGTGAAAAACATAGAACTGTCACACACAATATTTGCATAAAAGCGGCTGTCCCTATGGCGATAAATAGCATCATACACACTGCTCTCACCAGGTATAAACGAGTCATAATAGGAAGTCTCATTCCACATCTTGGCCTTACCATCAACGTCTTTTACAAGATAGGCATCAGTTGCCTCTTGTGAGGGAGTCTTCTCAAGCCATCCTTCGAATGGCTTGTCCAGCGGCCACCTTTCAAGCACTCCTTCTTTTGCTTTATCCCCGCCCATATTGGGTACTAAGTTTTGCATCCATGTGTCAGAAATTACAGTATTTGCTTCCAGACGATACTGCGCTAAAATAATCTCAGGAGAGCTGTTCCCACCTGAAAATGTATTGAACATTCCCTGATAGTCTGAATCCAATGTATAGGCATCCAAAGCAAAAAGATCTTCACTTGCTTTAATTCCCTGCTGGTAGTAATTATCCTTGTCGTCATTGTTGCTGAGATAAGCTGCTCCATGCAATGCGACCTCAGCTTTCAAAGCAAAAGCTGCTCCTTTGCTGATTCGCCCTCTCTCAACAGTTACCGGCAGTCTTTTGGCTGCTTCATCTAGATCATTGAGTATAAAATCGTACATCTTTTTTATGTTTTCTGCACGTGGCAATTCAAGCTCGTCATCAGGTGTCAGCACTTTATCTACAATCATCAAAGGACCGAACTTACGAGCAGCAGCAAAATATGCCGTAGCTCTTAAAAAATAAGCCTCTCCAGCCATCAATTGCTTATCCTGCTCCGGAAAATTAGATTCACCCACTTTCAATAATATCATATTGCATTTTCTGATATCACCATAAATATTCCAACCAAAATCGGTCTCATTGGTAAAATTCTCCTGAACCACATTACTGTCGAATGACTGTGAAGGGTTCAGTACCATATTATCAGACCATGCATCATCCTGAATCAACCAACCCAATATTCCATAGGCATCATTGATAAAATATCGGGCAGTAGCAGGATCAGCCCAAACAAGATCACCGGGGAATTTATCCAGAGGTCTTGTGTTAAGGGCATCCTCGCATGCCGAAAACATGATAAGAAAGATAACAGTAAAAAGTTGATTGATATAATTATTTTTCATAATTTTTAATATTATTATATTTAGAATGTAACATTTAAAATAAATGAATAAGATTTCTGTGTCGGATATGCATACCCATCATTAGATGATATTTCTGGATCAAAATATTGATTTACCCTTGAAAATGTAATAGGATTCGAAGCTGCTATCGACACTTTTACAGATGATATTGCTTTATTGTTGACAAGGAATTTCTTGAAGTCATAACCGAACTGGAGCGACTTCAATCTAAGATATGCCGCATTCTTATACCAAAAATCAGCAGAAACAGTATAATTCTGACCTGCATTTAAATTCTGATAAGTAGATAATCGCGGGAAGGCAGCATTTCTATTATCAGGTCTCCAATAGTCTAGTTGAAAATCATAAGTAAGATACTCGGTGTTGGACGCTCTCATAAAGCCTGCCAATTCCTTGTAGCGGGCACCTGTTCCCTGAAGTAGTCCATTAAGAAAGAAATTCTTGTATTCAAGATTAAAATCAAAGCCGTACGAAAAAGAAGGGAATGTAGGTTTCCCTATACGCCGTAAATCTTCACTGTTAATATTCCCGTCACCATTCAGATCTGCAAAATGAAGATCTCCAGGTTTAAGCTCATTGGCACTTTCCCGTCTTGGGCTATTGATAATATCCTCTATTGATTGATAAAGACCGTATGTTTTATATGCAGAGCCATAATAGTTTTTTACATGAGTAATGCGTGTATTAGGATTCATTAATGTTGAAAGCTGTTCATCTTCTTTCTTCTCCCATAACTCATCATAACTGGTAAAATTAAGGCCTAAATCATACGAAAAGCCATTTACTTCATCTTTCCAACGAATGAGCGCTTCATAACCTGCCCTGCGGTGAGCACTCTCACTCTTAACATAAGGAAGACTTTTCCCCAATGGTGTAGTATACCTGTTTTGCGGAGCAATCAAGTAACCTTTCGTACGATAGAAATAATAATCGAATGATGCATAAAGACGATCATTGAGAAAAGACATGTCAAATCCCATATCAAATACCTGACGAGTATACCAGCTCAAGTCATCCGACACAAGAGGGCCCTCACGAAAACCAGGTGTAAACTCGCCGTCAATTACAGTTGACTGAGAAATAAGATCATATACAGGAAGATAACCAAAGCGTACACCGCTTTCTAGCCCCACAACACCATATGAACTGCGAATTTTGAAAAAGTTTATGATGTTGTCTTCTCTCAATTTTTCCATAAACGGTTCTTCAGAGATAACCCAACCCACAGCTCCGGATGGGAAAAAGCCAGTTCTTTTTCCTTTTGGAAAGTTGTCTGACACATCTATTCTAAAATTACCTTCAAACAAATAGCGCCTGTTCCAGTCATATTTTACACGCCCCACATACCCCAAACGGGCACTTTCTGATGCCGAACCTTCATTTTTTTGAGTAGATGCATCTCCTGCGAAAAGCTGATCAAACTGTGAAGAAATATAACGTTCCCTTTGTGCCCAAAAGTTTTCGCCATGTGACTGATAAAAATTGTAAACCGCCTGTAATTCAAAATTGTGTAAATTTATACTCTTTTTATATATAGCATTCACATCGAACGAAGCCTCTTTGCTTCTTGAATTTGCCATTCTTAGAAAATTACTAGTATATGGAACTAACTGTCCATCAGGTTGGTGCTGAGGAGCTTTAGACTGAAATTTTTTTTGATTCCAATCTCCATGCCTTACATTTCCTATTACACCCAACCGAAGTCCTTCAACAGCAGTCACATCCCAATTGGCATAAAGCTGGGTGTTGATGTATTTATCGTTCTGATGATCGTAACCCGCTCTTTTGTCCAAAATCACAAGTGGATGAACAGAAATAGAGGTATATGTGCCATCAGGATTAAATGCTGCATAGTTGGGTTTAACATTCATTAGCTGACTCCAGACTGTGTAATTACCCCAAACAGTGGGATTTCTTTTTTCGCGAGCTGCATCAATATTCACTCCAACCTCAAGTCCAATCTCCTGAAAAGTGGTTGAGACATTGCTGCGGAGATTATATCGCTCAAATTGGTTATTATGTTTCTCTTTGAAAATAGGATCTTGTTTTACATATCCTACTGCTGTATAAATATTGATGCCGTTGGAACTTACACCTGAAAATGATAAGTTATGTCTTGTCCCTCTACCATAATCATCAAGCGCTAATCCCATCCAATCAGTATTAGATGTGATCCTTCCATAAGGATCCGATCCGTTTCGAATTTTTTCTATATCCTCTTGAGAATAAGGCAATGATGTACGTCCATCATATTCAGCAGCCTGGTTTACAGCAAGAACATAATCAAGAGCCCCCACTTTCTTCGGTAAAAATGTAGGACTACTTAAATTGATTCCTCCTGTATACTGAATGATTAATTTATCCATCTTCCCTTTTTTGGTCTGAACCAACACAATTCCATCACCAGCACGCGATCCATAAACAGCAGTGGCACTTGCATCCTTCAAAATACTCATCGTTTCAATGTCTGAAGCATTTAATGAGTTGAAATCATACTCACTTCTCACTACTCCATCTATTACATAGAGAGGGGTGCCTCCTCCGCGAATCGATATTCGAGGTTTTGCTTCTGGCTCCCCGCCCGAAGGCTCAATAATCAATCCTGGCGTTCTTCCCTGTAATGCCAACGCTGTGTTTGTGAACGGGAGATCTTCAATCTTGTCTGCCTTTAGAGAACTCACTGCTCCTACGGTCATTCGGGTCGACGTGCTACCATATCCTACGACAACTACTTCATCAAGCAATTTAATATCGCTCTGCATCAATACATTAATAATACTCCTTTCATTAACTGGAATGATTTGTGTTTCCATTCCTACAAACGAGAAGACCAAAGTGGCATCGCCAGGAACATTACTTAACGAGTAGTTGCCATCTACATCGGTAACCGTTCCCCGCGTAGTACCCTTTACAACTATTGTAGCACCGGGAAGAGGCTGTCCACTTTGGTCGGTTACCTTCCCAGTAACGGTAAGTTGTTGCTGCGTCGTTTGTTGATAATTGTTGAGAATTTCGCTACGGCTCAAAGCGATTTGACGATCTTCAATCTTATAGCTGATTCCCGAATCTTTGAAAAGATCATCCAAAATTTTGGCTACCGATTGATTCTTGCATTTAATGCTTCTACGTTGATGTACATCAACTACCGTGGCATCATACATAAAACGAAATTCCGTTTGCTGCTCAATAGTCTCCAAAATCTCCTGAATAGATCGATTTTCGATATTCAGACTTAATTTCGTTTCCTGTGCATAACTGTCCGAAGCAAACACATTGGTAATACAAACGGACAAGAACAACAAAACCATTCGGCTTACTTTCCCGAATTTTGATCCCTGAATTCTATTAAAAAAGGGATTTGCACCATAATCTTTTTCCATGTTAACTTTTTGTTTTTGTTTTAACGATTAAAAATCACATTCTTTTTTATTTGTAAATTAGATTAATAAAATACTACTGATAGACATTGCCTTCTCAGCATCTTGCCATGTATTCGGCTGTTTTTCATTTTTCGAAATATATGCTTTTCATAACCAAATGTTTTAGGGTTCTACATGCTATTTTTTTGAAATGATGACTTTGGGAAGCGATGCCGAATCGGAATTATAATTAATTCGACATTTCACGGGGCAAGAATACTCAATGAGCCTGAATATCTGTTCATAGCTTTCGTTTTGAATGGTACCCGTAAAAATAGATTCATATACCGTTTCGTCCGTTACTTCAATATCGATATTATACCATCTTTCCAACTTTTCGAAAACCGTTTTCATCGGTTC
>Ga0172382_10010215_pt1 | contig 12653 bp, 11 predicted proteins | sample Leawel138RmetaG_FD_122245 | JGI IMG/M metagenome (GOLD analysis project Ga0172382, IMG submission 122245) | Leachate microbial communities from a municipal landfill in Southern Ontario, Canada - Leachate well 138R metaG | ecosystem: Engineered > Solid waste > Landfill > Unclassified | place...
ATATCATTTTCCCAGTGTTTATAGCTTTCGGGGAAAAGAGAGGGCAAATCGTCCCAAGGCACATTTTCCCAACCGCCGCCGTTGATTTCACGAAGCCGCTCATCTTTTTTAATCTCAAGACCGCTACACGACGAGATATATTCGGCGGTTGAAACCGTTCGGTTTAAATCGCTTGAATAAATATGGTCAATTTTGTATTTTTTTAAAGCCTCGGCGGCACGTTTTGCCTGAATATGCCCGTCCTCGGTAAGACTTGAGTTATAGTGCCCGTGGAAAATTCTTATTATGTTTCCTTCCGCCTCCGCATGACGGACTATTATAAATCTTGTTTTTTTCATTTTAATCACCTATACATCATTATAACGTATTCTGCAACTTTTTTCAACAAAAAAATTAATTGCTTTTATTTGAAAAATGTAGTACAATATAGATACATAAATCCTTTCGGTATACTTATAATAAAATAAGAAATAACCGAAAGGAAAAAGAAAAAAATGGAATTTATAACCAGAAAAACGCCCTTCCTTGAAGGAAGCGTATCTATAGACGGGGCAAAAAATGCCGCACTTCCGATATTAGCCGCAAGCCTGCTTTGTAAAGAGGAATGTGAGCTTCGCGGCATACCCAAGCTAAGCGACGTTTCAAAAATGAACGAGCTTTTATCCTCCATTGGCTGTGATGTTAAACATAAGGTAAAAACTGTTACGGTAAATGCTTCGGCGCCTTTGAGCGAAGACGCGCCATACGAGCTTGTAAGTGCATTTCGGGCATCATTTCTTGTGGCGGCACCGCTTCTTGCAAGACAGCGTTATGCTAAAATCTGCATGCCCGGTGGCTGTGCTATCGGTTCAAGACCTATAGATTTGCATTTGAAAGGTTTTGCCGCTTTGGGGGCAAAAATAAATTCGAAAAGCGGTTTTGTTGAGCTTTCCGCAGATAAGCTTGTCGGAAATAAAATTTATCTGGACTTTCCTTCGGTTGGGGCGACAGAGAATCTGATTATGGCGGCAACGCTTGCTCAGGGAAAATCGATAATCGAAAATGCGGCTACCGAGCCTGAAATAACCGACCTTGCCAACTTTATAAATGCTATGGGCGGGGACATTCGCGGAGCGGGAACAGACACCATTACTGTTTGCGGAGTGAAAAGGCTGCACGGTACGAGCTATACAATAATTCCCGACAGGATTGAAGCAGGTACTTTTATGACCGCAGTCGCAATGACGGGCGGCAAAGTAACGGTTAAGAATATAATTCCTATTCATATAAAGCCCGTAACAGCCAAATTAAGAGAGGCGGGAGCGGAAATAAAGGAATATGGGGACAGCATACAGATTGAGGTAAACAGACCGCTCAAATCCATGGATGTGAAAACTCTGCCTTTTCCGGGATTTCCGACGGATATGCAGGCGCAGTTCATGGCACTGGTTTCAAGGGCCCCCGGAACGAGCCTTATTATGGAAACTATTTTTGAAAACAGGTTTATGCATGCGGGCGAGCTTCTGAGAATGGGCGCAAACATTAAAATAACGGGCAGAACTGCTGTGGTTGAAGGAGTAAGCAAGCTTTCTGCCGCAAAGGTGAGAGCGACGGATTTGCGTGCAGGTGCGGCGCTAATAATTGCGGGCCTTACCGCCGAAGGCGAAACACATATTGAAGATGACGGTCATATTGACAGAGGCTATGATAATATTGAGAAGAAGTTTAAGAAGATAGGAGCAAACATTGAACGAACTCAGTAGGAGGATAAGGGACAGATGAGGGTTTTATTTTTAACAGTATCTACGGGTCACGGACATACAAGCAGTGCCAAAGCGATTGAAAAGTATTTGAATGACAGCGGAGCGGAAACGTTTTTCCTTGATGTCTACGGATATATAAGTCCAAGACTTTGTAATGCAATTTCCAAAATTTATCTTTTTGCTGCCGGTAAAACTCCGCGGTTTTACGGGAAACAGTATGACCATGCGGACATGGGGAAAAGCGGCTGGGTGGAAGTCGTGGCGGAGATCAACCATATTATAAAAAACAAGTTCATCAGATTTATTGAAGAAAATGAAATAGATGTAGTAATAGCATCTCATCTTTTTGCGGCGCAGATACTTACTATGATAAGAGGGCAGGTTGATATAAGAACCATAGGTATTGTAACCGACTACACAGTGCATCCCAAGTGGGAAAACACCAACCTTGACTATTACGTTATTGCTGACAAAAGTCTTATTCCGCTTGCAGGACGCAAAGGGATAAATAAAGATAAGCTTTTGCCGATAGGAATTCCCGTTGACATGAAATTTTCTGTCGCAAGAGATAAAAATGAGGCAAAGAAAGAGCTTGGATTTGACGTGGACAGACCGCTTGTTTTTGTTATGATGGGCAGCATGGGTTACGGTAACATTTATTCGGTAATACGCGAAATAGACAGGGCGGACATTGATTGCAACGTGGCGGTATGCTGTGGTAATAATAAGCGTGCCAAAGCGCTTATTGACAGAACCGTTCACAAAAAGAACTTTAAAACATACGGGTTTATAAACAACGTTGACATGATTATGGATGCGGCAGATTGTCTGATTACAAAACCGGGAGGACTTAGTGTAACGGAAAGCCTTTCAAAAAAGCTTCCTATGATTTTTGTTGACCCGATACCGGGGCAGGAATACAGAAATGTTGAGTTTTTGGTAAATAACGGAGTGGGACTTTATACCACCAAATCATTTACGGTGGAGGACGCACTTAATATTTATTTTAATGACAGTGAAAGACGGAAAGAAATAAAAAATGCGGTGGAAAGGCTTTCAAAGCCTAATTCTGCCAAGGACATAGGAGATTTTATTCTTTCGTTTGAAAAGGGAAAATGAAGATGAAAAAGAAAATATTTATTTGGGCAGTTGTAATAGTTGTGCTGGTTGGCATTGTATTGGGAGGGGTGCGCCTCGGAGTGGATTTCCTGTTTGACAAGTTTATTTTTAAACCTGCATTTTCGACCGTTGCGCAGGAGGAGCAAAATACTCCTGAGGAAGCTCAGACCGCGGAAACTCAGCCTGAGCCTGCCGAAGAAACAAACGAGCCGCAAACTCCTCAGCCTGCCGAGGAAAAGAAAAAACTCTCAAATTCAGAGATTATTTCAAGAGTTATGAAGGATTCCGCTCTTAATTATAAAATGTCGTCAATGGTTTCTTATGAAGATAAGAAAAAAGTAATTTCCATCGTAATGTCAAACTTTACGGCAGATGAGCTTACTCAGATAGCCAAGAATGTTTCCGCAGGCATGACGCCTGAATATAAATCGAAAATGATTGCTCAGGCGCAGTCAAGACTTACGCGGGCGCAGTGGCAGGAATGCATTAACATTGCCTACAAATATATCGAAGAAATAAGACCTTATGTTGAGTAAAATTTTTTGAATAATTCCCTCTTGAATGCACATACTAACATAGGGTGATAAAAATGAATAACAACAGAAATGAAAATCAGGCTGACAGCAAAAGCAAGAAAAACAAGAACCAAAACAACGACCAAGACAACAATCAGAACAGAAACGAAAACAACAATAACCAGAATAGAAACGACAGAAACGAAAACAAGTAAGACTGATTTTACAAAACGAGAAAACCGCTGCGTTATATATAGCCGCAGCGGTTTTCTCATATAAAAAATACGCCCGGAAATTACCGCGCGTATTTTAGTGTTCTTAAACAAAAATATCTTATTTGTCTGCCATATTGAATTTTTTTCTGAATTTTTCAACACGTCCGCCGGTATCAACAAGTTTCTGTTTTCCGGTGAAGAACGGATGGCATTTAGAACAAATTTCAACACGGATATCATCTTTTGTGGAGCTTGTTTCAATAACTTCCCCGCAAGCACATTTTATCTGTGTAGGTTTGTAATCTGGATGAATTCCTGCCTTCATTTATATACACTCCTTCCGGCTATAGTCGTAAATATGTTGATATTATATCACAATAAAAAGGAAAAATCAAGAGTTTTTTTATTTTTTTTATTTAAAACCCTAATATTACCCTTGCAATATTAAAGTAAATAATAAGCGATAAGGCATCAACAATAGTTGTAATAAGCGGACTTGCCATAACCACCGGGTCAAATCCAGCTTTTTTTGCCACAAGTGGCAGGCTACATCCTGCCAGCTTTGCAAAAAACACTGTACCGACAAGAGTTGAACAGACAACAAGCGCAATAGTCATCGAAACATGGTCAATTAAAATCAGCTTTAGAAAGTTTGCGCATGCAAGCACCATACCGCAGATAAGTGCAACGCGGATTTCCTTCCATATTATACGGAATATATCGCCGAATTCAATTTCTTCAAGCGACAGTCCGCGGATTATCGTAACAGATGCCTGACTTCCTGAATTTCCTCCCGTATCCATCAGCATTGGTATGAAGGTAGTAAGTACCACAAATTTCCCTAATGCATCCTCAAAATGCGTAATTATTTTGCCGGTAAAGGTTGCGGAAATCATAAGCGCCAAAAGCCACGGTATACGCTGGCGGAAAATGTCAAATATTCCTGTTTTCAGATACGGGCGCTCCGACGGCAAAATAGCCGCCATCTTTTCAATATCCTCGGTAGCCTCTTCCTGCAGGACGTCCATAGCATCGTCGACCGTTACGATTCCGACAAGACGAAGTTCCTCGTCAACAACGGGCAAAGCGAGAAAGTTGTATTTATGAAGGGTATGTGCAACAATCTCTTTATCCTCAAGTGTGGTAACATAAATGGGGTTTTGCTCCATAATGTCGCCGATAATATCATTCTCATCAGCGAGAAGCAACGTTTTGGCTGACACTATGCCGCAAAGTCTGTTTTGCTCATTGGTTACATAACAAGTGTAAATGGTTTCCTTGTCAAGACCGGTTCTTCTGATTCGGCGAAGCGCCTCCTTGACGGTCATTCTTTTTCGCAGACTGACAAACTCAATCGTCATGATACTGCCTGCGCTGTCCTCGGGATATTTTAGAATTTCATTAATCATTTTGCGTTTGTCAGGGTCGGCAGAACGCAAAATTCTCTTTACGACATTGGCGGGCATTTCCTCGACAATGTCAACAGCGTCATCGAGAAAAAGCTCGTCAATAACGGCTTTAAGCTCACTGTCGCTGAAGCTGTGAATAAGATGCTCCTGAAGGTCTGATTCCATAAAAGTGAATGTTTCGGCAGCTATGTCTTTAGACAAAATTCTAAAAACAAGCGCAATGCTTTCCTCGGGAATTTCTTCCATAAAAAGCGCAATATCCGCAGGGTTCATATCTTGCAGATAAAGTCGGAGCTGACCGAATTTTTTCTCCTCCAAAAGCGCAAGTGCTTTTTCAAACATTATAATTCCTCCTAATCTAAAAGTTTTGATAGGTAAGAAGTATAATGCAAAGTCAAACTACCCAAAAAGTATCTGAATCACTGCCCCGGCGGGTAGGTATTCAGCTGCTTTTCGGCAAGGGCATAAAAATAAACGCATCTGCGATTTTTTTATGCCGCAAGTTCGTTCAGGGGGCTTTGCATTACTACCGCTTACTGCGTCCATTTTCCTCACCTCTTTTATAGTTTTGTGCAAAGAGCACACTAATATTATTTTATTACAAAAATGCAAAATTGTCAATCAAAAAATTATAGACCGCTCCTGAAAAACTTTTTGTATTCCCGCGGAGAAAAGGAATAAAAGGCCTTAAACTGCTTTGAAAACTGGCTCTGGTCAGTCTCGCCGATTCTTTCCATAATCTCGCTTACGTAAAGGTCGGTATATTCAAGCAGATACCTTGCCATCTCGAGCCTTTTGATTTTAATGTATTTTGCCGGAGTCTGCCCCGTTTTATTCTTGAAAAACCTTATAAAATGGTTGGGATGCAGATGAAAGGCGTCGGCAAGCGACGAAACAGTCAAGGGCTTATCAAGATTTTCGCTTATATATTCTAATATTTCATCAATTCTGTTATCGCTGAAGCGTTTTAAAGGGACACCGTCCGGATGGGCAAGAAAGATATATTCCGATATCAAAGAGAGCAGGTAGGATTTTACGGTTATTTTATCGGTAACGTCCATTCCGCCGCATATTTTCGAAAAGCTTTTAAACAGGCGGTAAACCTCTTTTCTGCCACCCGCGTTTACGTTATAAGGAAGGTTAAGCAGCGAAAAAAGCTCGGCGTTAGGGTAAAGCTGAAAATGCATCCAATATTTTTCAAAGGTTTCCCACTCGAGCATTGAATATTCATGCAAAGTTCCCGGCGGAATGAAAAACCAGTCCCCCTCGGTCGCGACATATTCCGTCCCGTCCACCGTGATGCGGCATCTACCCTTTGTTACAAAGTAAAACTTGCTTTGAGAGAACCTGTGAAGCGGATTTGCCCAGTCTGTGCCGACTGGCGGAGCAAAAAAACCTCCGTCAGTGCAAATTGCATTAAGATTAGAAAAATAAATCTCTTGTAGCGGCTGCATATTATCACTCCGAACCACGCTAATTTTTGACAACTTTTTGCTTGGAAAAACTATTTTAAAATGATTATATCAGATGTATAATGTATTTGTCAAAAAAATATTTTGGAGGATAATAATATGAGTGCAATTTATATGGCAAACTCTTATCCGAAAGAGGTTGAAAAAATCAAAAAAGAAAATCTTCCCGTGTTTTTACCTATTGGCACAATGGAATATCATTCAACAATCTGCCCATACGGCTGTGATGCGCTTGTGGCACAGGGAATAATAAAAAAAGTGGCAGAGAAAATTGACTGCATGATTCTTCCTACCATTTGGTACGGGGTATCAAGCTATGCAGTAGGCGGTCCTGAGAAAAATACAATAAATATGGATGTTGATATTTTTGAAGGGTACATATACAATATTTTGAAATCGCTTTTATTCAGCGGATTCAGAAATATAAACATTTTAATTTCCCATCAGACAGAGGAGATTCTTCCGACGGCTGCCGCCTGTATAAAGGCAGGCAAAAAGCTGACGTTCGAGTATTTGGAACAGACAAAAGGCTATGGTTGGTGGGGCGATAATAAAAATAAGGATTTTTATGAAAATCTTTCGGCCGAGGATAATCCGTGGAACTGGATAAGAGTGTTCAACGGCTGTCCCAAAAGGGCTCATCTAAAAGGGGATCATGCGGGCAAGTATGAGTATTCGGCACTTGAATATCTTTATCCCGGCTCTATAAAGCTTGAAAGACTTTCGGAAACGGATGACTGGTTTACGGCCACCGCTTCGGAAATGTCCTATGAAATCGGAAAAGACCATGTTCAGACTACGGTTGATGAAATTATTAAAACGTTAAAAGAGGGTCTTGGCAGCTTATAAGGAGGAAGTGAAATGGCAGAACGGAGATATCAGTTTAAAGAGGAACTTTTAAAAGTCCATAAAGAGGGCATAAGAAATTATGACCTTACTCCTGAAGCTGACGAATTTGTAATAGGTGAGGGCATCAAAATCGTTATTCCCGAAGATGCCGGGATTGTGATTAAGACTGCGGCAAACGACTTTGCCGATTATATGTTCACTACCATGAAAATGTCGGGAGTAGTTACGAGAAAATGCGCGGATGGCGATAAGGCGATAAAAATTTCCCTCGCAAATGATTTGGGCGAGGCTCAAGGGTATATGGGCTACCGTCTGACGATATCAGACGACGGAATTACGCTTGAAGGTGCAGACGAAAAGGGTGTGGCACAGGGACTTTACTATCTTGAGGACAGAATGAACATAAGAAAGGCTCCGTTCATCAAAAAAGGCGTTGTGGCAAAAAGGGCACTTTTCAATAGCAGAAGCACACATTCGCCGCTCGGTATGTTTGAATTTACCGACGAGGCGCTTTCCCTTATGGCGCATTTGGGATTTGACACAATATCCGTATGGCTGAAGGGCGACCCCGAAACCACTCAGCGCGGCGACTTTATTGACATTCAGCTTTTATATAACCGTGCGGCAAAATACGGAATAGGTCTTGTGGTGGCATACAGCTGTCCGCACGATAAGCACCCTGACGATGAGGGCGCTCAGGAATATTATGATGCTCTTTACGGCAAGCTTTTTGACCGTTGTCCCAATCTTCAGGCGGTAAGCATTGTCGGTGAAAGCACCAACTTTAAAAGTAAAGACCCAAAGGCAGGAAAATCGCCATATAAAAATAATTTTGTCGACAATATTCCGACAGGCAAGTGGTCACCCGGCTGGTGGCCTTGTTATGACTATCCTGCTTGGCTTAAGCTCATCAAAAATGCAATAGAAAAGTATAATCCCGATACAGAGCTTATCTTCTCCACATACAACTGGGGGTTTGCACCCGAAGAGGATAGAATTAGGCTTATAGAAAGCCTTCCCGACGGTATTACCGTTCAGGTAACATGGGATATGTTCCACCAGTATAGATTGGGGAATTCTGTTCAGGACGTTGTTGACTATTCTCTTGCGTTTGCAGGCCCGGGTGAATATTTCACAAGTGAGGCTAAAGCAATTGCAAAAAGAAAAGGACTTAAGCTTCAGGCAAACTCCCAGACCTCGGGCAGAACATGGGACTTTGGCGTTGTTCCGTACGAACCGATGCCCGGTCAATGGATAAAGCGTTATGAGGGTATGATTAAGGCGGCGGAAGAATGGGGTCTTTCATCAATCTGCGATAATATTCACTACGGATTTTATCCGTCAATTATAACCGATATTGAAAAAAGAGCCTTCTTTACTCCTGCAGAGCCGCTTGACAGTGTTTTGGATGAGCTGCTTGTGCGGGACTATGGTGAAAATGCGGCTGAGGTTAAAAAAGCTTTTTGCCTGTTTGACGAGGCAATTTTGCACTATCCCCCCACAAATGAAGATCAGTACGGCGCTTTCAGAATCGGTCCGTCATATCCCTTTTGGCTTGAAGATGTCAGAGCACTTCCGGGCAGCCTTCCCGAAACAGGCAGAATGCCCGACAGGGGCAGAGTTATGTTTGGCAACGGAATTTATTTCCCCACATATACGCCCGATGTTGCAGGCAGAAACTCGCTTACAGGCGTAAGGATTTTTGACGAGATAAAATCACTCGGCAAGTTTCGTGATTTGATGTTTGGGGGGCTTGAAGTTTTAAAAGCAGTCAAAAATCCTAACAAAGCGCTTGAAAGATTAAAGCTTCTCGCTGAGTTTATCTATCGAACAACCTTGACGGTAATAAATTTAAAGAATTTTTATATCCTGCAGCAGAAGCTTCACGTTGCGGAAACGTCTGAAAATGCTGAAGCTTTATTAGACGAAATTGAAAAAATTTTATTGGATGAAAAAGCAAATGTTGAGGCAACAATACCGCTTGTCCGCGAGGATTCAAGACTTGGGTGGGAGCCCAGCATGGAATACACAACCGATGAATGGGGGCTTAACTGGAAGCTCCGTCAGCTTGCGCATGAGTTGAGTGTTGTAATCCCAAAATTCCGCAAAGGGAACAGACTCATCAGAGATTTTTGAGTAAAATTTATTGACTTAACGGCTGATTGTGGTATAATCAAAAGAAGATTATACCACAATTTTTCTTTGGAGGGAAAATATTATGCCAAACTTTATTGTCGAGAGAACGAAGGAATATTTGAATTTTATAGAAGGAACCATTCGCACATCCCCTGTTGAGATTGCCGATATATATGTTGCCGAGGGGAAGCAAAGACCTGAAAAATGGGACAGGTATGACGGCAAGGAATGGGGAGGATATGACGTCTGGGGCTGGTTTAAATTTGATGTTACAATCCCTGAAAACTTTGAGGGGGAGATAGCGGTAATCGAATTTAAGGAAACTGCCCGCACAAGCTGGGCGATGTCCGAAACGCAGATGGCGGCCTATGTGAACGGTCATATTGCCTGCGGAATAGATGTAAATCATAGACTTATTTATTTGAGCAAAAAAGCCAAAGCAGGCGAAAAATTCACTGTTGAACTCCTTGCATATTCGGCTATGCAGCAGTTTAAAACGGTAATCCGTCCGGTGCTTTATATACATAATCCGGAGCTTCAGAATCTTTATTATAACTTAAAAACCGCTCTTATTGCGGCAGAAATGCATCCTGAAGACAATGATTACAGAATTAAGATCGAAACCTACCTTATCGATGCGCTTAATATGCTTGATATAAGAATTGCGGGCTCGGAGGAATATTTAAAATCGGCAAAATCGGCGAACGACTATCTTGAAAAAGAATTCTACGGAAAATATTGCGGTTACCGCGAGGGAGGCCCGGTTGTCGGATGCGTCGGACATACGCATATTGACGTGGCATGGCTTTGGACTCTTGAACAGACCCGCGCAAAAACCGTCCGCAGTTTTTCGTCGGTAATTGACCTGATGGACAGATACCCCGAATGTATTTTCACTTCAAGTCAGCCTCAGCTTTACAAGTTTGTAAAAGAGGAAGAGCCTGAGCTTTACGAAAAAATAAAGGAAAAGGTTAAAGAGGGCAGATGGGAAGTTGAAGGCGCAATGTGGCTTGAGGCGGACTGCAACCTTTCAAGCGGCGAGAGCCTTATTCGACAGATTCTCCACGGGAAACGGTTTATTAAAGAAGAATTCGGCATAGATTCAAAGATTTTGTGGCTGCCCGATGTTTTCGGATATTCTGCCGCAATGCCGCAGATTCTTAAAAAATCGGGGGTTGACACGTTTGTTACGTCAAAAATAAGCTGGAATGAATACAACACCATGCCTTACGACACATTTAACTGGCAGGGAATCGACGGAACTGAGATTTTCACGCAGTTTATAATCGGCGCCCAGCCGCAGGTGAAGCTTGATAATATAGAGAGATATTCCGCTTATAATGCGCATATTCAGCCGCATACACTTGAATATTCATGGAGAAAATATCATCAGAAGGATATAAATAACGAAATAATCACAAGCTTCGGTTTTGGTGACGGCGGCGGCGGAGTTACTGAGGAAATGCTGGAATTTCAGCGCAGAACAGCAAAATCAATTCCCGGAGTGCCTACGACAAGACTGACAAAAGCGGCGGACTGTCTTGGCAGAATTAAGGAAAATGTCAAAGGTAAAAAAGTGCCCAAATGGGTGGGCGAGCTTTACCTTGAAATGCATCGCGGAACATACACCAGCATGGCTAAAAATAAAAAATTCAACAGACTGTGCGAATTTTTGCTCCAGCACACCGAAACGGTTTCGCTTATTAACAAGCATTTGAACGGCGGGGAATATCCCAAGGAAAGCATCTATAATTCGTGGGAAAAGGTGCTGCTTAACCAGTTCCACGACATTATCCCCGGCTCCTCTATAAAAGAGGTTTATGACGATTCGGACAGGGATTACAAAGAAGTAATTTCCGAGGGAAGCACAATTTCCGCCCATGCGATAGAAGCAATTGCAAAAAATGTTTCGGGAAAAGGTGTGCTTGTCTATAACCCCACAAGCTTTGTAAGAAGTGAGGCGGTAACTGTTGACGGGGAGGAAATTTTTGCCGAAAACGTGCCTGCTTACGGATATAAAATAGTTTCTGGCAAAGCACCTGAGAAGTCAATCAATGTAACCGAAAAATATATGGAAAATGACTTTTTCATATTGGAAATTGATAATAAGGGAACTTTCTCAAGAATTTATGACAAAAAGAACGGGCGTGAAGTATTAAAATCGGGCGAGCGCGGCAATGTGCTTTATGCGTATGACGACCATCCGTTTAAGTTCGATAACTGGGAGATGTGTGCATATTATCCCGAACAGAAATGGGAGGTTGACGAGTTGGAAAGCATTAAACTCGGCGAAAATACTCCCTGCAGTGCTTCGGTTGTAATTACAAAGAAGTTTATGAGTTCCACAATTAGGCAGACTGTAACCGTTTACGCAAACAGTCCGAGAGTGGATATAAAGAACGACATTGACTGGAATGAGCACCATATAATTTTGCGTGCGCTTTTCCCTGTTGATATTGACGCAGGCAGGGCAAGCTATGAAATTCAGTATGGCGCAGTGGAACGCCCCACTCATACCAACACATCGTGGGATATTGCAAAATTTGAGGTTTGTGCGCATAAATGGATGGATTTATCCGAAAACGGTTACGGTGTTGCGATTTTAAACGATTGCAAATACGGATGCGACATTCACGACAGTAATATGGGACTGACACTTTTAAAATGCGGAACATATCCGAATGAACAGGCGGACATCGGAAAACACGAGTTCACCTATTCAATCATGCCGCACGAGGGCAGCTGGCAGGAGGCGGGAGTCGTTAAAGAGGCGTTCAGCCTGAACTGCCCATTGATTGCCGTTAAAGCAGAGGGAACGGGAAGTCTGCCCGAAAGCTACAGCTTTATTTCGTCAGACAGAGAAAATGTAGTTATTTCGTCTGTTAAAGAGGCGTGCGACGGTGAGGATATTATCGTAAGAATTTATGAAGCGTGGGGCAGAAGAACGCGCGCTGAAATAAAAACAGGTTTTGAAATCAAAGAGGCTGCCGAAACAAACTTTATTGAAACAGAGGATATAGGAAAAATCAAGGCTCGGAATGATGCTTTTGACCTAACTATGAAGCCTTATGAAATCAAAACCGTTCGCATAAAAAAGGCGTAATTTTCTATTGACAATTAAGGATTTATGTGATATAATTCTTAATTAGCCGCACGGAGCAGGTTATAAATCCGGTTTTCGGTACCTGGTGGTCCG
>Ga0172382_10010216_pt1 | contig 12653 bp, 13 predicted proteins | sample Leawel138RmetaG_FD_122245 | JGI IMG/M metagenome (GOLD analysis project Ga0172382, IMG submission 122245) | Leachate microbial communities from a municipal landfill in Southern Ontario, Canada - Leachate well 138R metaG | ecosystem: Engineered > Solid waste > Landfill > Unclassified | place...
AAAATTGTCGTTGAGTCAACAAATGAAGCAACCTTAAATGCCATTCTAACCGGAATGTTTGATTTTATCGTTCCTTTAACAACATCGGTTGTTGGTCTTTGGGTAGCAACAAGCAAGTGAATGCCCGCTGCTCTAGCTTTTTGGGTTAATCTTTGAATATATGCTTCTACATCGTGTGCAGCAACTGACATTAAGTCAGCCAACTCATCAATGATGATAATGATATAAGGCATCTTTTCTAAATCAACAACACCATTTTTAACATTTTCATTAAATGATTTAATATCTTTACTCCGGCTGCTTGCAAAAACTTGATAGCGACGATCCATTTCTGAAACTGACCAAGCAAGTGCTGAAGCTGCCATTTTGGAATCAGTTATAACTGGTGTGACCAAATGTGGTAAATCATTGTATGGCATCATTTCAACCATCTTAGGATCAATTAAGATTAGTTTTAAATCCTCGGGTTTATTCTTGATCAACAAGCTGACTAAAATCGTGTTAACACAAACGCTTTTACCACTATTAGTAGCGCCTGCAATTAAACCATGGGGCATTGATGAAATATCAATGTAAATATTCTCACCGTCAATATCAACACCTAAAGCGACTTTAAGCGGATGATAGCGATCTTCTAAAAACTCCTTTGTATCAACGACATTTCCAAACGCAACAATTTCCGGTTTAACGTTTGGCACTTCTAATCCGACATATGGTTTACCTGGAATTGGTGCTTCAATTCTTATTGACTTTGATGATAAATTCATCATTAAATTATCAGAAATTCCAGAAATTCTTTTGACATTTACACCTGGCTTTAAGGCGATTTCATACCGTGTAACTGTTGGTCCCTTCTTACTGCCCGAAACTGACCCTTCAATGCCGAATTGTTCAAGTGTTTGGTTTATTGTATCAATTTGATCTAACAGCCAATCTGGCTTTTCATTTAAATCACGATCTTTTTTCTTGAAGATACTAATAGGTGGAAGTTCATAGATCGGCTTTTGTTGTAGTGGTGGTCCATAAGAAAGTGGTTCCTGGTGTTTAACACCTTCATCTTCAGCCTTGAAATCAACAAAACCACCAGAGACAACAGGATTTTCAACAATTGGTTTTTGTCTGCGAACGAATGTTTCAATTTCTGGTTCATCTGTTTCAACCGGTTTTACTGCAGCAACGATTCTTTCTCGGTCAGTTGGTTGAAAAATTGGTTCTTTTTCTTCAAAATAAATTGAAATCGGTTTTTTAGAAATTGGAGATAGTATTTTCTCACCTATTTTAACTTCTTCATCCTTTTCCTGCCCTTCAACATATTCCGAACCACCAAAATAATCTTTTCTTGTTTTATTTGAGATTAGGTTAGTAAACTCATAATACTTAGTGCCGTACTTTTCATGAGCTTCTTTCTCACTTAACTTCTTTTTTGATCTAAAAGCATCAAAACGTTTTGTTGTGTCGCCTGTATCTTTAATAATGAAAGGAATCGTAACAACATCTTTGACGCTACGACCAAAAATAGGTGAAACAAACCTTGACTTCTCATAGGTATATTTCCCCCGAATGCCTTCTAATTTAGGGAATTGGAAAATTTCAAAAGGTTTTTCTGGCAAGACTGCTTTTGTTTTTCGATCATTTTTTCGCTTCATTCTTGCTAGCCTCCTCAAATTCTTTTGTAAGTTCTTCGTAAATATCTTCAACATCAAAATCAAGTGTTTTATCTTGTTTAAAGACCTTCTTACTATAAATTTTATATGTTTCTTCACCGGTAATAGCAATTACTGCCAAACCGATTTTGACCATTACAATATCTAAAGCAACTTCTTTGGTTAATCTTCTAAACCAATAAACCGGATTAAAGACGTTCACAACCGCCATTGTATGTTTCAAAACTTTGTTAATTTTTAACTTTTTAACTGTTTTTACAACTGCAGTCTTTTCAATGTTTGTTTTTACTTCGTTCATCTCAACAATTCGACGAATAGTAAGGCCACGAAACAATTTCAATATTTTGCTACTCAATAACTCATCAACACGATTTGTAATGTAATGACTCAAATGAATTGATTCATCAACTGTCAATTCCAAATAGGGATATTTTGACTTAGGGTAAAATTTTTTCGCAATATCAACAGATAAATCACGGCATATATCCAATAAATGTTTAAAGAATCCGATTTGGCTTCGTTGTTTACGATTTTTAAATAGTTCTTGTCCGTCTTTAATAAGCCATTTTATCTCTTCTTCATCGATGTCTTCTTCGTCGACACCTCTTAGTTTCAAATTCTTGTTTAAGCTTTTTAAAACAGCATATAGATAAACAAGCAATAGCAATAAAAATCCTACGCTAATGCCGAAAAGGAAACTTAAGAGTACTGATAGGTTAAATTCAATTAACATAATCGGTGTTATTAAACTCATTTTCTCATCCCTTCTATTCCCTTATTATATCATGCTTTAATTGAAAAAAGATATTTAGGTTTACGCAATCTAATAGATTATTTTCAAACAATAGATTGAAAATCTAGTAATTTATGAGATAATAGTATTTGAGGTGGAAAAAGATGAAATATTTAATTGCATGTGATTTAGATGGTTCACTATTGAATGATTTGTCAGAAATATCTGATTTAAGTAAAAAGGTCTTGAGACATCTAGAAGACTTAGGACATGCCATCATTATTGCTACCGGAAGACCATATTCTGGGGCAATTGATAAATATATGGAATTAAATTTATCTACTCCTTTGATAACCGACAATGGTGGTACAATTGAAAATCCAATGGATCCTAACTATCCAAAAACACGAAGTTATATTCCCTTGCATATAATGCATGATTTGTTTTTGTTTAGTAAACCTTTTTTAGTATCCGCATTGTACAGCACTAAGAGTACAATTTATGCATATAAGTATGATCGCCGCCTAGAAATGTATTTTAGTGGTTCATTCAGTGATAACGTAATAGAAAAAGACTTAACAGAATTTGAAGTTGAACCTTCAAGTCTTATTTTTTTAGTTGATGTCAATCATAAAGAAAAATTAGAGGATTATATCGATTCAAAGTATAGTAAGATGATTGCTTATCGTCTTTGGGGCACTGATCGAAAATATGGAATTTATGAAATCTATGTGAAGCACGTCTCAAAAGCTTCAGCAATTAAGCAAGTACAACATTCATTAGGCTTTGAGAATAAGCAAGTTATCGCAATCGGTGATGGTATTAATGATGTTGAAATGATCCATGAGTCAAACTGGGGGGTTGCGATGAAAAATGCAGTCAGTCCTGTAAAACAAGTAGCAAACGCAATAACCAAGGAAAATAACAATGATGATGGTTTAGCAAAATATTTAGTTGAGTTTTTCAAGCTTAAGCTAGAAGGAGAGAAAAAATGACTTTTCAGATGTGGAGCCTTTTTCATTTTGCATTTATTTTGTTGCCTTTTGTTTCTTTAATTGTTTTTATGTACTTCACAAAAAATAAAACATATGAACAAAAGCGAAAATTAGGGATTATTGTTTCTTTAATCGGTGTTTTACTATTAGTACTGAGAAATGCGGAGATTTTCGCGAATGAGGGTTGGAGTGCAGAATTATTACCTTTGCAAATTTGTCATTTTGCAAACTTTGTCTTATTATTTGCCTTCCTAAAAGACAATAAACCCATGTTTGCTTTAGCCTTTGCACTAAACTTACCTGCAGCTTTTGCTTCAATTGTTTTTGCAAATGGCTTAGAAAACTATGCCACCTTGATTTGCTTAAGAGGGATAGCCTATATCTTAGGTCATGCCTTAATAGTATTTTTAACGTTATGGGCTTGGTTAAGCGGCTTCGTGGTGATCAATAAAAGAATACTATCAAAGACAGTTTTGATTATGCTTATTCTTTATATTAGTGCGGTTGTCGTTAATAATTTATTGGTTTTAACAGGAATTACGCCAAATTATTTCTATACTTTAAAACCAGAAAATGGAACTCCTTTAGAAATCTTTTTCAAGTGGGGAACAACAATCAAAATTGGATTTCTTGAGTTTAATCCGGTTTATTTATTCTTAAGTGCAATTTTCGGTTTTATCGTCGTTGTTATCTTTTATGGTTTATATTTACTGCATAAATATTTGGTTGAACGAAAAGAATATCAAAAATAGATAGAAATGGTTGCTGATTAAAGCAACCTTTTTTATGAGTAAACGATAAAAAAGACATTATCAAATTTACATTTAACCCTATTAATAAAAAACAATTTAGAAATACTTTCGTATAATACGATCGCGTTTTTTTTGGCTTTTTCCTAATAGGTAATTATTTTGCTTGAAAGGATATGTAAGATATTTTCTCTTTTGCCTTTTAGACTAGCTGTTTCAAAAAACTTCTTTTCAATTGAAGCCCAGACAAAGACCCAACTAGTAATAATGATGACTTCATTAATGACTTTTGTTCTAAAAAACAACAAAAAGGCCGGTAGAGCTAGTAGTGAACCACCAACTAAAAACAATATTAAAGCCATTGTGTTTGCCTGTTTACGATCTGCCTTTATTCTAATCAATTCTTTAGTAGCTACATACTCTAGTTGCTCTTTAAACCCATTTATGTAGTTAGCTGGAATTTTAACTTCTAGAAATTCGTGAGTTGGAACATAAAATGACTGCAATTTTAAACTGACATAACCTGCTTTGGTGAGTTTACCATCTTCAAAATCTTCTTCTCTTAAAATAACTTCATTTTCCTTAATATTGACAAATTTCTTTCTTAGTTTAGTTTCTAACTCATTAAATTCTTTTTTTCTGCTCATAATAACCACCTCAGCAGTCCTTCCTATATTATATTCTAAAATGATTAAAAATGAGTTGTATTTATCTTAATCTGTAGTATATTTGTTAAACAAATTCGACTTTGATTTGCCTTTGAGATTATAATACAATTTTTTATAGTTAGTTTTTTAAAATAAAAAGATTCCCATTTAGTCAACGTATAGTTAATTGTTTGAAATGTTACCTTTTGGGAATAGTCTTTAATCTCCATAATTCAGTCATCTGCTTTCAAAAAGCATTATCTTAATGCACTATTCTTCTTTAACATCTATCTTAAACTTCTCTAATTTTTGCAAAATCCTTGTAGCATCTTCTTTATACCAATTCGGATATTTTGAATCCTTAATTGTGTTTCTTATCAAATCGTTATATGCTGTATTTTTTTGCTTAAGTAAAATGGTCAATGCATTTCTTAACAATAAAGTTTTGCCCTTCCATGTATATGCATGCTTCCCATACTTGCTCATAAACTCTTTATTGGATAACTCAAACAAATCATCAATAATGACATATGCAGTTGGTTTTTCTTTAAATGCTTCTACTTGATCCGAGTTGATTCTTTTATTGTACGGACAAACTCTTTGACAAATGTCACAGCCCAATAACAATGAATTATTAACTATCTCATCATCTGATAAACTTCGTTTTTCTTGATTATAGCCGCTTATACATTTATCCTGATTAAATCCGGCAATCAAAGCATTGACGGGACATGCTTCAATACAGATTGTACAGTCTCCACAAGAATCAGTATTTTCAACAATAACTTCCGGATAGCCTTCCTTTGTCAATAAAAGACCAATGAAAAAGTAACTACCGAACTCCTTATTTATCATTAAGTTGTTTTTACCGTGAAAAGCAAGTCCAGTCATCTCAAGGCACTTACGTTCATTAATGCTATGATTATCAGATAGTTCTTTATATTCAATGTTCAAATCCTTAACCGCTTCACGCATGATTGCCTTAATCACATCATGATAATCAAAGCCATAGGTATACATTGATGCTGTTAATCGATCCTTTTCGTGCTTTAAATATACATTTGGATAGCTTAAACCAACAACAAAAATAGACTTATAGCCAACTAAGTTGGCATCAAATCTTTTTTCTAAGTATCGCTCTGTATTTATTACACCGACAAAATCGAATGCTTCTTTTAATCTTTGATATACCATATTGATTTTCCTAGCCTTATTTGTCTATACATAGATTATAACATGTATTTTAAAAACCCTAAAACGGCTTTATTAAGCCTTTTTATTATATTATATCTATTTGCATCCCTTTTAGTAAATCAAAGGTCTTATGATGAAGATCTTCATCAAAACTCATCGAAGCTTTTCGATCAACGACAATTCTCGCTTCTGGTAAAGCCGCCTTTGCAATGATTGCGTTTGACATTACACACATGTTAGTAACAAGTCCAACCAATTCAATTTGATCATAGTTTTCTTTACTCAAGAAGTTACCTAAATCCAGTGAGCCAAACGTGTTTTTCTTAAAAACAGCTTTAGCATCTTTTACATATTTTGCGGTATTACCATAAATTTCATGGCCAGGTGTATTTTCAATACAGTGCAAAACTGGAAGTCGTTTTCCTTCTTGTGTTTCTAAGTAGTCTTCATAATGTGTATCATAAGTAAATAATAGATCATGGTTGTTATTTAAATAATCTTTGATTTTGCTTTCGATAATTTGATCTAACTTTTCTGCTCCAGCAAAACCCAACGATCCATCAACAAAATCGTTTTGAAAGTCAACGACTATTAAGCAGTTTTTCATTGTCATAAAACCTCCTTTGTTCTTTCAGTAATATTACTTTGATTGAAATCTTGTAATCATTGTATACCTGCAATCTTTTAAAAAAATGCAACTTATAATCTACCAAACCATTTATCACCATATTTATTTAACACAAATATTTCTGCGATGGCAGTTAACAAGACAAAAGCTGTTGCCATTGCAAAGATTAAATTGATGTTACTAATGGTTTTACTAAGCAATAATACTCCCATAACCAATAGAATAGCTAAAGCAAATGAAGCTAGCATATGCATTAAAACTGAAAGACTTTGCTTAACAACTCTTACTGGTAAATCCCATTTCAATTTTGGAAACTTCAAATTGATGATCAAACCTAAAACTGCATTGTGAACTCCCAATGATAGAATAAAGATCGTTAGCAAACTGAAGCCAATTAGATTAAACGGGACTAAAATTGCAACTCCAACTAAGCCTATTACTGCTCCTGCTAATGTCGTTGACAGATCAACCGCCATTTTAGATAAGAATATTTGTTTTGTGCTAACAGGAATAGTTTTCAAGATCCAAAGTTGTCTTCCTTCAAGCGAAAGAGTAACACTTGTTGTAGATGATAGTGTTACTGTTAATACAGCAACTAAAGCTAGTATTAGATAGATGAAGACATTTATATCTAGTGACATCGTCGGATCCAGTGCAAGACCACCCATTTGCATCGGAATGACAATCAATCCAATGGGTAATAGCACTTTACCAAAAATCGTGTTAATAACATACTGCGGAATACTAAAATATTTCTTAAACTCATTTTTAATCAGTACTTTCGTTTGACTACTCTTTGCAATCGTCAATGTCTTATTGATCTTTTTTGCTTTTCTAACTGACCCTGTATTTGATTTTAAGTACAGTTTGCCTGCTATATTAATAAATAGAATAAACAATATGATATTAAGAACAAAGAAAATTCCTAAGTGCAAGTAATTACCCAATAATCCATTTACAGCAAGGACAGCTGGATAGTATATGTATTCGATTGCTTTTCCTATTTCTAAGAAGATTACATTGTTGCTGTTCATACTAAATGAGTAAATGAAGTATACCGTTATAAGTGTCAATCCAAAGATAATAATAAGTAGATTTTTATATTTAAAGTTTCTGAATATGTTGCTGAAAAGTAATGAGATTAAAGCGAAAACACTCACAATCGCAAGCGGAAAGAACAAAAAAATTAAAACAGCAAGAACATAAAACATAATCTTTGTTGTCAATCCCAGCATCGCAATAACAACAATTGCAGGGCCAAAACCAACCAACATGCCTACATAGTTTGCAATTAATAAAGTTGATATTTTCGATAAAACAATTGTTTTTAGCTTTATTGGCATACTAACTAATAGATCAAAATCATTACCTTTAAACAAAAAACCTTTAGCTTGTAATAGAGTTGAAACAATCATGATTAAGGATACAATTGATAAAGCTGTATTTAAGATCGTTTCTAAGGCTTCATTTGGATTCGCGACCATCATCGGAATGAAATAGTAAACACTGCCAATACTAAACACCACAGAACCGGCAATAACAAACCCAAGAAGGACAAACAAGATTTTTGAAATTATTTTGTCTCTTTTGAATACTTTATTTAGATGAAAGTTTTCAATTAAGCTAACCTTTAATAAATGGAAATAATTACTCATGGTCTAAGAGCTCCATAAAGACATTCTCTAACGATTTATCTCCTTTTACTTCTTGCATCGTTCCAACTTTCATTAATCTACCATTTCTAATGATTCCCACTGTATCACAAAACTTTTCTGCAACCTCTAAAATATGAGTTGAGAAAAAGATTATTGCTCCTTCATCAGCAAATTGACGCATTAATTGCTTCATTTTAAAGGTTGCATTTGGATCAAGTCCGGTAAATGGTTCATCTAAGATTAATAGTTTGGGTTTTCGAATAAATGCGGAGATTAATAACAGTTTTTGTCTCATTCCGTGTGAATATGTATTAATCTCATCGTTTATTGCTGAGGTCATTTCAAATTCAACAGCATATTTTTTAATTTCTTCATTTATTGCACTACTATTTAAATTGTAAATATTGACAATAAAATCCAAATATTGCATTCCTGTTAAATTATTGTATATTTCCGGATAATCTGGAATATAAGCAATTCTTTGTTTAAACAGCAAAGGATCGTTTTTAATGCTTAAACCATCAAGTAGTATTTCACCTTGATCAAAATCTAGTGTTCCAACAATCGCTTTAATCGTGGTTGTTTTACCCGCACCATTGTGACCAATAAAACCAAAGATCTCGCCATCTTCTACATTTAAGGTAATATTATCGGCTGCATTAACACCTTTTACATAACTTTTTGTGAAGTTCTTAATTTTTAACATTTTCATCAACTCCTGTTTCTTGAACTTATTATAACATATAAAAGACTTTAGTTTTGTTCTAAAAAATGTTATTGCTGCATGATTATTAAGTGTAAAATCTATTTCTAATCAAGTCGAAGACACCTTTAAAAACAGACTATGTACAGGTCTTAAATCAATCTATCTAATGCAACAACCATGCAAAGCACTTGTAATAATTCTATAAACGTGATAATCTAGTGTATAAAACTAGATGGAGGTATGTTAGTGGAAACTGAAATCAAAGCCTGGGTAGATAAGATTAAAACACTGCATCTACCGCGTTATGACGAATTGCCAGAACTAGAATTATATTTAGAACAAGTTTTAATTTATGTCAATAACACGATTTTTGACATCTTCAGTCTAAACAATCATCAAAATGAAGAAATCGTAACACCTTCGATGATAAACAATTACGTAAAAAACAAACTAATGGCTCCACCAAATAAGAAAAAATACAGACGGTCGCATATTGCATGTATTATTGCAATAACAATTTTAAAACAAGTTGGAAGTCTAACCGATGTCAGCAATGGAATTATGAGCTTAACTAATGCCATAGGTGGTAGTGAAGCATACAATACCTTTATTGATTTTTTAGAATCCGCCCTAAGGGCATCAGCTTCCGAACTTAACAACAAGCCTGATCCAAACTATTATCTGAGACCGGTCACGCTTGATTTACTACCTCTTAAAAAAGCAACGATTGCATTTACTTCTGTGCTGTTATCTAGATATTTATTATCAAAACAAACCCAAATTAAAAAGGAGATTTAAACAATGAAAGAAAAAATCGCTATTTTAGCAGATTCAGGATCAGACATAAACAATTTTAAAAAAGATTCACCGCTTTACATCTTGCCATTGCGCATCATTATTGATGGCGAAGAGTTTATTGACAAAAAAGAAATTACATTAGAACAGATATTAGTTCAAATTGATCACAAAAAAATATCCACCTCATTACCAAGTCCCAAGGACATCGAAGAGACCTTTAATCAAATAAAGAAAGATGGATTTACACATGTTATCTGTATCCCAATTTCAAAAGGTTTAAGTGGTACGATGAATGTTATTCGTCAAATCGCCGAGGATTATCAAGGTTTAACAATTGAATTAATCGATACTAAGAATATTAGTATGGCCAGCGGTTATAGTTCTTTAGAAGCCATAGAGTTAATAAATGAAGGTAAAGACTTTAAAACAATTATAGACACGATAAATGCTCGTTTAAGCTTTAAGAAAGTCTTTTTTACAGTCAATAAACTAGTCTATTTGAAAAGAGGCGGTAGAATTGGTTTAGTGTCAGCAACTGTTGCTGATATCTTAAAGATTAAGCCTGTCATCACATGCAATACTAATGGAGTCTATTATACTGTAAAGAAATTAAGGGGCTATCAGAAGGCAGTCAATCAGTTGATTGAAGAGGTTGTTGCATTTGTCGGTAATCATAAAAGTTATGATGTTACTCTGATGAATAGTAATTCAAAATTGGATCTAGATTTATTTTCAAGAGTTATTAAGGAAAAATTACCTCATATTAATGAGTTTAACGTTTCACAGATTACTCCCGCACTTGCAATCCATACAGGCAGTGAAGCACTAGGCATTGCTGTTTCAATTAGAAAATAGTTTTAGCTTATAGCGTTCATAGATTTTATTACTACAAAGTGGAACTATGTTTGATACATGGTTCCACTTTTTGCCTGTTTTATTGATAAGATATATTTTGACAATACAACCGCTATTATGCTATATTTTACACATAGAGAAAGATGCCTTTATTTATTATGCTTGGCTTTATCTTATATTGTTTGCAAATAGAATGGGTGATTATTTTGACAAGACAAGACGTTTTAGAATATTTATATCAGTATACCGGAAAAACAGAAAAAGATTTAAGTAAGGTCACCACAGAAAGAAATCCTAGTTTAGGCGTATCCTATCCAAAACTAAAGGATATTTCCAAGTTGATTCAGAAACATGGGTCAAAAGAATTTCTTGATTCAAAACGAATAGACATATATGAATTGGATATCATAGAAACGTATTTGATTGGCTTTATCAAAGATATTGATGACGCTATCTTTTATTTTAAGCAGGCTGCAGAGCATGCAGGCGAATGGAGTGTCGTTGATAGTTTGTGTCAGAAATTCATGATCACAAAAAAATACCCTAAAAAAGTATTAGCGCTAATGAACTCTTATGCGAAAAAAAATGATCAGTATTTGAATCGAATTGTGGCAGTTATCGTCTTAAGTCATTTTTTAATTGATGATATGATTGTTGATTCAATCAGATTGCTAAGCCAATTAAAGCACCCAGAATATTACACACAAATGGCTGTTGCATGGGCATATGCTACCATGCTGGTAAGCTATCCCGATCCAGTTATTGAGATACTAGTCAATCAAAGATTACCTATCTGGACACATCAAAAAACAATTCAAAAAATTATTGAATCAAATCGTATTCCCCAGCATCTAAAGGATTATATTAGAACCTTAAGAAAATGAAAACGCAACACTTGAATGTTGCATTTGAATATTATAAGTTTTACCTATTGTTTCAAAATCTATTTTATGAAAAATTAATTACTTCTTTACTGCTTTAGTTGCTGTAAATGTCGGAATGTTTTTTTCTTTTAGATAACCTGTATTATTAGTATCCTCATATAAATCAACTAATGTTAGGCCAGCTTTTAATTGACCACCTATCTGTTCTTCTAGGTCATGACTAAATTGAATGCCATAGTCGTTTTCAATCATAAATTTATATTGCTCCGGATCTTTTAACGGATTGAAGGGTAGTGGGAACGCAATCCTGCCCTCTTCATCATCAAACGCAAAATTAAGACCATTATCAAGTCCAGATAATAAAATGCCTCCTTTTTTTAATGTCCGGTAACACTCCTTAAAAACGGGTTCTACTTCTTCAATATAAACATTTGAAACAGGATGAAAGATTAAATCAAACTCTTCATCCTGAAAAGGAAGTGGTTGAGTCATATCGGCTTTTACTAAAGTTATATGATATCCTTCTCTTTCGGCAACCATTCTTTCACTTTCTAATTGCTCATCTGAATAGTCAAGACAAGTAACATCAGCACCAAGTGCCACAAAAATTGGCATCTGTTGACCACCTCCACTTGCTAGACCTAGCACCTTGATTCCATTAACATCAGGAAACCAGTTTTTTGGAACTGGTTTAATGGGCGTTAACAACATTTCCCAATTACCTTTTTTAGCTTCTCTATATTGTTCTTCAGTAATCGGAATGCCCCATTCCCAGCCTTCTTTGACCCATTTGTCAAACATTTTAGCATTAATGTCTTGATACTTCTTCATGATACAATTCCTCCTGCATATATATTAGTTTACACTAAGTACAGGTTTTTGGTATCAGTTCAATTTAAAAGAAATATTTAATTTAATTATTGCTAAAGATAGAGATTATTTATTATTATGTATACATTTATCAAACAGAAACATTGATGAGATAGATTTATCTGATGAATTAGACAATAAACCTTTATTAAATGGAACGTTTAATTTTATTCAAACTCGGCTTAATATAGACGTTAAGTGGCAAATCATTATAATTTAACTCGAATAGCCTTTATTCAACCCTACATACAAAAACACTAAATCTCGAATAACCT
>Ga0172382_10010218_pt1 | contig 12651 bp, 6 predicted proteins | sample Leawel138RmetaG_FD_122245 | JGI IMG/M metagenome (GOLD analysis project Ga0172382, IMG submission 122245) | Leachate microbial communities from a municipal landfill in Southern Ontario, Canada - Leachate well 138R metaG | ecosystem: Engineered > Solid waste > Landfill > Unclassified | place...
CGATAGACGCATTTCTAACGGAATGAAACAAGTAGGACTTTACAGACTTTTGTATTGACAGCTTTTCCCGGTTTATCCAAAAAGAAACAAATACCTGCTGGACGATTGACCTGGAAAGGTCAAGATCATTCAAATATCTGTTGGAAAAAAAACATAACGAATTGTAGTAAGTATCAAACAATTGGGTAAACGCCAGGCGATCGCCCCGTTTGACTTTTCCGACAATTTCCAAATCCGGTTCTTTTTCCATTTAACCAAACATATGTCGACAAATATAATGAGTAAATCAATAAAAAAAAGCATCTTTCCTATGGTTTTGTTGCCTTTATAAAGCTTTTGCCTGAAAATATGATTTTCCGGCTGAGCAACCGCAAGTGCAGGCACAGACAGACCTCATGACGAAAAAAGTTCTATTACTTCGGACAATCAGCGTCTTCGAAATTCCAGGTCTATCGGCGCCAAACCACAACACAATAGTTTGATAGTATTGGAATATTTATTGTATTTGTAATAGATTATTTACAAATGGAGACAATCAGGAGCGTGAAATAAACGGACTTTTAGCTGCACTCCGCTTTTTAATCTCGAACAAGGAACGATCCCTACTGTCGTGTCAACGATCATATGACGGATAAAGTCTCCTTAGTTTGATACGGGCCTTGTCCGTAGTGAACTGCCAATTAATTTCCTTGTTGAGCCCATTGCGGGCCTTTTCCCATGCTTCAACTTCACCCCGGACTTTATCAATTGTGTCAATTCTCCGTCCTAAACATTGATTATTCAATACGTTAAGTTCAATCTCAGCCATATCCAGCCAGCTCCCATGTTTCGGCGTAAAAACAAACTCAAACCGATCCAGTATCCGTTTGGCTTCTACTGGTTTAAATCGCTCGTAAAATGCGCCTGGCGTATGAGTCCCGAGATTGTCCATGACTAAGGTTATCACTTTAGCTTCGGGATAATGCTCATCAGCGATTTCCTTGATGAACTCAGCCCAATCAACCTTACACTTCCTGCCAGTGATTTTCACTGTGCAGAACCCGTTTAAAAACAGGCAAGAGGCTTCCCTTTGGCTCACATGGCCCGATGATAACCCCTCCGGGAAAAAATCCCAAAACGAAATCGAAAAACAGAATCGCATCACACCAAAAAACAGCCCTCTCAATGACCCATTAGACGGGGATCATAAAAGGGTGGTATCGTTTTTTTCCGTCAGGTGGTAACACCTTGGGCCGACGCGGAAAACTACCGGTCGCATTGGATCATAAGGCCTCTTATACACATCTAAAACCTTTTCCATGGCTGCAACAAATTCTCCGTTTTCCTTAGCTGGAATAACCCAACCTATTACTTTCCAAGGCTTAAGTTCGTTTTTTTTAGCGTCCGGCGTACCGTTTCGTATGAAATACCATCGGAAAATCGAAGTTCAACCAACTTGTCAGCTAATAATCGCAAAGACCAACGGGCAAATCCCTCGGGCGGTTCACCACAAGCCAATGCAATTAGGTGGGCTTCCATATCCCCGTCAACCAGTTTTTCATATACACGTGAAGTAGGGGCCATTTTTAAAGCCGATTCAAGCCCTTCTTCAACAAACCGTTTTTTTACCCGATCAATAGTTCGCATCCCGATCTTCAATACCTTACAGATATCTTCATTAATCTGGCTTTCTGCATGGGGGCCTCGATCCACATTCAGGAGAATCAGTGCATGGATAATCTTCCTCGCAGCATGAGTTCCAGTCCTGGTCATTTCAGTCAATTGATCTCGTTCTTCCTTTGTAAGTGTAACCTTGTAAGTTGCCATAGCTTTTTTGGGCTAAGATACGAAATAATTTCAATTACGTCATATTAAATGTGACATAACAGTAGTCCCTATGTTTGAATATTTGTGAAAGAATTTGAAAGTATCATTCTTTTCTTTTCAATAACTGACTTTTGATAGCCTCAGCTTAAACTTTAATACAATATCATCTGTAAAATCAGGAATAATTATCTTATATTGATTACCTACCCCATCAGAAGTAACCAATACACCATTATCAATATTATTAAGCGTGACAGGATTAATAAATGAAATATCGTACACCCCGGCTGGCAATCTTAAAAAAGCGGTTTGCCCCGAAAATACTCTTCCTGTTTCATTTGAGCAAAGATATGAAATACCTATATCTCTTTTATTAGTTGCTATGGTGGAATTGATTATTTCTGAATCCGTTACCCGAACAGCAGTAAAACTTGGATTCATCTTCCAGAAAGGAAGGTTTTGAAAAAATATTACCATGTTTGCCAGAAATTCCTGTCCTGGGCCATCGTAGTTTATATCATCAATCCCTTCACAACCTTCTCTTGAATGGTATGTCCAAAAAGCGCCTTCAGCACACCAAATCCAACCTTGCTTCCGGCGGTGAACCGGATCGTCGTTCCCATGATAAATCTCTCTCCCTGATTCATTATTAAAAGCTGGCTTTCCATACTGTCTGGTATTCCTGGCGATACTCTGGTACCAGTGTTTTAAATGGTGCCTTTCTGTTGAACCCGTACAAGTGTGGACAATAGCCAAATCCATCCATCCTTTATTTGTCTGAACAGCATTATCTGTTGTCCCATCTGAGGTACAAACAGGTCTATGCCAAGGATCATTTTTATGAAAATATTTCCCGGCTTCATCCTGAAAAGCTTCATTCTTAATGTTTTCGTTTTCAATTTCCCAAATCAGAATATTAGAATACTTACATAATCGATCAAGTATATATTTCCAGTAGATTTTCATTTTTGGAACCTCTTCCATTGTTTGATTTCTGAGGGTCATAAATAATACCAAGTCAATCCCAATCCCAGCTTCTCCCGCCATAATTACCCTTTTCTCAACTTCGTTCCAATACTCTTCGTTGAAATTATTCCAATCCGGATTCATACGACTTCCTGCCCATGGCCAAATATCTATGTTTAGCACATCGAAGTAAGGAGTCCCTTCCAATGCGACACGAATTACATTTACACCCTGCTTTTTAGCTTTTTCAAGAAATTCCTCTGGATATTTACATTTAAAATATGCCCAGGCAGTTTTATTAAGAATAAAAAGATGATTTCCCTCTCTATTTACAAGGTGGTGGGGATTATCAGTATCTACACGATATGGTGAAGTATATGGAGAATTAAAAGTGACAAGTGGAACACGGTATAATTCAGCATCATTTGCATCCCATCGCCCGTCAAAACGTTTTAATAGTTGTTCCTTTGTCTGAGGATTCCCATTATTGTCAAAAAAAATCTCTGTCCATCCCAGTCGGGTTAACGGATCAGTTATTATACTGTATGCCTCCGTATTACGAACGTTTAAGTTTCCCTTCTTAATATCCCATTTGCCACCATATTTTTGCCCTAAATGTTTTTCGAAATGATTCACCTCGACCATCAACCAGCCAGGTAAATTATTATCAAGGGAATCAATAAATTCCCCATTTGCATCTACGGCATAACTACCTCCCCTAAAGGATGAAACAACAATTGGTAATTTGCTATCAAAAGCTCTTACCGGAATAATATTACGCATGTCGTTTGCAATGGAGCAATGGATGATAACATCTGCACCATATAAGCTTTCGCATAAGACTGTTTCGGGATGCCACATATCTGAACAAATACTTATTCCGTATTTTACACCTTTAAATAATATGGGTTTCAGATCTTCTCCCTGCGACCAGCCAAACCATATCTGTTCCCCTAAATTGACATGCACTTTCCTGTATTTACCGACAAACATTCCCTCTTCATCTATGAATACAGCGCTGTTATATAATTTTCCATCATCTTTTTCCAGTAACCAAGCAATAACAGGAGTTTTAATCTGTCTGGCCAAATTTATATATCTTTTATACCAGTATCCGTCTCCTGGTATGGATTCTGCAAGTATATTAAAATCAACTGGCGATGGGTAGGGCCATCCAGCGATGGCGTACTCTGGGAATACAATTAAATCAGGCTTTTTGATAACTGCTTCGTGCGCCAATTTTTCAAACAGACTGAAGTTAGATTCATTTCCGGGATTCCCATTTTTTGAATGCAAAACCCCTGCTTGCAAGGCTACAATTTTTAGAGTTGAACCAGATGAAATTGACCAAATGACTAATAAAAGACCAAGAATCAGAGCTGTCTGAAAATGTATAGTATAAATCTTATAATTTCCCATGATCAACTAATTTATTGTATACAATAAGTTACCTTCAACTGCTAAAACACACGTCATACGAGTTGGCAATGCGTTTACTCTTATTCATAATCCTTCAAATAATACTTTTCCATCTCTTCCCTCCATTTATTCATCAATTCTTTACTCATATCCAGTGACGGAGTTGCATACTCTGGAAGAAATGATTTATAGGGATGTTTCCTCTGATACTCTTCAAACTCAATCCGAAGTTTTTTTAGTTCTTCTGGCTTTGTTAAAAGATCTATTGCCGAAGCAGCAATGGCTTTTGCCCCAGCATTTAACCCTTTCCAGGCAGCCGAGCCATACGTACAGGAAACCGTCGACCAATGGTGAGGGAATGCACCAGGAACATTTCCCGGGAAACGGATGGTCGCTGTCGGTGCAATGAGTGTTACTTCTCCAACATCAGTAGAGGCACCCCCAACAAAAGTTCTTTCAAATACTTTTAATGAATCAACTTCTGTTGGCATTCCTTTCTCTTCCACTCCAAGTTCTTTTTGTAAAGCTTTAGCGAAAGATTGTTCTTCTTCTGTCCAATCTGGCATTCCAATCAATTCTATGTTTTTTTGAAATAATTCAGCGGCCGCTTTGTTCATGTTTGATTGATGAATGGCAGTCAGGACACAGATGTTTGATAATTCAACACCTGTACATAGAGCTGCTCCCTTCGCGCAATTGACCACTCGTTCATACATATCCTTAATACGGTCATCTGCCTCACGGAGATAATACCAGACACTTGCTTTATGCGGAACAATGTTGGGGGCTTCGCCTCCCTCAACAATCACGTAATGCATCCTCTGGGTATAAGAAAGGTGTTCCCTTAAAAAATTGGTTGCAACATTCATAATTTCCACTGCATCCAAGGCACTGCGTCCATCCCATGGACTGGCAGCGTGAGCGGCTTTTCCATTAAAAGTAAAGATGATGGAATACATCGCACTTCCTTTTTTCCCGTAATCAACTGAAAATTTATGGCAGAAGTGCGTATCGATAACTGCATCCACATCCTTAAATAAACCCTCCCGGATCATATAAGGTCTGCTAATCCCTATTTCCTCAGCAGGGGAGCCAAATATTTTGATGGTACCCGGCAAATTGTATTTTACTATGGCCTTTTTTACAGCTATTGCGGCAGCGACTGAAGCTGCTCCCATAGTATTATGTCCGCATCCGTGGCCAGGTGCCCCTTCAAGAACAGGCAATTGTTTCGGGATCCGGCCTTTTTGGGAGATCATTGGTAACGCATCAAATTCAGCGAGAATTCCGATAACAGGTTTCCCTGATCCAAAATTTCCTGTAAAACAAGTAGGCATTCCCGCCAAATTGCGTTCGACCGTAAACCCTTCTTCTTCCAACCTAGAGCTTAACAATCCGGATGATTTAAATTCCTGCAAACCCAGTTCTGCATACGACCATATTGCATTGGAAATTTTTCCGAATTCCTGAAAAATAGAAGGTTGGTCCAGCCAATCTAGTACATATTTTTTTTCAACATAGGTATTGGGTATGAAAGTTTTTTGACCATCTACAGTTGAAATTACTCCGCATATAATCATTAGAATTATTATGATTGGTCTTAATTTTGTAAATCGTTTTGAATTGGTCATTTTTAAGTTCTAATTTTTAAGTTGAAGTTCAAAAACATTGACTGAAGCAGGTTGAATGGTCAGTTCCAAAGCATCGGAAATTTGTTTTTCAACCGGCGTAAATGTATCATGACGGGTATCGTCAACATAAGCCAGTTTGTCAGAAGGGGCAATTTCGTAAACAGTCGCCGAAGAAACAGTATAACCGTCAACCTCTAATTTAAATTTTACGGGATTGGAATATTGCGTATTTAAAATATGCAAAAAGAGTTTATCGTCTTTCCTCGTTGCTGCAACATCCATATCTACAGGTGATTCGGTGACCAAAACTCCTTTATTGCCACTATGTTTTTTATAAAGTTTCATGATGGTTCCAATTGGCAACAAATACGAATCGCCTCTGGGAACCGGAAGTTTAACCGCATTGACCGTCCACCGTGTCCCGAAAAAATCAGCCCCGGTGCAGATGGAAACCCGGTCGGCATGGCGGAGATATGTGTTCATTGTACGGGCATGGTATGCTGCCGACAACCAACTCTGAAGGATCGTATTAGTATTGTGTGGAGACAATGACAAATGACCTTCAGTGCATGCAACTTTTGTTTTGCAGCCAATATCCTGTAAAATCCCTTTCATCTTAGACAATCGGTATTCAGCAATTTTTGCCAGTTCCAGAAATTCATTCCATGCTTCTTCCGGATATTTAAAATACTCAAAACCTGTAAGCGACCTGGTTTTTTTAGGATAAACTCCCATCATGTGAACGGCAATCATATCCAAAAGATCACCATTTTCCTGGATCATTTTTGATGCCCAGTATTCGTTATCTTCTTCGCTTTCTTTTCCCTTAAGATTCGAGATATCCGGTACATCGCCCCAACCAATCAGTTTAATGGAGGGGTCGCGTACTTTCATTGCCTTTGCAAACTCACGGGTATGGATAATGGCTTCATCAAGATTAAAGCTGTCTTTCCCTCCATACGATGTTTCATTTCCAATTTGCCAGTATTTTACCGAGAACGGATTGGGTTCACCATTCCTTTTTCGTTCACGGTTTCCCGGGTCGTTACAATAGGAAACCCATTCGGCTGCTTCTTCCAAAGTACCATAACGATCTTGCCCGTGCGATGTGTTTTTAAAATACTCAAACCCGTCGCTCATGAAATTGACACCGATTAACGGTTCTGCCCCGACCCTGCGGCAAAAATCAATGAACTCGTGCGTTCCGACCCGGTTGGTTTCTTTTCCACCCCAATGATAATTATACATCCATTTCCGGTTTTTTACCGGACCAATGCCTTCTTTCCATTTGTAGTAACGGGTGAAATTACCGCCCCAGCGAATCATACCCGGCGATAATTCGGCAACACATTTAACAACATCTTCCCGCCAGTCGTCGCGTTTGTAATCCCATGCAGCTTCAATAGCCGGATCGGTAGTACCAAGCGGTTCGAGAAATTGCATAAACAAGGTAGGGGTAATATCAAACCGAGGAGTAGGGTCAATCCTTAGAACTCCCTTTTTAGTTTCAATAGCTTTGACAGTGCACGACAGAAGGGCATTACCGTTCACAATGGAACCGGTTGATGCCAATACTCCGGCTTTTAAAAAATTTCTCCTTTTCATAATACTAATTTGCATACAATCAATTCTCTTGATCTATTAGTTATTTACAATAAGACGTAAATTGCTTTTATTTTCACTATCAACCGACAAATATTGAGTTTTTGTCGGTTGGTAGTGATTAAAACAATACTCTACTACTACTAATTGGTGAAATTATGCGTAAAATACTGAACTATAGTTTAAAATTGCCTCCCTTGACTATTAGGCTGAGCGCAGGCGAAACTAAAAATCAGTTGTCCATTAAAGAATAATCCTGCCAACAGGTTCAGTGTTTTATCTCTTACCTCCACCTTTTTAATTCCAACCCGGATTTTGTCCTATATTTGGATTTCGCGATAGATCGCTAATCGGAATGGGCCATAAATAATGTTTACTTTCATCGAAAACCGGGTTAGCCCAATCGGTTCCCAGGTAGACATCAATATACTCAATTCCCGAAATTGTCCTTGTCTTAACTAGTGCTTTGTTTTCTGGGTCAAATCGTGCCCTAGCTGCATCATCCCAACGCATTCCCAAAACCGGGATCTCCAATTTTTTGCCTTGTTTCCAGCGTCTCAGATCATCATACCGAAATCCTTCCAAGAACAACTCAACCCTGCGTTCACGACGGATTTCAATGATTAACGGAGAAACGCCGTTATTTACATACCTTGGATCAACCGGGATATTGTTTAAATCCATGTGTGGCATTCCAACCCTATCGCGTAGTTTATTGATGCTCATATCTAAATCAGCCTGGATAATAGTACCTAACTCAGCTTTGGCCTCTGCATAATTTAGCAGAGCCTCGCCCAAACGTAATATTAATGCAGGTGTTTCCTCTGTATTATAGGCCTTTGAAATGCGAGAATACTCATAGTTTTTTATAACATGATAACCTGTATTTGTACTTATCCCACCTATCATGCCGAGAACCCTGGGATAAGAATAGGCACTACTACCATCATAATTATAATAAGACTGATCGTTAGGGTGTAAAATGGTCTGCCTTAACCGTGGATCCCTGTTTTCAAAAATATCTTCGTAAACTTCATCTCCCTGATAGAGTGGAGAAAGTGTAATAGGCAATCCGTCCGTACAGAGATAATCTTCCACCATGCTTTTGGTGGCCCCACCCGTATATCCAAAATACCCCATTGCCTGGTTAGTAATAACTCCCATTTCGTATTTTCTCCAATGTATAATCTCCGGATTTCCTGAAAGATCGTTTGATCGGTGTGAAGCATTGTAATCGTTTTTTATATCACCTGTGACATACAGTTTATAAGGACCATCTTCAATTAATTCTTTAGCGGCATCGGCGGCTTCCTGTAACCACATATTAGCATTTGTTCCTCCATGGTATTTACGCCAGGTACCTTCGAACAAACAAACCCTTGATTTCTCATGTAAAGCAGCCCACCTGTTTAATCTGCCGGGCGCATTTCCATCCCCCCAGTCGGCGGGCAACTTCTCACAGGCAAAATTCAAGTCAGCCAGTACTTTTTCCATTGCTTCTTCTCTTGGAGTCCGTTCAGCATATAATTCCTCAGAATCAATGTTTAGTTCTTTCTCAATCCATGGAACGTCACCAAATTTTGACACTTTATCAGCATAAAACAACCCCCTGAAAAGACGCGCCTCACCAGCATATTTATCAATAGTCGATTGGCCAATGTCTGCGTTGTTGTAATTTTCAAGACCGACATTACACGCTCGCACAAAATCCCAGCCTTTGTATCCATAAAATTCTGGTGAAGAAGGAATATTGTGCTTGCCCGATCTTACAGCATGGTAATAATTATGCCTTGGTTCTGTGCTACCATAATTGTCGGAAAACTCATCTAAAAACCACCTGCCAATATCATAAGTACCATGACCTATAAGAATAGGTACTTTATTATCATCTTTCATCAAGTTATATAAACTGTTGTTGTAAACAATAAGATCATTTTCTGAATTCCAGAAGGTTTCATTACTGATCGAATCCAAAGGATATCTCTCCATAAATCCATTATTGCAACCCAAAAATAATATTGTTGCAATTATTACCAACCCAGGTTTTATTTTAAACTTTTGCATTTTTTTCTCTTTTTATTGTTATAATGTCACTTTTAATCCTAACGCATAAATACGTTGTTTATAATAATGCTGCTCCACGTCGATGACTTCGGGATCGAGAGGCTTATGCATCGGAGTATATTCCCATAAATTCTGACCTGAGAAATACAGTTGTGCATTTTTTACTCTTAACTTGTTTACCAAATCTCGTGGGAGATTGTAGTTTAACGTTAAATTTTTCAACCTGATATAGGCCGCATTCTGCAAATAACGTGTCTGTGGTTGTATATTTTTCTTATCATATTTTGCAGCATGTATCGCGGGAAAATAGGCATCACGGTTATCTTCATTCCAAGACTCTGTTATGTAATATTTTTCAACACCGTCAGTATTAAACGGCCAAAAATCTTTATGGGTGCTGGTTTCTGGCATAAAATCTCTTTTCAGCAGGCCTTGGAAAAAAAAGCTTAATTCCCAATTTTTAAAACTTATCTCTGGATTAATTCCATAAGCATACCGGGCAGATGAATTACCGATAATCTTTAAATCTCCAGGATTATCTAAAGTTCGGCTTCCTTGGCTGATTTCACCATCTTCATTTAGGTCAGTATACTGAATATCGCCTGCCCTCCATCCAGCTCCAATTTTTGACTGTTTTGGAGCAACGGCTACATCTTCATCGTACTGGAATATCCCTACTGTCTCAAAACCCCAGATTTCACCGATTTTTTTTCCTACATAATAATCGTCAAACGCTCCTGTTGGATTTTCATATTTTGTGATTTCACTCTGATTATCGGATAAGCCGATATTTATGCTGTACTGCCAGTCCTTCCCGACTCGGTCTCGCCAAGTGACAGCGAGTTCCCAGCCTTTGGTACTAAGATCTGCCGCATTTTCTTTAGGAGCGGATGTTCCTAACACAGCGGGGTAGGTAATATTCATTAGCATGTCTTTAGTATCTCTTATAAAGGTATCGAATGTAATATCCAACCTCTTATCGAGAATGATCAAATCCAAACCAAGGTTCCGGGTTACCACGGTTTCCCATGTCAAATTGGGACTTACCAGATTTGCGGCAGATACATAAGATATCGGCCCAGTATTCATTACATATCCAGCCGATCCAGCTCCCATCGTAGGCATGTATGGATAATAATCCACCTGCTGATTACCAAGTTCACCGTAAGAAACACGCAGTTTTAATTCATCTAACCAATTATGAGTAGATTTCATGAACGGTTCTTTTGAAATACGCCAGCCAAACGAAGCCGAAGGGAAAAAGCCGAAACGACTATCTTTGGGGAAACGAGATGTGCCATCGTAACGACCATTGGCTTCCAACAAATACTTATCTTTATAAGTGTAATTTAGCCGATAAAACATACCACGCATTGCAAAATGAGTTTCTCCACCGCCAGTTTGCTGATTCCCTGTTGTTGCATCCAACGCAGTAATTGCAGGTGTAATTAAGCTATAGGCCTGAGCATCTATATGACTATTACGCCCCCACTCCTGATTAAAACCAATCATAGCTTTCAGGTAATGATCTTCAAATGTATCCAGTGTATATTCAGCATAAGCGTTAAATACATAATACTGATTGTAATTAGTTTGATTTTTAACGTAATCATTACCGCTGGCAAGGTTCTCAATCATCGGCGTGTTTAAAAGGGTTGGTTTAACAAAATTTACTCTACTAGCGACATCTTCGTAATATCGATAATAGCTGTTATATGAAAAATCACCTCTGATTTTTAATCCTTTTACAGGCGGGGTCATGGTTATGCCTTGCGTTAACCATGTATCATTAACGGTCCAACTCGTACGCCCGCCGTCAAGATAGCCTAAAAAGTTGTACCCCCCCGACATATACATCCCGATGTACTGCTCATATTTTCCCCGATCGCCAGGTTCAATATAATAGGGAAGATCAGGAAATTGAATCATAAGATCTGGTCCTACCCTTGCTAATGTATTCAGGTTGCTGTCTCCCCCGTAATCGTGGGGTTGATCACTTCTTTGAGAGTTAAATGCAATTTTTTCTTCAAGGCTAAGCCAGTCATTGATTTTAAATTCGGCTTTCACCAAAACATTGTATCGTTTGTATTCCAAATTTTTTTCTTGTCGTTTCAGGTACCCATATTTATCCAAGAACCCAAATGAAACATAATATGACGCTTTCTCCGATGCCCCGGAAATATTCAAGTCATATCTTTGTTGGGGTGCAAAATCGGTAATTGCCTTCTCCCAAACATTGCTGTTCCCATAAAATTGAAGGACACCATTCTCCACTCCCCATTCGTTTTCCTTTATTGGATTCTCTAGCCATCTTTGGACGCCTTCAAGATATTGTTCGCTATGTTTCGTAGTACCTCTTGTACGAAGCCATGCCTTATTCCTTGCCACAGCATAGTCATACGGATTTGTCACCATATCCATTAGGAAGATGGGTTTGGACAGGGAATATTCAGAACTTAATGTTACGCTTACTTTTCCTTCTTTCCCTTGTTTTGTTTCAACCAAAATAACCCCAAATGCAGCCCTTGCCCCGTAAATCGCAGATGCAGCAGCGTCTTTCAATACACTCACGCTTTTGACATCCCCTGGGTTAACTCTTTCCAGCGACATCGGAACGCCATCCACCAGTATTAATGGCTCGCCACCACTAATAGATGTAAAACCTCTAACGTTAAACTTGACGCCAGTTGAAGGGTCGCCATCTGCCTTGGTTATGTTCAGGTTCGGTATTACCCCTTGTAAACCTTCTCCTACGGATGAAATTGGCCGATTTTCCAATCTTTCAGAACTAGCGACCCCAACAGCTCCTGTTATGTTAACCTTTTTCTGTGTTCCATACCCAATAGCCACTACTTCCTCAATACCAATGGTTTCGTCTTCCATCATGACATTAATTTGGCTTTTACCCACAACAGGAATTTCCTGTATTTTCATCCCTACAAAAGAAAATAATAAGATTGCGTCGGGGCGAACATTGGAAATTGAATAGTTTCCATCAGCATCCGTGATCGTTCCGGTGGTTGTTTCATTTATGACTACAGAGACTCCCGGGAGTGGTGCGCCTGAAGAATCAGTCACTTTACCGGTAACCGTTTTCTGTTGTTGGGAGACTGCATTCACAACCTGATCATCAACCGATGCAGGCGTGATAATAAAATGTTTA
>Ga0172382_10010222_pt1 | contig 12647 bp, 8 predicted proteins | sample Leawel138RmetaG_FD_122245 | JGI IMG/M metagenome (GOLD analysis project Ga0172382, IMG submission 122245) | Leachate microbial communities from a municipal landfill in Southern Ontario, Canada - Leachate well 138R metaG | ecosystem: Engineered > Solid waste > Landfill > Unclassified | place...
CTGCGCCGACCTGCGCCGAGCTACGCCGACCTACGTCGACCTGGGCCGACCTGCGCTGATCTGCGCCTGCCCCATGCCGATTTCGCCCATCCGAACAGCTGCGCCATGCCGTCCGCAGCCAACCTAAAACCCGCAGCTTATAGTCCCAGATCGCGGTTGGGTTCAACAGCCCGTTAAGTCAGTGCCATTCCTCCTAGAAGCTGTAGCTGAGACCTGCGTACAACGACCGCCCACTGCCGGGCACGGCAATGCCCCAGGGCACATCCGCCGCACTCATGGTTTTGCCCTGGCCGACATAGGCCCCCCCCAGGGGCAGGTCGTGGGCCTTGTCGAGGAGGTTTTCAATACCCAGATCCAGGCGCACCCGGTTCCAGCTGTAGCTGGTGCTCAGGTTGACCAGGGTGTAACCGGCGGTGGCGAGTTCATTGCGCACTGCCGAGGTGTGGTCCTTGGCATCCACCCAGCGCACCTCCAGGGTGGTGCTGGAGCTGCCCAGCTGGTGTTCCAGGCTGAGGCTGCCGTTGAGGGGCATGATGTTGTAGAGGTTGTCGCCCGTGGTTTCGTTTTCCCCCTCGAGATAATTGAGCAGGCCGCGCAGGGTAAAGGACCCGACGTCGGCGATATCCCCCAGGTGGCGGAACCCGGAGAGATCCACGCCGTAGAGCAGGGCGTCCTGGTTGGCGAAGGTCAGGTAGCGAAAGCCCGGAAGCGCATTGCCGGCGTTGCAGCCGCCCCTGGTGCAGAGGGTCGCCTCCACATAGTCGTCCACCAGGGTGACAAAGGGGGTTGCCACCAGCTGCCAGTGGCCGTCAGGGTGGTGGCGGTCGGCGGACAGGCTGAGGGTGTGGGCGATTTCCGGCTCCAGATCCAGGTTGCCCACATAGCCGTTGCCGTCCCCCGCCAGATTGACCATGCGCATCGCCATGCCGCTGGTGGACCAGCTGTAGCGCTCGTAGAGGTTGGGCGAGCGGGTCTTGCGGGCGAGGCCAAACTCATAGGTTTGCTTCGGGCTGGCGGCGAATCTCCCCTGGGCGCTGAAATCCCAGTTGTGGTCGTCGCGGGTGCGGTCGCTGGCGTTGAAGGCGGCGGCATCGGCGGCGTACATGGCGTTGTAGCCCTGCACCGGGCCGGTGTCCATGGCAACCCGCTCGTGGCGCACCCCCACCTGGGTGAGCCAGCGGCTGTTCCAGCGGGCCTGCCATTCACCGTACAGCCCGTGGCGGTCGCGCTCGCCATCATTAATGTTCAACAGGGTATTCGGCCACATGCCCTTGCCCGAGGGCTCCCACCAGTCGTCGAGGCGGTAGCGCTGCAGCTCGCCGCCCACCTGCAGCAGGTGGCGACCACTGAGCTCGATCGCGGCGCTCACCGCCAGGCCGCGGTTGTCGCCCTCGGTGTCCATGGGCATGCCGGCGGCGTAGCCATTGGCGCCAGGCCCGATGGGGCCGGGCACGCCGTCGCCGTTGGCGATGGCGTTGGGGCCGTACCAGAACAGCTTGTCGGGGCCGAAATCCATGGCATGGCGGGTCTGCTCGTTGTAAATGCGGCTGTCCACACTGCCCCACTGGTACTCGGCGCTGTGTTTGAGCACAACCTGGGTGCTGGTGTTCTCGGTCATGTCCATGCGCTGGTTGGGGAAGCCCTGGTGGGGAATATGCTGGTAACCCAGCTCCAGATCCAGCAGGTGGTGATCACTGCGCAGGGCGATGCCCAGCTTGTGGTTTTGGGTTTCGTAGGCGGAGGAGCCGACCACGTCACCGTCGAGGTGGTTGCGCCCCGCGGCTGCCGGACCCGCAGCCTTGAAGTCTGCCCCGGCGCGGTAGTTGTTGGCCTGGGCGTAGGCCCCGCTGTAGTGCAGGTTGATCCTGTCAGTGGCGAACACGGCCTCGCCGCTGAGGCCCCTGGCATCCCCGTTGGAGCGGTAGAAGGTTGCCGCCGTGCCGCGGCTGAGGGTGTCCCCCGGCGCGGCGCCGAATTCGGGAGGGGCGGAGTTGACCACCAGGGTGCCACCGATACTGTCGCCCCCCAGGCTGACCGGGGTCACCCCGGCAAAGACCTCGATGCTGGCCACGGTGTTGGGGTCGATATAGGACAGGGGCGGGTTCATGTGGTTGCCACAGGCGGACACCAGGTCCATGCCGTCCACCCGGATCCGCAGGCGGTCGTCACCGAGACCGCGGATGGCGGGCAGGCTGGACACCCCGCCGGCACCGTAGAGGCTTATCCCCGGAATGCCCCGCAACAGGGCTGCGCTATCGCTGGTGGCCGGGCGCCTGGCCTGCAGCGCCTGGCCATCGATGCGGGCGGTGGGAGGGGCGGCGCCCAGTTGGGAGGCGGTAACCAATACATCGACGATATCGTGGCTGGCGTGTCCGGCATTGGCGCCGGGGGTGCAGACGAGGGCAGTGGCGAGGGCCAGAGGGCGGCAGAGGCTGGGCATTGTCGATACCTGAACATGGCTGTGGCAAAGGCCGCCATGATAGGAAAATGCCCGCCCGGCGGGGGTGTGGCAAATTGTCGCAGAAGGGCTTTTTGGCGAGATTTGGCCCACCGAGCTGATGTGCATCAAAGGATTGTGCCGCGGCCACCCCCCGTCAGCGGAACATCTGGGCCTGGAACAACCCATTGGGGCCGTTGCACATGCCGGTGTACCTGAGGTTGTCGGTGGACGGTTGCAGCTCGCAGTTGGCCATGCCCATCGCCATGCCGTTCATGTACAGGGTCATTGCCAGACGCAGCACCTGGCCGTCGAAGCGGCCCTGGCCCAGGCCCACCTGCTGGCCGGCGGCCTCGGCGGTAAACTCCACGTTCCGGCCCTGTTGATCAAAGTAGTAGACCTCGCCGGTGTAGGTGCGCCACATGCCGGAGACGTCGGGCACCCGGGGCTCCGCTGGGGGGGTGGGGGCCGGGGCGGGTTCTGGCTCGGGCTGGGGTGCGGGCTCCGGATAGTGCTGGGTCAGGGGCGCCGGGGCCACCGGATAGTCGCCGTCAAGGCTGTACTCGCTGTCCAGCCAGGCCACCGCCAGCAGGCCGACGACAGCGGCCGCCAGCCAGGGCTTGAGGTTGCGTTTGCGCGGTGGCGGTGGCGCAGGGGGCAGGGTCTTCTTCAGGGTCAGGCCGGGCACCCTGGCCAGGGCATCCACCAGGCGCTGAAGGTCTCCCCGCCAGCGGCCATCCGTCAGTTCGAAGGCCTGGCGGCGCACCAGGGGGCGCAGATCCTCGGGCAGCTCCTCCTCGGCGGGCAGCTCCGCGCCCTCCAGCAGCACCGGAATCACCCGGGTATCCCGCTTGAGGGCGGTGGCGATCTCCACCCGGATCCAGTCGCCGGGCACGTCGATGCGGCGGCGGCCCTGGTTGTCCTGCAGCGCCAGCCAGCGGGGGCCGATCAGCACCAGCATCACCACACAGGCCGCCAGCGCCCTGTCCAGGGCCTGGCTGAAGTCCACCCCGGGCTCGATGCCCTCGATGTCGCGGAAAATGCTCTCCGCGCCAAAGGCATCCACCAGGTCGTCCGCCAGCCGCCCCGCGGCGTGGCGGGCCTCGTCCCGCCGGTAGCTAATGAAGATCCCTGCCATATCCTGTCCCCCCGGCCGCAACCGCCACCCCGGGGCAGAGTTGCGCTGTCAGTAACGCTCCGCCGTCAGTATAGGAACAATACTCCTCAAGTTCCTCTTCATTTGCCGTCAGTTTCCCTCAAGTTGTGATGCAGTTGGTCATTGCCAACTTGCGCGGATCCAGATCCGGTGCAATAGTGAAACCGGGAGTCCTGTGGACAGTGTCGCGGGAAACAGGGAGGGTAGAAATGGCTTACGTGGGTCCGCCATTCGCACACGACATCTTTGTCAGCTACAGCCACGGTGACGACGGCTCCGGGCAGAGTTTCCTGCAGCCGTGGTCGGCGGCCTTCGCCCGGGAGCTGGAGCGGGAGCTGCGGGCCGATCGTCGCTTCCGCCAGCAGCTCAAGATTTTTCTCGACGAGAACCAGCGCCCCGGCCAGGGGATCGACCCCATGGCCCCCCTCAGCGACCAGCTGCGCAAGGATATCGGCGCCGCCGCCATTCTCCTGGTGCTGATGTCCCCCGACTACCTCGCCTCCCAGTGGTGTGCCGAAGAGCGGGACTGGTGGTGCGCCAGGCAGCGGGAGCTGGGGCTGGCGGCGGACGAGCGCATCGCCGTGGTCAGGGTCTGGCCCACGGAGGACGAGCCCTGGCCGCCGAGCCTCAGCGACTCCCGCGGCCACCCCCTGGTGGGCTTCCCCTTTTCCGCCCCGGTGGCGGACACCGGTCTGCACCGGCCCCTGGGCTGGTCCGATTATCCCGGGCCCTTCACCACCGAGTTTCGCAAGGCCCTGCTCACCATCGTCGGGCGACTCTCCCCCAAACTGACGGCTCTCAGGGCCGCCATGGAGAGCCGCCTGCGGGCCGAGGAAGAGTTGGCCAAACTGGCCGGCGATGGCGGCCAGACCATTTATCTCCACGGTCGCGCCGATCACGGCGAGGCCTGGGAGGAGGCCGGCCTGGCCCTCACCGGCCAGGGGTACGCGGTGGTGCCCGGCGAGCCGGACCCGGTGGCGAGCGACCCCAAAACGCTGCAGGAAGTGCGGGAACGCCGGCTCGAGGCCCTGTGCGGCTGCGACGCCCTGCTGTTGCTGGGCACCGCCGACGGCCGCGCCCTGGATGCCGACCTGGTGGTGGTGGGCAAGCACGACCGCCAGTCGGCGCGGGCCCGCTCCAACCGCCTGCTGCCCTGCGGCCTGCTGGATACCGTCGGCGCGCCGGTGGCCACCCCGGTGCGCAGGGCAACCGCCCGCATCGTTCAGGCCGACTGGCTGGACGGCACCCAGTCACCCTGGACCCCCGAGGTGCAGCGCTGGCTCACCGCCAAGGGACAGCAGGCCGGGGGGCGGCCGTGAACTCCAATGCCAATCCCGGCGACGTGTTCAGTGTCGCGCTCCCCCGCCGCCCCTACCCGGGCCTGAGACCCTTCGACAAGGACGAATGGCCGATTTTTTTTGGCCGCGAGCGGATGGCGGACGAGGTGGTCAGCCAGCTTATCGACAAGCGCCTGCTGGTGGTTCACGGGGATTCCGGCTGCGGTAAAAGCTCCCTGGTGCGGGCGGCGGTGCTGCCCAGGCTGGAGCAGGAGAGCGCCCGCAGCGGCCTTGCCTGGCGCACCTGTACCGCGCTGCCGGGGGAGGCCCCGCTGTGGAACCTGGCGGTTGCCCTGGCGGCCCTGGACGGCGGCGGCGACGAGCGGGCCATGGCCTTCCGCCGGGCGCTGAACTTCGGTGCCGAGGGCCCGGCGGAGGTGGCCGCCCTGCTGCGCCGGGATGCCAGCGACCACCTCTGCATCCTGGTGGACCAGTTCGAAGAGCTGTTCGACCACGCCCGCCACCACGGTCCCGAGGAGGCCCAGGCCCTGGTGGATTTCCTTATCGCCCTGTGGGCGGCGCCGCCCCCCGGGCTCTACGCCGTACTCACCATGCGCTCCGAGTTTCTCGGCGCCTGTGCCCGCTTCCGGGGCTTTGCCGAGACCGTCAACGCCACCCAATACCTGCTGCCGCGGATGACCCACGACGACCTGCTGCGGGCCATCCGCGAGCCGGCCCTGCTGTTCGACGGCGAGGTCAGCCTCGAGCTGGCGGAGCTGCTGATTCACGACGCCGGCGGCGGCCAGGACCAATTGCCCTTGATCCAGCACGGGTTGCTGCTGCTGTACCTCAACCAGGTGGAGCTGCCCAACCGGGGGGCCGCCGGATCGACTGCCGGCCCCTGGCGCCTGGATGTGGCCAGCTACGATGGCACCAAGGGCCTGGCGGGGCTGCTCTCCGACCACGCCGACCAGGTCACCGCCAGCGCCCTGGCCGGGCTGGGGGAGGGGGGCTGCCAGTCGCGGGTGGTGGAGGACCTGTTTCGCGCCCTCACCGATATCAACCCCGACGGCCACGGCATTCGCCGCCCCCAGACCCTGGGCCGCCTGGCGGCCATCACCGGCACCTCGGTGGACACCCTGAACCAGGTGATCGCCCCCTTTCGCGCCGATGGCGTCTCCCTGGTGCGGCCCCTGGGCACCGCGCCCCTGACCACCGAGGAGCGCATCGACATCAGCCACGAGGCCCTGATTCGCAGCTGGCGTCAGCTGGCGGACCCGGTGGACGGCTGGTTGCTGCGGGAGTTTCGCAACGGCCTGGTGTGGCGGGCGCTGCTGGTACAGGCGGACAGCTTCGAGCGGGACCCGGCCAATGTCCTCGGGCCCACCACCACCGACGAGCGCCTGAGGTGGATCGAGCGCCGCACCCCGGCCTGGGCCGAGCGCTACGGCGGCGGCTGGCAGCGGGTGCAGCACCTGCTGGCGGAAAGCGCCGCCGCCCGCGACCGGGAGCGGGCGGAACAGGAGGCGGCGCTGCGCATGGAGGCCTTGGCCGCGGAGCGCCACCAGCGCCTGCGCCGGCTGTATGTGATGCTGGGAGTGCTGGCGCTGATGGTGCTGGTGACCGTGTCCCTGAGTGTGATCGCCTGGCGGGATCGCCAGTTTGCCCAGGAGCAACTGGCGGTGGCGCGGGCCGCCCGGGCCGGCGAGGCGGAGCAGCGGGCGCGGGCCGAAGACCTGCTCGCCGAGGCCAGGGACACCATCGCCACCCTGAGAAACGCCAGCGCCGCCCTCGAGGGTGTCCAGCAGCAGCTGAGTGTGGTGGCCGCCGAAAGCGCCGATTCCGGTGTCGCCGAGACCCTCTACCAGGTTCAGGGCACCCTCACTATGCAGGTGGACAACCTCAACCGGCAGGCCGCCCAGCCCCTGGAGATGAAGAAGGGGCTGGATCCCCGGGCCGGCAGCGACGGACCCACGGTGTACATTCATATCGCCGCAGCCGCGCAGCGGCGCGCCGCCGAGGGCTTTGGTCGCGCCCTGGCGGAGACCGGCGGCCCGGCGCTCCGCATACCCGGGGTGGAGCTGGTCAAGAGCTACCCCTCCCGCAGTGTGCTGCGCTGCTTTCGGGAGGAGGAGTGCCGCGACCCGGGGCAGCGCCTGGTAAAGCAGGCCAATGCCCTGCTCGCCAAGCCCACCCTGGTGCTGGAGGATCTCAGCACCCGCTACGCCAAGGCGGACAATATCCTGCCCCAGCATTTCGAAGTGTGGTTTGCGGAAGGGGATATCCAGCTGCGCTGAGGGGGGAGCGCGGCGCGGACCGCACCGGCTCCAGGCCTGCAGCCTGTGGTCTTACTCCACTGGCGGCCGGGTCCAGGGGCCGGGCACTTTGGCGGGGTCGCTGATCTGGTTGGAGATCCACTTGCCCATCCGCCGCAGAGGCTCGATGGCGTCCTGGGGGGCCGCCCATTTGAGGGCCACCGCGTAGCCCAGGGACACGATGCGCTGGGCGCCGTACAGGGGCAGGATATCCTTCAGCTCGTCCTTCAGGCTTTCCGGGTAGATGCCCACGGTCTGGGTGTAGGCATCCACCGCATCCAGCACCTCGTCCAGGTCGTCCACCGGCACCAGGTTGCCCACCCGGTCGTTGAGCAGGGTGGCGAAGGGGACGGCATCCGCCAGTTGGGAGACGATAATGGCGCCCTCGTCGTCGCGGCCGCCAATCACCTTGTACCACTCGTCGTCCAGCTGCAGGGCATCGATATTGGACTTGAGCTCGGCATCGAAGCTCTTGGGTTTGGTGCTGATGCTGTTGGGCAGGGTGAGCATGGCGTCGTAGACCATCTGGCCGAAGCGGTTGAGCTTCTCGAGGCCCTCGTCATCGGTGCCGGACTGCACATACACCACCCGGGCGTTGACGCAGCCCACCTGGTTGGAAGCGCCGATGTCGGTGGCCAGGCGCAGCGCCGCCTCTTCCAAATTCTGTTCGCTGGCAAAGGTCTCGGCGCCGATGATGGACGCGCTGCGCTTGGGGTCCAGGGAGATCAGCTCCAGCCCCGGCTGAATGTACTGAGTGACGTGCTTGAGGGAGGAAAAGCCGCCCCAGGCGACGATTTTTTCGATATTTTCCGGGCGGTAGAGCTTCTGCTCGAAGGCCTGGTCGCCGCCTTTCCAGTAGGCCACGGTGGTGTGGCGGGTGATGGGGTGGTCCGGCGCCATGTCGATCATGGTGCGGGCGATGGCGGCGGCGGTGAAGGGGTCGTTGGACGGCGCCTTGATAATGGCGTCGCTGCGCAACACCATATTGCGCAAAATCGTCAACAGGGACAGGCCCGGGGAGTTGCCCGCCACGATATGCAGGCAGCGGGAGCCAAAGCAGCGCACCTCCAGTTCGGTGCCGTCGCTCAGGGTGTCCCGCACCCAGCCCTCCAGGTACTTGATGCCCACGGTCTTGTCCACCGACTCGATGATGGCTTCCCGGTCGAGCATTTTCGGCAGCCCCAGGTAGGTGGCCTTGACCAGGCTGGGGGTGGCGGGCGCGGTCAGGTAGGACAGCTCGCAGGCCTCCTGCATATAGCTGTTGCTGTGGTAATCCAGGGCCTTGGCCAGTTCGCCGGCGTAGTCGAGGATGTCGTCAAAGCTCAGCTTGTAGAGTTCCGCCAGCTTGGTGGGGTTGCCCAGGGGCAGGCGGTCGAGGTACTTGTTGGCGTCCGGGGTGAGAAAGGCCAGGTCGCCGCCGCGACCGCCCACCTCCACCAGGTTGTCGGTGATCAGTTCGCCGCGGATCACCATGGGGGCGACGGGCTTGACGGTGGTATTGGCTTGATTCATGGCTTGGGCCTCGGTTCAGATGTCAAAGTTGTTGAGGAAGTCCATCGCCTCGGCGTGGACATTGGCGGAGGCGGCGCAGGTGATCTTGTCGTCGCCGCCCTGGAGTTCGCTGTAGCGCTGGATCAGCGGCAGCACATAGGCGCTGGGCCGGCCGCAGCCGCAGGGGGTGCTCCAGTCGATGGTGATCTCGTCGCCGGTGATAAAGCCCCCCCAGCGGGAGTCCGCCCCCAGGTCGAAGAAGGCGGCACGGCCGGTGACCCGGCCCTCCCGGGGCAGGGGTTGGCTGGTCTCCGGGTCCAGCAGGTAGGGAACGGCGGTGGGCGCCAGGTGGTAGTTGCCGTGTTCGCACATAAAGTGGGAGGCCAGCACCTCGGTCATGCCGTACAGCTCGTGCAGGCGCCTGGCACCGGTAAAGCGCAGGATATCCTCCCGCCACCCCGGGGGCTGTTCCAGGCCCTTGGCGCCGCCGCCGGTATTGATAAACGAATCCGCGGCAAACACCCCTTCCAGGCCGTGCTTGAGGCCCGCGGTGGCCATGCCGTGGAGCAGGTTCCAGGTGCCCCAGACAAAAATCCGCTTGCCCTTGAGCTCCTCGGCGATGGTCTGGAAAAAGTTCTCCAGGTGCTGGGGCATATCCGCCAGCAGCTTGTCGTACTCCGCCTTCTTGGCCCTCAGCTTGGGGCTGATGGTGAGGCGGTCGAGGGTGCCCTTGGCCTGGGCGGCGCGAATCTTGGCCCCCAGGTAGAGCACGTCGGAGCTCATCAGGGTGGGGTAGGCGGCGTGGAAGTACTCCTCCCCCTTGAGCACGTATTTCACCGTGTAGTCGTTGCCCCGCAGGTGGGTGGCGTAGCCGCGGCGGAAGTAGGGGTAGGCGACGTGCAGCTCCGGCGGCTCCGCCACCGGACCGTCCATGTCCCAGATAAACAGGCGCCGCGCCAGGGTGCTCTTGATGGCCTCGGACACGCTGTGGGGCAGAAAGGAAATGGTGCCCGAGGTGCCGGAAGAGTGGCCCAGGCGCAGCTGGGGCACCTCGCGGCCCACCACCTCGAAGAAGTCGTCGAGGCCCTCGCAGGCGGAGTAGTCCGCCGCGGCCAGGCTGGCGGCAATATCCGGGGTGACCAACTTGCCCATCCACTTGGCGATCTGCGCCCATTTGTTGTTGTCCAGCAGGGACGGCGGGTAGGACTTGTACATGGTGTGCTCAAACAGCAGCGGCACCACGTCGTCGATACAGTCGATATGCTCGATACCCTGGCCGTCCGCCAGCTTCTTCAGCATGGGGATCTGGTCCCGCAGTTGGGCGAAGCGCTGTTGCAGGCCCCGCAGCTGCATGGCCTCCACCTCGGCGCGGGGCAGGTGCTCCCAGTTGCGCTTGCTGTGGCCCACCAGGGCCACCGGGTCGGTGAGGAGGAGTTGGGTTTTGGCGTCCAGGGACTGCTCCCTGAGGTGCTGCTCGAATGCGGTCATGGGTCACTCCAAAAGTTATTAGTTATCAGTGGTCAGTTGCCGTTGCCTGCAATCTGTAACCGTCCCTACATCTCAAAGTTGTTGAGAAAATCCATGGCCTCGGCGTGGGACTCCTCGGTGGCGGCGCAGGTGATCTTGTCGTCGCCGCCCCTCTTCTCGCTGTAGCGCTGGATGCCGCCGACGATATAGCGGGTGGTGCGCCCGCAGTCGCAGGGCTTGTCCCACTCCACGGTGATCTCGTCGCCGGTGATAAAGCCGCCCCAGCGGGCGTCGGCGCAGAGGTCGAAGAACGCCGCGCGGCCGGTGACCCGGCCCTCCCGTGGCAAGGGCTCGCTGGTGTCGGGGTCGAGCAGGAAGGGAATCGCGGTGTGGGCGAAGTGGAAGTGGCCGTGTTCACGCTTCCAGTGACTGGGCATCACCTCCGACATGGCGTACAGCTCGTGCAGCTTCTGGGCGCCGGTAAAGCGCAGAATGTCGTCCTGCCAGCCCTCCGGCTGGACCAGGCCCTTGGCGCCGCCCCCGGTACTGACGGCGGAGTTGGCGGCGTACACCCCTTCGAGGCCTTTTTCCAGGCCGGCTTTGGCCATATTGTGGAGCAGGTTCCAGGTGGCCCAGACATAGATGCGCTTGCCCTTCAGCTCTTCGCTGGCGCGGGCAAAAAAGGCTTCCAGGTGCTTGGGCATATCGGCCTGGAGCTTGTCGAACTCGGCCTTCTTGGCCAGCACCGCCGGGTTGACCTTGAGGCGGTCGAGGGTGCCCTTGGCCTGGGCGCCGCGGATGCGCGCCGCCAGGTACTGGACGTCGGCGCTCATGCGCTGGGGATAGGCGGCGTGAAAGTACTCCTCCCCCTTGAGCATGTACTTGACAGTGGCGTCGTTGCCCCGCAGGTGGGACATGCGGCCGGAGCGAAAGAAGGGGTAGACCACGTGCAATTCCGGCAGCGGCTCGTCGGGAGCGGTGATGATCTCCAGGGTCATGCGCTTGGTGAGCAGGCTCTTCATGCCCTCGCTGGTGCTGTGGGGCAGCAGGGACAGGGTGCCCGAGGTCCCCGAGGTGTAGGACACCCGCAATTCCGGCACCGCTTCGTCCATCACATCAAAATACTCGTCCAGGGTCTGGCAGGCGGACACGTCGACATGGTCGATCTGGTGGGCGGTGAGCTTGCCCAGCCACTTGTTGATCTGCATGAACTTGTTGTTTTCCAGCAGGGAGGGCGGGTAGGACTTGAATACCGTGTGCTCGAACAGCAGGGGCACCACATCGTCGAAGCTGTCGATATGGTCGATATTTTCCGCGTCCGCCAGCTTCTTGAGGACCGCGATATTGTCCCGCAGCTCGGCAAAGCGGCGCTTGAGGCCGATCAGCTGCATGGCGTCAATCTCGTCCCTGGGCAGGTGGTCCCAGTCGTGCAGATTGTAGTTGGTGACCATGGGCGGGTTGTCCAGCAGCAGCGCTGCGCGGGCATCCAGAGAATTTTGGGCGACGGTCATGGCGGTCTCCTTGGTTATAGTGGGGGTTTCAAGGCTTACCAGTATAGTCCCGTTGGCGGCCGGATTTCTCCGGATTCACCGGTGCTGGATTGGTTGTTAACACACTGATATTTTTTGAAAAAACTTTCTAAATGGAGGAATTTTCCCCATTCGCTCCGGTTTGCCTGTTTCCCCCTCGGCTGGCGGTGGTATGCTTTTCGGCATTCAACGCCACTGAATTCAGGGGTTTCTGCGACACCATGGCGAAAACAACCAGTGACAAACCCGGTCATCACCAGGTGCTCCAGGTGGAGTTGCTCGCCCGCCAGCGCAAGCGGCCGCAACAGTCCCGCTCCGTGGCCCTGGTGGTGGCCCTCAAGAAGGCCGCCCGGGAAATTCTCGAGAGTGACGGCCGTCAGGCCCTCACATTGCAGCGCCTGGCGGACTATTCCGGGGTGGCGGTGAGCTCCATCTACGAGTATTTCCCCGCCCTCGACGCCCTGGTCAACGCAGTCTTTGTCGATTACTGGGAGGAATTGCTGGAATCCCTGATGGCGGAGGTCGAAACCCTGCCCCCCCGGGCCAGCCTTTACGACGGCCTGCTGATGCTGGTACAGGGGCTGCTGGATATGCAGCAACAGCTGATCCGCATGGACCCGGAGGTGGCGGAAAAATACCTGCAATACGGGGAGCTGCGGCGCCTAGAGCTGGTGAAGTCCGAAGATATGCCCCGCTCCGGGGTGACCCAGGCGCTGATGCGGCGTTTCCCCGACGAGGTGAGCTCCGCCAACCCGGATAAACTGATCTTCCTGGCCCTGCAAACCATCCAGGCCCTGTTCCGGATCATCGTCCTGGAAAAGCCCGGCTACCTCACCGAGAAGGACACCGTGGTGCTCCTCGCCCGCACCCTGCACGGCTTGTTGACCGCTCCTGTCGACGACGAACGAGCCAGGGGTTAAGATCCGGTGCACCGTAACCGCTAGGACCTGGGGTCCTTTCAATGTCGGGTTGCGC
>Ga0172382_10010223_pt1 | contig 12647 bp, 8 predicted proteins | sample Leawel138RmetaG_FD_122245 | JGI IMG/M metagenome (GOLD analysis project Ga0172382, IMG submission 122245) | Leachate microbial communities from a municipal landfill in Southern Ontario, Canada - Leachate well 138R metaG | ecosystem: Engineered > Solid waste > Landfill > Unclassified | place...
ATGAACTCGATCGTGCCAAACTGGATCCCGTACTTGATTTCAAGGGTAAAAAGCGATGAGTCGCGAAATTCTTCTGTTGGTTGACGCCCTTGCGCGTGAAAAAAATGTAGAGCGCGAAGTTGTGTTCGGCGCACTTGAAAATGCGCTGGCTTCAGCCATGAAAAAGCGCTTCAAGGAAGACGCCGATATTCGGGTGTCTATCGACCGTAACACCGGTGCCCACGAAGGGTTTCGCCGCTGGCTTGTCGTGCCCGACGAAGCCGGGCTGCAAGAGCCAGACCAGCAAGAGCTGCATTCCGAAGCACAAGAAATTGTGCCTGGCATTGAGGTTGGCGAATACATCGAAGAGCCGCTTGAGCCCGTCGAGTTTGGTCGTATCGGCGCTCAGGCAGCCAAGCAGGCCATTTTGCAGCGCATCCGTGATGCCGAGCGCGAACAGTTGCTGAACGATTTCCTCGATCGCGGTGAAAACATTATTTCGGGTACGGTCAAGCGCATCGACAAGGGTGATGTCATTATCGAAACCGGCAAAATTGAAGCCCGTTTGCCGCGCTCTGAAATGATCCCCAAAGAAAACATTCGCGTAGGCGACCGTGTGCGTGCCTGGGTGGCTCGTGTAGATCACTCTGCCCGTGGCCAGCAGGTCATCCTGTCGCGTACTGCGCCCGAATTCATTCGCCAGTTGTTTGAAAACGAAGTTCCTGAAATTGAACAGGGTTTACTCGAAATCAAGGCGGCGGCCCGTGATCCCGGCGTGCGCGCCAAAATCGCTGTCATTGCGTACGACAAGCGTATTGACCCCATTGGTACTTGCGTAGGTATGCGCGGTTCGCGTGTTACCGCCGTTCGTAACGAGCTGGGTGGCGAACAGGTCGACATCGTGTTGTGGGCAGAAGATCCCGCCGAATTCGTCATCGGTGCCTTGGCCCCGGCAACCGTCGAGTCCATTGTTGTCGATGAAGACAAGCACGCCATGGATGTTGTTGTTGACGAAGAAAACCTGCCCAAGGCTATTGGTGCCCGCGGCCAGAATGTTCGTCTGGCGTCCGAGCTTACCGGTTGGCAGATCAACATCATGACGCCTGAAGAAAGCCAGAGCCGCCTCGAACAAGAGCGTTCCGAGTTGCGAGCAACGTTCATCAGCAAGCTTGATGTCGATGAAGAAGTTGCCGACATCCTTATTGATGAAGGCTTTACCGGTCTTGAGGAAATCGCTTATGTTCCTATCCAGGAACTCCTCGAAATCGATGCGTTCGACGAGGAAACCATCAATGAACTGCGTGCGCGTGCGCGCAATGCCTTGCTTACCGAGGCTATTGCCCAGGAAGAGCGGGTACAAAACACCGAGCATGCCATGCTCGAACTTGAGGGTATGACGCCCGAGCTCGCCGCCAAACTGGCTGAGCACAACGTCTATACCCGCGATGATCTGGCCGAACTGGCTACCGACGAACTGGCCGAAATTGCCCAGCTCGACGAACAGGCAGCCAGCGAACTGATCATGAAGGCCCGTGCCCACTGGTTTGCCGACGATGACGCCTGATTTTCGGGTTTCGTCACGTCACCAGGTTGTTGTTAATGAATGAAGTAGTCGTATAAGAGAGAGTCGAATGTCGAGTAACACCGTCGCCCAGTTCGCTGTTGAACTGCAAATGCCTGCAGATGTACTGCTGGAGCAATTGCGCTCCGCAGGCGTTGAACTCAAATCAGTCGACGATAATGTCACTGATGCAGACAAGGCGAAGCTGCTCGAATCGTTGCGTCGCTCGCATGGTGGTGCCAACCCCGAAGGGAAAAAGATCACCATAACGCGTCGTCAAACGTCCGAGATCCGTCAGGCCGATGGTTCCGGACGTTCGCGCACGATTCCGGTCGAGGTGAGAAAGAAACGTGTTTTCGTCAAACGCGAACCGTCCGAATTGATGGCTGAAAACGCAGCCAGCAAGGCGGTCGAAGAACCCGTGGTACCCGTTGCGGCGGTTCCTGAAACGCCAGCGCCTGTTGCTCCAGAGCCGGCAGTCCCGACACCCGCTGTGCCTGAAGCAACAGTTTCTACACCTGCCGTTGTGCCGGTGCAAGACGAAGCGAAACCTGCCGCTGAAGCAAAAGCCCCTGAAGTAAAAGAAACTCCTGTAGAAGCCATGCCGGAGGCTAAAGCCGAACCGGTATCCGAACCAGCCGCTGAAGCCGAACAGGCAGCCCCAGCGGTCGAGCCTGAAGCCGTGCCAGAAACTACCTCCAAAGCGCCAGAACAAACCAAATCCGAACCTGCTGAATCCCGGCCCGATCCGGCGGTTGCCGCCAAGCCTGCAGCATCCAGGCCACAGCCCGTCGCGCCAACCCGGTCTGCCGACAAGGCACCGGCGCGTCGCGTCGCTGCGCCTGCGCCGTCTGCAGCTCCGGCGGTCGACCCCGACCGCGAGCGTGCTCGCAAGGCAGCAGAAGCCGAGGCAGCAGCGTTACGCCAGATGCTCAGCCGTCCACGCAAAGTGCTCAAGGCACCCGAAGACGAGGGTGGTATCAGCGGTACGCTGCACAAGCCTGCCGGAAAGGCAGGCAAGAAAGATGTCAAGGCAACAGAGGTCAAGAAGCCGGTGCGCACCACCGAAGGTGCGGGTGCCTGGGTTGATGACGGCAGCCGCAAGAAGCCCCAGGCCAAGGCGGCCGATGCTGCACCAGCTGCGGCGCGTGATGGCTGGCGTGCAGGTGGCAAGGCGGGCAAGTCCGGCCGTGGCCGCAACAACCGTCAGTCTCATGTCGAACAGCGTCAACCGCAGGTTGCCGAATTTATTGCACGTGAAGTTCACGTGCCTGAAACGATTAGTGTGGCCGATCTGGCACACAAGATGGCTGTCAAGGCCGCCGAGGTCATCAAGCATCTCATGAAGCTTGGCCAGATGGTCACCATCAATCAGGTGCTCGATCAGGAAACGGCCATGATTGTTGTTGAGGAACTTGGGCACACGGCCATTGCGGCCAAGCTTGACGACCCGGAAGCCTTCCTCGATGCAACCGAGGTTGATGTCCAGGCTGAAGTGCTTCCGCGCGCTCCTGTGGTTACCGTCATGGGTCACGTTGACCATGGTAAAACGTCGTTGCTCGATTACATCCGGCGCGCCAAAGTGGCTTCCGGTGAAGCGGGCGGCATTACGCAGCATATTGGCGCGTACAGCGTGAAGACCGAACGCGGCATCGTCACATTCCTTGACACCCCGGGTCACGAGGCGTTTACAGCCATGCGTGCCCGCGGTGCCCAGGCAACAGACATTGTGATTCTGGTGGTCGCTTCCGACGACGGTGTCATGCCGCAAACCAAAGAGGCCATTCACCACGCCAAGGCGGCAGGTGTGCCTTTGGTGGTTGCCATCAACAAAATCGACAAGCCCGATGCCAATCCTGAACGCGTCAAGCAAGAACTGGTTGCTGAAGAAGTCGTTCCTGAAGAATACGGTGGCGATGTGCCGTTTGTCCCGGTGTCTGCCAAAACAGGCCAGGGTATCGACGACCTGCTGGAAAACGTTTTGCTTCAGGCTGAAATCCTTGAGCTCAAGGCGCCCATCGAGGCACCTGCCAAAGGTATCGTCATTGAAGCGCGTCTTGACAAGGGTCGTGGTCCGGTGGCAACCATTCTGGTACAAAGCGGTACCCTGTCGCGTGGCGACTCGGTGCTGGCAGGCGCCAGCTTTGGCCGTGTCCGTGCGATGCTCAATGAAAATGGCAAGCCCATTACGTCAGCGGGTCCATCCACACCTGTAGAAATCCAGGGCCTTACCGAAGTGCCGGCGGCAGGTGACGAGGTCATCGCCATGGCCGACGAACGCAAGGCACGTGAAATTGCACTGTTCCGTCAGGGCAAGTTCCGTGACGTCAAGCTGGCACGCCAGCAAGCGGCCAAGCTCGAATCAATGTTCGATAACCTGGGCGAAGGCACACAAACCCTGGCGCTTATTGTCAAGACCGATGTTCAGGGGTCTCAGGAAGCGCTGGTGCAGTCGCTGGTCAAGCTGTCTACCGACGAAGTGCGGGTTCAGGTGGTCCACGCTGCAGTTGGTGGTATCTCTGAAAGCGATGTCAATCTGGCTATTGCGTCCAATGCGGTCATCATCGGCTTTAACGTTCGTGCCGAGCAAAGCGCCAAGAAACTGGCCGAATCCAACGGCATCGACTTGCGTTACTACAACATCATTTACGATGCCATCGACGAGGTGCGCAGCGCGATGTCCGGCATGCTGGCACCCGAAAAGCGCGAGGAAATCATCGGTTCGGTCGACATCCGCGAGGTCTATACCATTTCGAAGGTTGGCAACATTGCCGGTTGTATGGTCACCGATGGCCTTGTGCGTCGCGACTCCCAGGTTCGTCTGGTTCGCAACAACGTGGTTGTCTGGACTGGCGGTATCGACTCGTTGCGTCGCTTTAAAGACGACGTCAAGGAAGTCAAGGCGGGCTTCGACTGCGGTATCACGCTCAAGGGCAATGTAGATATCGAGGTCGGTGACCAGCTTGAAGTCTTCGAAATCAAAGAAATTGCACGGACACTGTAAGCATGGGGCGTCACAAATCAAAGGCCGTTTCGGGGCGCAATACCCGCCTGGCCGACCAGATCCAGAAAGATCTGGCCGTGCTTATCCAGCGCGAGCTTGATGTTTCCCGGGCGGGCCTCATTACCCTGACGGGGGTTGAGCTCTCGGCCGACTATGCTCATGCCAAGGTATATTTCACCGTCATGGGTGCCGAGCCGGACGCAGCGCTTGCCGCATTGCGTGAAAAAGCCGGGTGGCTGCATTCCTTGTTGTTCAAGATGCTGCATATCCATACGGTACCAACATTGCACTTCCATCACGACGACCAGCTCGCACGCGGGCTGGCCTTGTCGCAGCTTATCGACCAGGCGAATGCTCCCCAGGGCCAGTCGGCTCTTTTTGCCGCACCCGAAGAACCTGACGAACAGCCCTGAGGGGCTGTCGTTTTTTAAGAGACCCTTGACGATGGCTTCACGACGCGGGCAACTGCTCGATGGCGTCCTGTTGCTGGATAAACCTGAAGGTTTGTCCAGCAACCACGCGCTGCAACGTGCCAAGCGTACACTTGATGCGCGCAAGGCCGGTCATACCGGAACACTTGACCCGTTTGCCACGGGTTTGCTGGTTTGCTGTTTTGGCCGTACCACCAAAATTGCCGGAGCGATGCTTGATGCCGACAAGGTCTACGAGGCCACCCTGGCATTTGGCGAGGAAACTGACTCAGGCGACCTTACCGGCAATGTGGTTGACAGGGCTGACGGTTTTCAGGGGGTTGAGCTTGGTGCCCTTGAAGCGGTGTTGCCTGGCTTTCGCGGCGAAATTGAACAGGTTCCCCCGATGTATTCAGCGCTCAAGCGCGACGGCAAGCCGCTGTACAAATATGCCCGGGAGGGCATAGAGCTTGAACGCGAACCGCGTCGGGTCACCATTCACGATTTACAGATCATGGCATTCGACGGGCGCCAGGCCCGCTTGTCGGTGCATTGCAGCAAAGGTACGTACATTCGTACTCTTGCACAAGATATTGGCCGGGCGATCGGGTGTGGCGCACACCTTGTGGCCTTGCGTCGGACGGTCGTCGGGCCTTTCAGCATTGATGATGCGGTGGGGCTTGAAGCCCTGCAATCGATGCCGGACCCGGTTTCGGTCCTGATTGCGCCAGACAATTTACCTGCCGGTCTGCTGCCGGCAGGTACTCAACAAAAGGATGAACAGTTATGAGTCGCGCATTGCGCAATGTGGCAATTATTGCCCACGTCGATCACGGTAAAACCACCCTGGTTGACCAGTTGTTACGCCAGGCCGGTACGTACCGGGACAACCAGCAAGTTTCCGAACGCGTCATGGACTCGGGTGATATCGAGCGCGAGCGCGGCATTACCATTTTGTCCAAGAATTGTGCAGTCCAGTACGAAGGGACTCATATCAACATCGTTGACACCCCGGGGCACGCTGACTTCGGTGGTGAGGTTGAGCGCGTTCTGTCGATGGTTGACGGTGTGTTGCTGCTGGTTGATGCTGTTGAGGGCCCGATGCCCCAGACACGTTTTGTCACGCGCAAGGCCCTGGCGCTGGGCTTGAAGCCGATTGTTGTCGTCAACAAGGTTGACCGCCCCGGTGCACGTATCGATCACGTTATCAACGCCACATTTGACCTGTTCGACAAGTTGGGTGCAACCGAAGAACAACTTGATTTCCCGATCGTGTACGCCTCTGGCCTGTCGGGTTACGCCGGCTTGAACCCTGACGTTCGTGAGGGCGACATGCGTCCGTTGTTCGAGGCCATTATCAAGCATGTTCCGCAACGTGAAGACGACCCTGAAGGGCCGTTGCAGTTGCAGGTTATTTCCATGGACTACAGCAGCTACGTCGGCAAGATCGGTATTGGTCGGGTCAATCGTGGCCGTGTCCACGCCGGACAAGATGTCGTGGTCAAATTTGGCCCTGAGGGCGACCCCATCAAAGGCCGTATCAATCAGGTGCTCAAATTCAAGGGTCTTGAACGCGAACTGGTTGATCAGGCGCAGGCCGGTGACATCGTCCTGATCAATGGCATTGATGAGATCGGTATTGGTTGCACGATTGTTGATCCGGGTACCCAGGACGCCCTGCCGTTGCTGCGCATTGACGAGCCGACATTGACCATGAACTTCATGGTCAACTCATCGCCGCTGGCCGGCCGTGAAGGCAAGTTCGTGACCAGTCGCCAGTTGCGCGACCGCCTTGAGCTTGAGCTTAAGTCCAACGTGGCGTTGCGAGTGAACCCCACCGATGATGATATGGTGTTCGAAGTACGCGGTCGTGGTGAATTGCACCTGACCATCTTGCTTGAAAACATGCGTCGTGAAGGTTACGAGCTGGCTGTATCACGCCCGCAAGTGCTGCTTAAAGAGATTGATGGCGTCAAGATGGAGCCTTTCGAGCTGCTGACTGTAGACGTTGAAGAAGCACACCAGGGTGCTGTCATGGAAGAGCTGGGTCGTCGTAAAGGCGACCTGCAAGACATGCAGTCGGATGGTCGTGGCCGTACCCGACTTGAATACCGTATTCCGGCGCGTGGCCTGATTGGCTTCCAGGGCGAGTTCATGACCCTGACCCGTGGCACGGGCTTGATGAGCCACATTTTTGATGACTACGCCCCCATGCGCGAAGGCGGTGTCGGTGAGCGTCGTAATGGGGTGTTGATCAGCCAGGATGACGGTAATGCCGTGGCCTACGCCCTGTGGAAACTGCAAGACCGTGGTCGCATGTTTGTCAGCGCGGGCGAGCCCCTTTATGAAGGCATGATCATCGGTATTCACAGCCGTGACAATGACCTGGTGGTTAACCCCACCAAAGAAAAGAAACTGACAAATATCCGCACAACCAGCAAAGATGAGCACATCGATCTGGTAACCCCCATCAAGCTTACGCTTGAATATGCTGTCGAGTTCATTGCGGATGACGAACTGGTTGAAGTTACGCCGAAATCGATTCGCCTGCGCAAGCGTTACTTGCAAGAGCACGAGCGTCGCCGCATGTCGCGTGAAGGCGCAGTCTGACCCCGTCCAGACAAACCGCGCAAGGCAGCTCTGGTTGACATCTGGGCTGCCGCTTTAAAACAGACCCCGTTTGCCGTTTCGGCAGCGGGGTCTGTTTGTATCAGCAGGGTTGTATCTGTGCTTTTCAAGCCGTTTGCCCTGCGTCTGGCCAGTTAACGCAGCGACTTATTCCGGAATGATGGCTTCGTAGCCCAGTTCTTCGGCCGTGTCGCTGATGAATGATTCAACGCAGCGCATGGCGTCGTCGACGTCGTCGGTAAGTGTCATCAGGGCGATGTCGTCCGGCCCAATCAGCCGGTGTGTTTCCAGCTCGGCCTTGATCCAGTCGATCAGGCCAGACCAGTAGGTCGTGCCCATCAGGATGACCGGAGCGGCAGGCACCTTGCCGGTCTGGATCAGGGTCAGTACTTCAAACAATTCATCAAGTGTGCCGAAGCCGCCGGGCAGGGCAATGTAGGCCGCACTGTGCATGAAAAACGTGGCCTTGCGCGAATAGAAATACTCAAATTCAAGGCTGTGGGTCTGGAACACATTGTTTTTGGTTTCGTGCGGCAGCTTGATGTTCAGGCCAATGCTTCGGCCCCCCGCATTGAAAGCCCCTTTATTGGCCGCTTCCATGATGCCCGGCCCGCCACCGGCAATGACAGGCAGCCCTGCCTGGGCCAGACGCTGGCCAACGGCCTGGGCCAGGGCGTACCACGGTGATTCTGGTTTAATACGGGCACTGCCAAAAACGCTTACGCCCCATCCGATCTCTTGCAGCGCATCGGCAGCAGCCTGCATCTCTGACATAATCACGGGGATCTGCCGGGCTACCGGCGTACGAATTACTTTATTGCGACTCATGAAAAAAACCTTGTTGCTCGTTGATGGTTCCAGTTACCTGTACAGGGCGTTTCACGCACTGCCCGATTTGCGTAATGCCAAAGGTCAGCCTACCGGAGCCTTGTATGGTGTCATATCAATGTTGCGCCGTCTGCCTCTGGAATATAACGCTGATTATCTGGCTTGCGTGTTCGATGCAAAAGGGGGAACCTTTCGCGACGATATTTTTCCCGACTACAAGGGCCATCGGCCATCCATGCCCGAAGACCTCGCGGCCCAGATCGAACCGATACATCAGGCTGTTGCCGCTTTGGGCTGGCCAGTGCTGTCGGTGTCGGGTGTCGAGGCGGACGACATCATTGGCACCCTGGCCCGACGCGCCGGGCGTGACGGTATTCACACCATCATTTCTACAGGCGATAAAGATCTGGCGCAATTGGTAAATGAGCATGTCGAACTGGTCAACACCATGAACGGCGGGCGTCAGGATGTGGCAGGCGTTATTGAGAAATTCGGTGTCCGGCCTGACCAGATCATTGATTTCCTGATGCTGACGGGCGATACCGTCGACAATATCCCCGGGGTTAAAAAAGTCGGGCCCAAAACGGCGGCCAAGTGGCTGAATGAATACGGTTCTCTTGATGAGCTGGTACGCAACGCCGACAAGATCAAAGGGGTGGCCGGGCAAAACCTGCGCGAAGCCATTCCTGATTTTGACATGACCCGTCAGCTGGTCACCATCAAGCTTGATTGCGAAATTCCGTTTCTTGCCGATGACCTGTCTGATCTCAGACCACGCCCGGTTGATCGTGGAACCCTCATCAAACTGTATGACGAATATGGCTTCCGGACATGGCTGCGCGAGCTTTCAGGTGACAACGAACGCGTACCCGAGCAAGACAGTCGGGTTGCCGCAGAGCCGCCCGCGCCTCCGGCCGAAGTTGAGTATGACACCATTCTTGAGTGGTCGCAGTTTGAGCAATGGCTTGAACGCATCCAGGGGGCAGAACTGGTGGCCGTTGATACCGAAACAACCGCACTTGACCCGATGCAGGCCCGGCTGGTCGGGGTGTCGTTCTCGGTGAAGGCCGGGCAGGCCTGCTACATACCGGTAGCGCATCGGGGTCCTGATAACGTTGCGCAATTACCGCGTGATGAGGTGCTTGAGCGCTTGCGCCCCTGGCTGGAAGATGCCACGGCAGCCAAGCTGTTCCACAATGCCAAATATGATGCCCATGTCTTCATGAATCACGGCATCAGGGTGGCAGGCATTACCGAAGACACCATGCTGCAGGCCTATGTGCTTGAGTCGCACCGGCGCGTCAACCTGCAAGAGCTGGGCGAGCGATGGCTGGGGCGCAGCGGCGTCAGCTACGAGTCCTTGTGCGGCAAGGGGGCCAAGCAAATCGGGTTTGACGAAGTCGAGGTTGAAAAGGCCGCGTTCTATGGTTGCGAGGACGCTGACTTTACGTGGCAGTTGCACAGTGTCTTGCGGCCCAAGGTTGCTGCAGATGAAAAGCTTGACACGGTATACCGCCTTGAAGTGCAGGTTTCTGATGTGCTGACCACCATTGAGCGCAACGGCGTCATGATTGACGCGCAGGTGCTGGCGCGCCAAAGCCACGAGCTGGGCCAGCAGCTGCATGCGCTTGAGTCGCGTGCCTATGAGCTGGCCGGCCAGCCGTTCAATCTCAATTCCCCCAAACAGCTGGGCGAAATACTGTTTGAACGCATGCAACTGCCGGTGGTGCGCAAGACAGCCGGAGGTGCACCGTCAACCGATGAAGATGTGTTGACGAAACTGGCGCAAGATTACCCGTTGCCGCAAGTGCTGCTTGAGTACCGTGGCCTGGCGAAGCTGAAGTCCACATACACCGACAAGTTGCCCAAAATGATCAACCCGTCAACCGGCCGGGTACATACCCGTTATTCGCAGGCGGCGGTCATTACCGGCCGGCTGGCGTCGTCCGATCCGAATCTGCAGAATATTCCGGTGCGTACTGCAGAAGGGCGCCGCGTGCGTACGGCGTTTGTGGCACCCGAAGGCAAGATTGTATCGGCCGATTACTCGCAAATCGAGTTGCGTGTCATGGCCCATGTGTCGGGTGATGCGGGCATGCAGAAGGCGTTTGCGCAGGGGCAGGATATTCACCGGGCAACTGCCGCAGAAATTTTCGGGGTTGAACTGGACGCTGTCACGTCCGAGCAGCGGCGGTCAGCCAAAGCGATCAATTTCGGCCTGATCTATGGCATGGGGGAATTTGGTCTGGCCAGTGCGCTCGGCATTACGCGTGACGCTGCAAGGTCGTACATTGACCGGTATTTTGCCCGTTACCCCGGGGTGGCGCGCTACATGGAAGAGACCCGGGTCAGGGCCAATGAGCAGGGCTATGTCGAAACCGTATTCGGTCGTCGCTTGTGGTTGCCTGACATCAAGGGTTCCAAAGGGCCTCGTCGTGCTGGCGCTGAACGGGCAGCCATCAACGCGCCCATGCAGGGTACGGCGGCCGACCTGATCAAGATGGCCATGGTGGCTGTGCAGCACTGGCTCGAGCACGAAAAATTAAGCACGCGCATGGTCATGCAAGTGCACGATGAACTGGTGTTTGAAGTGCCGGATGCTGAAGTCGACCTGTTGGTGGCCCGGTTGCCGGGCCTGATGTGCAATGTGGCCGAACTGGCCGTGCCCCTGGTCGCCGAAGTAGGGGTTGGCCCGAACTGGGAACAGGCTCATTAATCGCTATGGCGTGCACAGCAAGGCTGGCACACCCGTCAATTTTCAGTATGCACGCGGGCTTTCAGTGGCCACGCCAAGGTTATTTAACCGGAGGAAACATGTCTTTTTCACCCATTACCGGCGCAGCGCCGACAACGATTCATACCGATGCCACGGGTCTGGCCCATGGCGAATTCCAGTTGCCAACATTTGACGGCACGATTACGGCCTATTATGCCGCTCCAGAGGAGCAAACGAATCGTCCGGTGGTTCTGGTCATCCAGGAAATCTTTGGTCTGCATGAACATGTTCGTGATGTCTGCCGTCGTTTTGCCAAAGCAGGTTACTTTGCCGTTGCCGTCAATTTGCTGGAACGCCAGGGTGATTGCAGTCAGTACACCGACGTGCCCACGCTCATCAAGGAAATTGTCTCGAAGGCCCCCGATGATCAGGTTATGGCCGATCTTGACGCCAGTGTGGCCTGGGCCAAAGCGCAGGGCGCCGACTCCGCACGTCTGGCCGTTACCGGCTTTTGCTGGGGCGGGCGTATTACCTGGATGTATGCCGACCACAACCCGCAGGTGCGTGCAGGTGCCGCCTGGTACGGCAAGCTGCTGGTGGGCCATGGGCCGCTGCAGACCCGTAACCCGATAGATGTAACCAACAGCCTGAAGGCTCCGGTTCTGGGCCTTTATGGTGGCCTGGACGCCAGTATTCCGCTGGAAGGGGTCAGGCAGATGCAAGAAGCTCTGGCGCAAGGCAACGCCAATGCACGCGCGTCTGAAATCGTGGTGTATCCCGATTCAAACCATGCGTTCTATTCCGATTATCGTGCCAGTTACAACGAAGCCGATGCCAAAGACGCGTGGCGACGCACGCTTGACTGGTTTGCGAACCATTTAGGATCATAGCTGGCTTTCATTCCAGGGTGTTTCCTGGCATGAAAAAGCCGCTTTGCCGTGAGGCAAAGCGGCTTTGTGTCGGGCGTTTTACAGCGTGGATTCGGCCAGAGCAAACCCCGAATTGCATGGGGCCAATCTGTCGGTAAATCAGGGCCGGTTCCGGAACTGATCGGGCCAGATTCTGGTGTGCCGAATCAGCGAATTACAGTGTCTGGGCATTGCGCAGGGCGCGGATACGGTCTTCGATAGGGGGGTGGGTTGAAAACAGCGCCGCAATACCTGCACCACCCGAAATGCCCGATGCCTCGAATGACTTGGGCAATTCGCCGGGCTCAAGGCCGCCCAGTCGGGCCAGCGCACGAACCATGGGTTCACGGGCTCCCATCAGTTTGGCGGCTCCGGCATCGGCGCGGTATTCGCGCTGTCGCGAGAACCAGGCCACAATAATCGAGGCCAGCAGGCCGAAAACGATTTCGCACACAATCACGGTGCCGTAATAGCCGATACCCACATCGCGTTCGTTTTTCAGAACGACACGGTCAACAAAATACCCGACAACGCGTGCCAGGAACACCACAAAGGTGTTGACCACACCCTGAATCAGGGTCAGGGTGATCATGTCGCCATTGGCCACGTGGGC
>Ga0172382_10010230_pt1 | contig 12640 bp, 10 predicted proteins | sample Leawel138RmetaG_FD_122245 | JGI IMG/M metagenome (GOLD analysis project Ga0172382, IMG submission 122245) | Leachate microbial communities from a municipal landfill in Southern Ontario, Canada - Leachate well 138R metaG | ecosystem: Engineered > Solid waste > Landfill > Unclassified | place...
AATGCTCGAAGCAACGCTCGAGCGAGGCGTCGCAGCCGGCACCTTCCGCGCCGACTACGATGCGATCAACCTGTACATCTCGATCGCCGGAATCTCGTACTTCTTCTTCTCCAACAATCACACTCTGTCCGCCATCTTCGGCAAACGGCTACACACGAAAGCGGCGCTCGCCCAGCGTCGGCGCCATGTCATCGAGTTCACGATGAACTCGCTGCTCGTCGATCCGGCGCGGAAAACCTGAGCACTGTGGTCAACAGGGTTGCGGTCAACAGAATCGAGGTCAACAGCGTCTCGGCCAACGGAGTCCGACCATGTCACTGAGCGTTCTCGACATCTTCAAGATCGGCATCGGCCCCTCGAGTTCGCACACGATGGGCCCGATGCGGGCGGCTCACCGGTTCGCCACGGCCCTGCGCGATGATGGCCTGCTGGCCGGCACCGCGAGCGTGACAGTCGGGCTGTTCGGCTCGCTGGGCGCAACCGGCATCGGCCATGGCAGCTCCGACGCCGTCCTGGCCGGGCTCGAAGGCGATCTGCCTGAGGCCGTCGACGTGACCGCGATGCGAGCCCGGCTGGCCGAGGCCCGGGCAGCGTCCCGGCTGCGCCTGCTCGGGACCCACGACATCCGGTTCATCGAGTCCGAGCATCTGCGCTACGACACGAAAGCCCTGCCCCGGCATCCGAACGGCATGCGCTTCGAAGCGCGCGACGCGACCGGCTCGGTGCTGCTGCAGCGCGACTACTACTCGGTCGGCGGCGGCTTCGTCACCGAAGGCGACCGCGACGAGATACCCCACGCTGCCGTGACGCTGCCTTTTGCGTTCACCACCGGCGAGCAGCTGCTGGAACTGTGCCGGACCACCGGCCTTGCGATCAGCGATCTGATGATCCGCAACGAAGCCGCCTTCCGCCCACTGGAACAGACCCGCCAGGCACTCGCCGGGATCTGGCAAACGATGCAGGAATGTGTCGCTGCCGGCTGTGCCCGCGAAGGCACGCTGCCCGGGCCGCTGCAGATCCGGCGCCGGGCGCCGGCGCTCGCCGCCCAGCTCGGCCGGGCCGGGTCCTCAGGCGCCGGCGATCCGCTGCTGGCGCTCGACTGGGTCAGCCTGTACGCGCTGGCCGTGAACGAACAGAATGCCTCCGGAGACCGGGTCGTCACTGCACCCACCAACGGCGCGGCCGGCATCATCCCGGCCGTCCTGCACTACTACACCCGGTTCACGCCCGACCCCGTCGACGCCGCCGCCGAGCGCTTCCTGCTCACGGCCGCCGCGATCGGCATTCTCTACAAGGAGAACGCCTCGATCTCCGGTGCCGAGGTCGGCTGCCAGGGTGAGGTCGGCGTCGCCTGCTCGATGGCTGCCGGCGCCCTCGCCGAGCTTCTCGGCGGCACGCCGCTGCAGGTCGAGAACGCCGCCGAGATCGCGATGGAGCACAACCTCGGCCTGACCTGCGATCCGGTCGGCGGACGGGTCCAGGTGCCCTGCATCGAGCGCAACGCAATGGGTGCAGTGAAGGCCATCCACGCCGCACGCATGGCGCTGCGGGGCGACGGCCACCACTACGTATCGCTCGACAAGGTCATCAAGACCATGCGCGAGACCGGCGCCGACATGAAGTCCAAGTACAAGGAAACCTCGCTCGGCGGGCTGGCCGTCAACGTGATCGAGTGTTGACTGCCGGCATCTCCAACGGCCTGGTGCATGCAATTAATAACCAACCGTTTGGTTGACTAAATCACTGCCGGCGCCTATCATGACAGCCTTGTCATCGCGTCACGAGAGGTCGAGTTGAACAACAGCACCGGCGCAGCTTCACCGCTTCTGGACGACATCCCGGTTCCTGCAGGCTTCGAGTCCGAGGCGGGTCTCGACGACTACCTGGCGACACCGTCCCGGGCGCTCGTCGAAGACCTGGCCGCTGTCCAGGGCGATCTGCTGATCATCGGGGCCACCGGCAAGATGGGGCCTTCCCTGGCCCGGCTGGCCCGCAATGCCCTGCCCGCGTCGTGCCGGGTGATCGCTGCCGCCCGCTTCTCCGAGCCCGGCGTTCGCGAGTCGCTCGAGCGGCATGGCGTGGAAACCTTCGCCTGCGACCTGCTCGACCGCGCGGCAGTCGAATCGCTGCCCCGCTGTCCGAACGTGATCTTCATGGCTGGACGCAAGTTCGGTGGCGACGGTGACCTCCCCCTCACCTGGGCGATGAACGCCCACGTGCCCGCCCTGGTTGCCGAGACTTTCCGGGCCTCCCGGATCGTCGCCTTCTCGACCGCCTGCGTCTATCCGTTCGTCGCCGTCACCAGCCAGGGATCGAGCGAACGGGACGCACCGGAGCCTCCGGGCGAGTATGCAAACTCCTGTGTGGGGCGCGAGCGGCTCTTCGAGCATTTCTCCCGACGGCACGGCACGCCTGGCCGGCTGTTCAGGCTCAGCTACGCGATCGACCTGCGCTACGGCGTGCTGGTCGACGTCGCGCTCAAGGTCTGGAAGGGTGAACCGGTCGATGTGACGATGGGCCACGTCAACGTCATCTGGCAGGGCGACGCAAACGCCCAGGCGCTGCGCTGTCTCGCGGCTGCCACCGTGCCGACCTCACCGATCAACGTCAGCGGCCCGGAAACCCTGTCCATCCGGTGGCTTGCCGAAGTCTTCGGCCGGGCCTTCGACAAACCCGTCGTACTGACCGGTCAGGAAGCGCCGAGCGCCTGGCTGATGAACACTACCGAAGCGGAACGGCTGTTCGGCTACCCGCGAATCCCGGTCGGTCAGCTGGTCGTCTGGGTCGCTGACTGGATCCGCAACGAGCGGCGGCTGATGGACAAGCCGACCCGGTTCGAGAATCGCGATGGCAAGTACTGAGCCCGGCCCCATGCCGCCGGCCGTCTTTCGACTTTCCGGCCAGCCGTCGGCCGGCGAACTCGAGATGCTCGAGCGGCTGGTCGTGGAAAGCCACTGGAACCAGACCACCGACGACTGGCAGGTGTTCGTCAATCTGGGTGAAGTCCACGTCATTCGTGACGCCGACGGCATGATCGTCGCCAGCGGCGCCGTGCTGCCGATGGGTCCGTCCGTCAGCGCCGACCAAGGCACGCAACAGGCTGCCGACATCAGCTGGATCAGCATGATCCTGGTGACGCCGGCCCGGCGCGGCGGCGGCTACGGCCGCGCCGTCTTCGATGCCTGCCTGCGCAGCATCCAGTCGGCCGGCCGGATCCCGATGCTGGACGCGACACCCGCCGGCGAGGCGCTCTACCAGCGCTTCGGCTTCCAACCCCTGTGGCGCCTGACCCGCTGGCGACGACCGGCTCGCGACGGCGACGGCGCCCGAGGCGGCGATCGCGACGACAGGCGGGAAGACGCTCCGACGCGCGCGGACGGCCCTCATCGTCCAGACGACGCTCATCCGGATTCGCTCCCACCGCTGCTCGCCGCCGACCGCCTGGCCTCGGGCTTCGAACGCAACGCCTTGCTGACCGCACTGGCCGGTCGCAGCAGCTCACGCGCTCTCGCGCACGGCGAGGCTTGCGCGCTGCTGCGGGCGGGCCGCACGGCGAGCCAGATCGGGCCGCTGCTTGCCGCCGACGAGCAGGCTGCCGCCGCCCTGCTGGCCGATCTGGTGGCAAACGAAACCACTGCCCTGCTGATCGACGTCCCCGACGGTCGCCCGCTGATCCAGGAAGCCCTGCAGGCCGACGGCTTCCAGGAAGAACGGCGCTTCGCCCGGATGGTCCTGCGCGGCCCCGACCAGATGCCTCCCGACGATCGCCCGGAGCTGATCCACGCCATCGCCGGCCCCGAATTCGCCTGACGCTCTCCAGGGATCCCCATGCCGCTGCACCGTACCGACCTGCCCGCCGACGTCCTGTCCCTCCTTGCCGAGGGCGCCGTCATTCCTGCGCACCCGCTCGCCCTGAATGCACGACGCGAGTTCGATCCGGTTCGTCAGCGCGCCCTCACCCGCTACTACATCGACGCGGGCGCCGGCGGACTGGCCGTCGGTGTCCACACGACCCAGTTCGCCATCCGCCAGCACGGCCTCTACGAGCGGGTTCTGGCCTGCGCGATGGAGGCCCGGCAGGCCTGGACCGATCGGCCGATGGTGATGATCGCCGGCCTGTGCGGCGACACCGCCCAGGCAGCGTCGGAGGCGCGCATCGCGGTCGGCCTCGGCTATCACGCAGGCCTGCTGAGCCTGGCTGCGCTGGCCGGCGCGCCGGAAGACCTGCTGATCGAACACTGCGAGCAGGTGGCCCGGGAGATTCCGCTGGTCGGCTTCTACCTGCAGACCGCTGTCGGCGGCCCCGTGCTGTCGAGCGACTTCTGGCGGCGCTTCGCATCGATTCCGAACGCGCTGGCGATCAAGGTCGCGCCGTTCAACCGCTACCGGACCCTGGACGTCGTGCGCGGGGTGGTGGCCGCCGGCGCCGAGGAGCGCGTCTTCCTCTACACCGGCAACGACGACCACATCGTGCTCGACCTCGCCCTGCCGTTCACCGCGATGCGCGACCGCGAGCCGGTGACGGTGCGCTTCCGCGGCGGGCTGCTCGGACACTGGTCGGTCTGGACTGCGGGCGCAGTGTCGATGCTGCAGACGATCCGGTCGCAACTGGCGGCTTCGAACGGTCAGCCGTCAACCGAACTGCTCGCCCTCGACTCGCGGGTCACCGACTGCAACGCGGCATTTTTCGACGTCGCCAACGATTTCGCGGGCTGCATCGCCGGCTGCCACGAAGTCCTGCGCCGCCAGGGTCTGCTCGAAGGCATCTGGTGCCTGGACCCAAACGAGCAGATGAGTCCGGGCCAGAAGGAGGAGATCGACCGGGTCTACGCCGAGCACCCGGATCTCAGCGACGACGAGTTCGTGCGCGCCAACCTGGCGAGGTGGCTGTCCTGACCAGGTGGCTGTGCTGACCAAGTGGCCGTCCTGCCCAGACGACAGCCCTGGCCAGACGATGGTCCTGGCCCTCGGGAACCGGAACGCCGTCGGCAGGTAGTATCGGGATCGCCACGGCGCTGCAGCCCACCGGGCCTGCCCCGGCTGCTCGCCAGTCCCCTTTCGATGGAGATCCCGGATGAACCCCTCTGAACTCTTCTCCCTGGCCGGCCGCGTTGCGCTGGTCACCGGCGGCTCGCGCGGCATCGGTCGGATGATCGCCACCGGCCTGCTGAGCGCCGGCGCCCAGCGGGTCTACATCTCGGCGCGCAAGGCCGAGGCCTGCCAGGCAACCGCCGCCGAGCTGTCGGCGCTGGGCGAGTGCGTGGCGCTCCCGGCCGACGTGTCGACGCTGGCCGGCGCACAGGCGCTGGCCGCCGAGATCGCCGGGCGTGAACCGCGGCTCGACATCCTGGTCAACAATGCCGGCGCGGCCTGGGGTGCGCCGTTCGACGAGTTTCCCGAAAGCGGCTGGGACAAGGTCGTCGACCTGAACATGAAGGCACCGTTCTTCCTGACCCAGGCGCTGGCCCCCCGATTGCGCGCCGCGGCCCGGCCGGGCCAGCCGGCCAAGGTGATCAACGTCGCGTCGATCGACGGTATCTCGGTGAACCCCTGGGAAACCTATTCGTACGCCGCGAGCAAGGCCGGCCTGATCCATCTGACGCGGCGGATGGCGCTGCGCCTGATCCAGGACGGTATCGTCGTTTCGGCGATCGCACCGGGCCCCTTCCGCTCGGAGATGAACCGGGAGGCGCGCGACAACACCGAAGAGGTAGCCCGGCATGTCCCGGCCGGTCGGGTCGGCGAGGACGAGGACATGGCTGCCGCGGCGATCTACCTGGCCTCACGGGCCGGCAACTACGTCGTCGGCGAAACCCTGGTGGTCGACGGCGGCGTGACCCTGGCGCGCGGCGCCTGAGGTGTGCCCGCACGGCGCCCGAAAGCTGCCTCGGTGAGGGTGGACGGACCACGTAAGATCCCGGCATTGCAACACGAGGAGTGCCGACCATGCCGATCCGACTCATGATGAACCCGCCCCGCAACCGGACCCGGCGCCGCTCGGCAATCCTAGCCGCCGGCGCGCTGGCGCTGGCAGCCCTGGGCACGCCGGTCTCCGCCTCGTTCGCCCAGAGTGCATCGGACCCTTCCACTGCGTCACGAGCCACCATGGCCCAAGCCGAATTCCCTCAGCTCACCCTGTCGGCCGACGCCTGGCGCGAGGTCGTCCAGGACCGGGTCGCCGTCACGCTGTATGCGTCGCACGACGCCGATCAACCCGCCCAAGCCCAGGCCCGGGTCAACGAGCGCCTCGGACCGGTCCTCGAGCGGCTCCGGAAGCAGGCCGACCTGGAGGTCGAAAGCGCCGGCTACCGCACCGACCCGGTCTGGAAGGACTCGAAGATCACCGGCTGGCGGGCACGCGGCGCCATCCGGATCACCGCGGCGCCTTCCGAAACCTTCAACGCGCTGATCGGTGAACTGAGCACCTCGCTGAACGTCGAGTCGATCGCGCATTTCCTGAGCCGCGAAGCGCGCACCTCGGTCGAGCGCGCGCTGATCGACGATGCGGTCGGCGCCTTCCGGGCCAAGGCCGACGCGGCCGCCGCTGCGCTGGGCTTCAGCGGCTGGCGGCTGCATGCGGTCTCGCTGGGCGATTCGGGCGGCGGCCACCCCGAACCGATGCCGCGGATGATGATGGCCCGGGCGGCGGCCGACTCGGCAGCGCCGGCGCCGATCGCCGAGGGCCGCACGACGGTCAGCGTGACGGTGAGCGGCAGCGTCGTGCTGACCGACTGACGCGCGACGGCAGGCCGCCGGCTGCCCCCGCTACGGCAAACCGCGCGGCCGGCTACAGCAGGCCGCGTGCCGCCAAATTGCTCATCAGCGCGCCCAGGCCGAAGGTCCACGGCCGCGCCCGGTCCGAGGTCGTCACCCGGTTGCGCAGCAAGCCCAGCCGTGCGCTGCGGATCGAAACGATGTCGCCGAGGTGGTGGGTGAACCCCGCACCCGGCGCATCGCGATCCTCGGTCGGCGCGAACAGCGTGCCCAGGAACAGCATGAAGCCGTCCGGATACTGGTGATTCGCATCCAGGGTCTGGGCGGCCAGGTCGGCTGGGTCGCGGCTGATCCGCTTCATCGTGCTGGCGCCGTGCAGCACGAAGCCGTCCGTGCCCTCGACACGCAGGTCGAGGTCTTCGCTGCGCAGGTCGTCGAGCGTGAAACCATCGTCGAACAGCCGGATGAACGGACCGATCGCGCAAGAGGCGTTGTTGTCCTTGGCCTTGCTCAGCAGCAGGGCGCTGCGTCCTTCGAAATCGCGCAGGTTGACGTCGTTGCCGAGCGAAGCCCCGACGATGCGTCCGCGGCCGTCGACCGCCAGCACCACCTCGGGCTCAGGGTTGCTCCATTCGGATTTCGGATGGATGCCGATCTCGGCGCCGGTACCGACCGCGGACAGCACCGGCGCCTTCGTGAAGATCTCGGCGTCGGGGCCGATGCCCACCTCCAGGTACTGCGACCAGACCTGCTGCTCGATCAGCACCTTCTTCAGCTCGGCCGCCTGCGCCGAACCCGGCCGCACCGCCGACAGGTTCTCGCCGATCACCGCCTTCACCCGACTGCGCACCGTTTCGGCCCGCGAAGCGTCGCCGCGCGCCTGCTCCTCGATCACCCGCTCGAGCATGCTGTCGACGAAGGTGACACCGGCGGCCTTCAGAACCTGCAGGTCGCAGGGCGCAAGCAGCCGGGGCAGGCCCGGATCGGGCTCGGCGCGCACCGTGTTGGCGAGAATCTCTTCGAGGCTGCCGACCCGTCGCCCGGCCGTTGCGCGCACCCGGGCAACCGGATCGTCGCTGGCCAGCAGCGCGGCCATCGTCGGCGCGGCCGTGCCCAGGTCATGGACGCCGTCGGCCCGGATCGCGACGACCGCCGGCCCCTCCGGCAGCCAGACCCGGCCGACCAGGGTGCCTGCATAGCCGTCGTCCGGCAACAACTCGCTCACGCCGAGCGACACGATCTCCTGACTCATCCGTTCCTCCGTTCGCATAGTGCTTGCCGGGCATTATCGCCGGGGCTCGGCCGGCACGCCCGATGGCCGGCGCTCAGCCGGCGCGCCCGACAGCCGCCTCCCAGCCGGCCATCATCTCGGCCGCCTGCGAGCGTGCCATCGCCGGCACGAAGCGGCGATCGGCCTGCCACAGTTGCGCCAGCTCGTCGGTACCACGCCAGACCCCGGCAGCCAGGCCCGCCAGATAGGCTGCACCCAGCGCCGTGGTCTCGATGACCCGAGGCCGCACGACGGGAATGCCGAGCAGGTCGGCCTGGAACTGCATCAACAGGTCGTTGACACAGGCGCCCCCATCGACGCGCAACTCGCTGAGCGGCGCCCCGTGGTCGCGCTGCATCGCGAACAGCAGCGCCGCACTCTGGAAAGCGATCGCTTCGAGCGCTGCACGGGCGATGTGGGCCACCGTGCTGCCACGGCTCAGGCCGGTGATGGTGCCGGTGGCCTCGGGCCGCCAATAGGGCGCGCCCAGGCCGGTGAAGGCGGGCACGAAGACGACCCCGCCGGAATCGGGCACCGAGGTGGCCAACGCCTCGACCTCCGACGAGCGAGTGATCGCCTTCAGCCCGTCGCGCAGCCACTGGACCACCGCCCCGCCGATGAAGACGCTGCCTTCGAGCGCGTATTGCGGCACCGCGGTCGCCTGCGCACCGGCGGTCGCCACCAGGCCGTTGGCCGAGCGCCGACAGTGCCCACCGGTGTTCATCAGCATGAAGCAGCCGGTGCCGTAGGTGTTCTTGGCCATGCCCGCCTCGAAGCAGGCCTGGCCGAACAGCGCCGCCTGCTGGTCACCGGCGATGCCGCCGATCGCGATCGGCGCACCGAACAGCGCCGCATCGGTCTCGCCGTACGGATGGCTGGATGGCCGCACCTCGGGCAGCAGCGCCCGCGGCACGCGCATCGCCGCCAGCAGTTCATCGTCCCAGCAACCGCTGCGGATGTCGAACAACAGGGTGCGCGAAGCGTTGCTGACGTCGGTGAGGTGCAGACGCCCGCCGGTGAGCTGCCAGAGCAGCCAGCTGTCGATGGTGCCGAAGGCGAGTTCGCCGCGCTCGGCAGCCGCCCGGGCACCGGCCACGTTGTCGAGGATCCACTGCACCTTGGTGCCCGAGAAATAGGCATCGACCACCAGCCCGGTGCGCTCGGCGATCACCGGCGCCAGCCCCGCCTCGCGCAGCGCCGCGCACAGCGGCTCGCTGCGGCGATCCTGCCAGACGATGGCCGGGTGAACCGGGCGGCCGCTGGCGCGCTCCCAGACCACGGTGGTCTCGCGCTGGTTGGTGATGCCCATGGCGGCGACATCGGCCGGCCCGAGCCCCGCTTCGGCCAGCGCCTGGCGGGCCGTCTCGTACTGGGTCTGCCAGATCTCCAGCGGGTCGTGCTCGACCCAGCCGGGCTGCGGATAGTGCTGGCCGAACTCGCGCTGGGCCTGGGCCACGATGCGTCCGTCGCGATCGAACACGATGCTGCGCGAACTCGAAGTGCCCTGGTCGAGGGCGAGCAGGTACTTCACGGTCATCTCCTGGTCGGATCCGGTTGCGGCACCGGGCGATCGTTGCGCGTCGCCGGGGCCGCTGGGACCGCTGGGGCCGGCGCAGTCCCGGCCACTGCCGCATCGGCCGACGCGATCACGCAGTCCACTCCGTGCTCGGCCAGCAGCGCGGCAAACGACTCGGGCGGCGGCGCATCGGTAATCAACCGGTCGATCTGCGACAGATGGCCAAGTTCCACCATCGCGCGGCGGTCGAACTTGCGGCGATCGGCCAGCAGCCAGACTTCGCGCGAAGCGGCGATGACCGCCTGCGCGACCCGTACCTCGCGCCAGTCGAAATCGCGCAGCGTGCCGTCGGCCTCGATGCTGGAAATGCCGATCAGGCCGATGTCGACCTTGAACCGCCGGATGAACTCGACGGCCGTGTCGCCGACCACGCCATGGTCGAGCGGCCGGACCGTGCCACCAGCCAGCAGCACCTCGGCATTGCCGTCATGGGCCAGCACCGCGGCGACATTCGGGTTGTTGGTGACCACACGCAGACCTTCATGACGGCCGAGCGCCTGCGCGGCAGCTTCGACCGTCGTGCCGAGGTTCAGGATCAGCGAACAGGCGCCCGGAATCCGGCGCGCGGCTTCGGCGGCAATCCGGCGCTTGCCCTCGGCGTTCAGCAACTGGCGCTGCGCGTAGGCGATGTTGCGGATCGTCGATTCGGGCAACGCGGCCCCGCCGTGGAAGCGCTCGAGCAGGCCCCGTTCGGCCAGCGCGCGCAGGTCGCGGCGCACGGTCTGCAGGCTGACCGCGAGGCGGTCGGCCAGTTCCTCGACCGAGGCCGAACCGCGGCCTCGCACAGCGTCGAGCAGGCGCTGCTGGCGGGGGTGAATCGACATTCGAGGATCTTAATCGCAATCGACCAGAAACGAGGCAGAAATCGCCGTCGACTGGTTTCGTATATGTTCGATATTATTCGAATCCTCTTTACCCAAGCCTCCTCCACCTGGAACCCGGCCGCCATGAACGACACCCCGGCTGCGGGCCTGCGCACAGACCCGATCGAGCGCTGCGACCTGCTGGTCGTCGGTGGCGGCGTCAATGGCGCGGGCATCGCACGCGACGCTGCCGGACGCGGCCTGTCCGTGCTGCTGGCCGAGCAGGACGACCTGGCCGCCCACACCTCGTCGGCGTCCACCAAGCTGATCCACGGCGGACTGCGCTACCTCGAGCACCATGCGTTCGGCCTGGTGCGCAAGGCGCTGATCGAACGCGAGCTGCTGCTGAAGTCGGCGCCGCACATCATGCGGCCGCTGCGCTTCGTCATGCCGCACGACCCCTCGATGCGGCCCGCCTGGCTGATCCGGCTCGGTATCTGGCTCTACGATCACCTGGCCCGCCGCGAAGTCCTGCCCGACTCGACGACCATCCGCCTGGCCGGCCATCCGGCCGGCGCTCCGCTCAAGCCGGGCTTCAGGAAGGCTTTCGTCTACTCCGACGGCTGGGTCGACGATGCCCGGTTGGTCGTGCTGGCCGCACGCGATGCGGCCGATCGCGGAGCGCAGGTGCTGACCCGTACCCGGGTCGAGCAGGCCGAAGTCCACGACGGTCGCTGGCGCGTCCGCCTGCGCGAGCGCACCGGCGCCGAGCGGATCGTCGAAGCGCGCGCGCTGGTCAACGCCAGCGGCCCCTGGGCTGCGCAGTTTCTCGGCGAGGCGCTGGGTCGCAGCGGCGGCCCCGGCCTGCGACTCGTCCGCGGCAGCCACATCGTCGTGCCGCGCCGCTTCGACGGCGACATGGCCTACCTGTTCCAGAACACCGACCGGCGGATCGTCTTCGCGATTCCTTACGAGCAGGACTTCACGCTGATCGGCACGACCGATGTCGAGCACCATGGCGATCCGGCGCTGGCACGCGCCGAAGCCGCCGAGGTCGAATACCTGTGCGCACTGGCCAGCCGCTGCTTTCGCGAATCGCTGTCACCGGCCGACGTGGTCTGGAGCTACTCAGGCGTGCGGCCGCTGCTCGACGACCATTCGGGTAATCCGGCGGAACTCAGCCGCGACTACCGGCTCGACCTCGAAACCGCACCGGCCCCGCTGTTGTCGGTCTGGGGCGGCAAGATCACCACTTTCCGCAGGCTGGCCGAGGAAGCCGTCGACCTGCTGGCCGCACCACTGATGATCAGCGCCCCGGCCTGGACCGCCCACGCCCGACTGCCCGGCGGCGACCTGTCGGCCACGATCAACGAAACCGGCCACCCGGGCCGGGACTTCGCCGCATTCGTCGCCGCGCAGGCGCAGCGGCTGCCCTGGCTGCCGCAAGCGCTGCTGATGCGCTGGTGCCGCCAGTACGGTTCGCGCATCGACCGGGTCGTCGCCGATGCCCGGTCGCTGGCTGAGCTCGGCGAACAGGTCGCCCCGCAGCTGTATGCCGCCGAACTGCGCTACCTGGTACGCGAGGAATGGGCCCGCACGGTCGACGATGTGGCCTGGCGACGCACCAAGCTCGGCCTGCATCTGGATGCGGACGGCTTGGCGCGGATCGACGACTGGCTGCGCGCCAACGCCTGAAGGACAGCGCCCGTCAGGCAACCACGGGCTCCTGCCACTTCGCGTGCAAACTGGCACGGCGGGCCAGGACGCGGGGCGAGGCTTTCGGCGCCCGCCGGGTGCTGGCCCCGCTTCGCGGGGTGCCCTCCGGTGCTTGGGTTCGTGGCCTGCCGCCGAAACTCGCTGCACTCCCTTCGCTTCGTTCGTTTCGCTCAAACAGTCGGCGGCAAGTCAGATTGTTGGTGCGCGCTGGCGCGCGCGGCCACGAACCCTGTGCTCCTCGGCTGCGCACAAGGCGTGCGCCGAAAGCCTCGCCCCGCGTCCTGGCAGACGGTGGCCTGCGAGCAAACGCAAAGCGGTCTCGGCTCGGCTCGGCTCAGCAGCACGATCGGAACCTGGCTTGGCAGCAATCGGGCTGCGCTCATCCGGCTGACCTGACGATCCCCTGAGCGCGACTCACCGGCATTCCGACACGGCGCTCGCGACCGGCAACCGGATGGCCGTAGCCCCGGAGGGTTTTCCGTCGAATGGCACGGCGTCGCCGGCCAAGGTGCGGGGGGCTTCGCCTGGCCGGCGCCTTGTGCGCAGCCGAGGCGCACAGGG
>Ga0172382_10010233_pt1 | contig 12639 bp, 9 predicted proteins | sample Leawel138RmetaG_FD_122245 | JGI IMG/M metagenome (GOLD analysis project Ga0172382, IMG submission 122245) | Leachate microbial communities from a municipal landfill in Southern Ontario, Canada - Leachate well 138R metaG | ecosystem: Engineered > Solid waste > Landfill > Unclassified | place...
CCCACGCAGACACTCAAAACCAATCAGTAGTTTCTATGGCAGCAAGCATGGTCAACGAACGCATAAACGCAAAACTCATCCAACTCCAGGCTCTGGCATATACCCCTCTTCACAAATCAATTTTTCCAATAAGGAAAGCCTGATCTCACGGCTTGAACAGTTAAGACCGGAAGCTGCAAAGATAGGCTATGACTTCATCCAACTCACAGACTCAGAGGGCAACACGGTAAGTACTAACGGGAAAATAGTTGACATCGTTGAGACAGATCATTTTTATCGTGCCATTCGGGGCTTCACTGTCATATCACAGGTAGTAAGCAATGATGTAACAAAATCACCCAGACTGTCAGGGGAAAGGATCGTCTTTTTAACCGTTCCCGTTTTTTCAGGGGCTGAAGTTATTGGTGTGCTTACCGCAGCCATCGATGTACAAAAATTTTTCATACTTCAAAATATAGATATTCCCTACAGCGGAACCTTCCTGTGCCTTATAGATAAAAACAACAACGTTGTTGAGTATTCAGGAAGCTATCTTCGTGAGTTCGCACACCTTACGCGGAGCCTGAACTTTTTCAGTCCTCTCTCCACCCTGGTGGGATCAGACGAACTGAAGTTCCTCAAAGAAGAGCTTTCTTACCTCGCAGGGAATATGATAAAACATCACAGAAGCACAAAAGACGACAGGCTGATCTCTTTTGCTTCCCTTCCTCATTCAGATCAGTGGAAGCTTGTAGCCGTATCGTCAGAAGAGAGCATAAGATCCCAGCAAAACAGTATTATTATGAAAATCGGTGCTTTGATATTATTAATAACTCTATTAATGACCTTAACAGCAATTTATCTTTACGTCATGAACTGGAAATATAAAAGGATCCGTGAACTTTCACACAGCACTATAGATAAGACCGGATTTCATTTTTTCAAAATTTCATCCGATGGAAACGTTGTGGATTTCGAAGAGGACTTTGCATCGTTTCTGGGCATATCCCCTGAAAAATCTGTTTTTAACCTTAAAGAACTGATGGATGAAAGACAAACGATATTCCCGGCGAAGATCGAAAAGGATTACTCATTAAAATTCTCTCTTAGCAACAGCAGCAGCGAAAAGACTTTTCTTCTTGTCCAGATAATAGGGAATAACGAGAAGGGCTTCTTCCCGGCTTTTGCGATCGATATTACAAAGGATGAGCTTCTCCAGGAAAAAGTCAGAAATCTTGCTTACACAGACATGACTACCAATGTCCCCAACAGGGAGAGTTTCACCCTTAAGGTCGAGAGCCTTAATCAAAAATGCCTCTCAAAAAGCTTTAAAAGCGCTTTGCTCTTCATTGACATAAACAACAGTCATAAAATAATGGAAATTTTCGGACACAGACTATTCCAAAAAATGCTTCGTGAAACAGCAGAAAGACTTACGTCAGTTTCTGCCAAAGCCGAAAGCAGCATCTATAACCTTGACAGTGATGATTTTGTTATAGTTATCGATGACTATGACAATATCGATCAGATCCTTGATATTGCGCGAGAGGTCAACAAAATGTTCCTTGATCCCTTCATGCTTGGAGATGGCCCCTTTGAAGTCAGCTGCAGGATAGGGATCGTATCCTGCTCTGAATACCAAAGAAGAACACCGATCACCCCCAGTGACATGATCAGATACGGTGAAATAACTTTGAGGCTTGCAAAATCCAACAACGACCTCTTTATTCTGGATAAAGAGTCGTATCTGGCAGTCATCAAAGAGTTAGACATGGAGATGGACCTGCAGAATTCGATAAGGGATGAGGAACTGGAACTTCTTTATCAGCCCATATATTCTTTCGGATCAAACAGGATAATAGCTGTAGAAGCCCTCCTCTCATGGAAAAGCAAAAAACATGGAGCTGTGTCGCCCTCCGTTTTCATACCGCTGGCCGAAAGGAGCGGTTTTATAAATAAACTTGGCGACTTTGTAATAGATACATCCTTTAAGTTTGCATCAACGTTAAAAGATAAGAATATTTTTGTTAATTTTAACGTTTCAACAGTACAGTTTTATCAAATGGATTTTGCAGAAAAGCTTGCAGCCAGGTTAGAGTATCATGATCTTCCGCCTCAGAGCGTAGGCCTCGAAATAACAGAATCCTGTTTGTGCAAGGATATTGCAGAGTTAATTGAAAAACTTAGCATGGTAAGAAAATGTGGCATAGCGGTCTCGATCGACGATTTCGGAACAGGTTACTGCTCTCTCTCATACCTGAAAGATCTCCCTGTCGACTATCTGAAAATAGATAGAAGTTTTATCATGGGGATCGAAACTTCGGATAAACAGGTCAAACTATTAAAAGGAATAACCAATTTGGCAAAATCCCTCGGAGTAGAGATAGTTGCCGAAGGAATCGAAACAAAAGAGCAGCTTGAGGCTGTTATAGGATGCGGATGCAGTAACATTCAGGGATTCTATATTTCCAAGCCGATGAATGAAACAAATACTTTTAAATTTATTAGTTCTTACACTGGCCCCGGAAAATAATAACTGAAGCATAAGTTACAGCGATATAAAAAAAGTGCGCAAGGCAGCAACGCCCGGCGCACTTTTATATTTAAAATTAAAAATGATAAGGGTATCCTTATCTGTTGCGAGTGCTCTTTTTTCTTCCCCTCTCGGGACGTGATACGGGACAGACAAGTACTCTCCTTGAAGGTTCCTCACCTATAGACCTTGTCTCTACCTCTTTGTTGTCCCTTAGAGCCAGATGAACTATTCGCCGCTCCCAACTGGACATTGGTTCAAGGCTTACCGGAGTTCCCTTGCGAAGTGCTTCTCTGGCTATCGACTCTGCAAGGCGGGACAATGTCTGCTCCCTTCGCTGACGGTAGCCACCGCAGTCAAAGCGGACCCTGCGGGTCGACATGTCATCATGACAGGCAAGGTTTGTAAGGTATTCCAAAGCTTTCAGGGTCTCACCGTAACGCCCGATAACAACGCCGACATCTTCTCCCACAAGGTTGATCATTCCGTCTTCGTTCAATTCGGGTATCAGGTCAAGGTCCATCTTGTCAAGGACCTCGTTTACGAAGTGGCATGATTTTATGAAAGACGCTGGGGCAATCGGCCTTACCTCAACTTTATATGAACTCCCGAGGAAACCGAAAAGTTTTTTATCTTCGGAAATTATCTTGGCTTCAACGTCGTCCGGCCTGATCCCCCAAAGTTCCGCCGCTTTTTCGCGTGCATCTTCAACAGAGACACAATCGAGGACCAGGGATTCTATTTCAGGCATCGGGCATTTTTCTTCCATATCCCTGTCCATCATACATTCCCCTTGCTGACTCTGACAAAAGACTGGATCTTATTCATCGTCATCATCTTCTTCATAGTCGTCGTCCTCGTATTCATCGTCATCATCTTCTGCTGTTGAAGATGTTGGCTTATTTTTATGGAGAGCCGGCTTGACCTGAAGTTCCTGTTTTGTTTTGGACATTACAAAATACTGCTGGACGACCCCCATAAGGGAGGAAAGTCCCCAGTAAAGCATTACTCCCCCCGGCATCGAAAGACATATAAACGCCATAAAGAATGGCATTATAGTATTCATCATTGCCATCTGAGGGTTTGTCCCGGAAGAGAGCTTCTGCTGTGCCCATGTGAGGAAGGAAATGCCGATCAGCAGGATGAGGTTTCCAATATATAGTCCTGCATTCGACAGTCCCGCCGGATTTTTGAGAATACCTGTCAGTACGGACATGACTCCGTAGTTTCCGGTAGGATCGGCAGCTACACCAACTGCCTGGGCCAATCCAGCCGTGGTTGATGACCCCAGGATTATCCCCAGAAAGGAAGTTCCTGCAAAATCATAAGTCCTCAGAACATTGAAGAGAAGAATGAGGATCGGAAGCTGAACAAGGAGCGGGAGACATCCTGCCGCAGGGTTAACTTTATTCTCCTTATAGAGACGCATCGTTTCCTGGTTGAGTTTCTCTTTATCGTTTGCATATTTTTCCTGCAGCACCTTAAGCCTAGGCTGTATCTTCTGCATCTGCTGCATGCTAGTCATCTGTTTCTGATTAAGGGGATAGAGGACTATCCTTACTGCTACGGTCAAAAGCACTATTGCCAGACCAAAAGAGTTTGTGAGGCCATAAAAAAATTCAAGGATCATCAGAAGCAGTTCACTTGCTCCATTCCATATCGCGCCCAAAACTTTCACCTAACCTTTCGAAGTCCTTTAAAAAACTTTCCCATCCAGATCCGTGTATCTACTTCTTTCTGCCCGGGAACAGGGTCATATCCCCCCGGATTCCACGGACCGCAGCGCAGTATCCTGCGCAAGCCAAGCTCTGCTCCGCAAAAAAGACCGTATTTCTCAACCGCTTCAGCTGTGTATTCGGAGCAATTTGGAATGAAGCGGCATTTTCCTCCTCCCAGTACCGGAGAGATCACCGTCTGGTAGAACCTGATAAAAAACAGTCCCACCAGTGAAGTCAGTCGCACGGTTTGCCATCCTTGTCTAAATCCCAGTCGGGGCCCGGCCAGTCGGGTCTCATGAGGCCTCTTCTCTTGAGTGAACGTGCTATGTCTCTGTAGAGATCTTTTGAAGATTTTCCTAACCCGTTCTCTCTGAGTGAGGCTACTATCCATACTTCATCATTGATCCATGGCAATAGCCTTCTGAATGACTCTCTCATGGTTCTCCGCCCCCTGGAACGTTTGGCAGCGTTCGCTATTTTTCGTCCTACAGTCACACCTATCTGTGTAGGCCCATCGGCTCGTTCAACAAACAACAACCGCACCAGCTCGCCTGTTTCACGACGCCCGGTGCGGAATACAAGGTCGAACTGCCACCCGTGCTTGAGCCTGACAGCTGACGAAAAGCCGAAATTCACGGCTGATTAGACAGCAAGACGCGCTCTACCCTTACGGCGACGATTCCTCAAAATGCGGCGTCCGCTTGGGGAGGCAGAACGTACGAGAAAGCCCATTGAACGCTTTCGTCTGGTGTTATGCGGCTGAAATGTTCGTTTCACAGACTACACCTCCTGTGGTTCATTTTCACATGACCTTAATTGTCTTATAAGCAACCTAGTAAATATAACATACACTTCTCTATGGAGCAAGGAAAATTATATCTCATTCATTATATATTTTTTGAACATTAAATCTGATTTTAGAGTAAAATAGATTGTGCTGTTGCAGAAAATGCCCCATATGTGCTAATATATCCGCTGTCTTTTGTGAAGGAGGTGACGGCATTGCCAAATAAGAAATCAGCGAAAAAACGAGTTCTGGTCACTGAAAGAAACCGCATTTACAACCGCTTCTGGAAAACCCGCTGCAAAAACGCAGTAAAGAAGCTTCTGGATGCAGTTGAACAGAAAGACTCCGAGCTTGCAGCAAAGAGGCTGAACGAGGCTCAGGGTGTACTGGATAAAGCGGTAGTAAAGGGCGTCGTCCACCGAAATACAGCGTCTCGCCGCAAGGCTATGATAGCAGCAAGATTTAAGTCTCTTTCTGCATAAGTGACCTGATTTAATTTACAGATCTATGGAGGGGCTAAAGGTGTGTCCCTCCATTTTGTTGTTCTTTCAGCAACCCATCAATTCGATCACAAGAGTCTCAAGACCGATCCACCCGGACCCTGTTCCGCTCTTTTCATCAATGTTTATCTTAATAAGTCCAAGCACAAATTTGCTTATCGATCCTGCACTGTATTTTCGGGCAGCATTACCTGCCATTTTCCAGGCGTAATTTTTTGCTCCCAGCGACTCTGCAAAAAGAGAGCCTTTACTGGGGTGCATCGATGCGTACCATGCCAGCCTCATCCTGTTGTGTATAGCAGAAACAAGAGGGATCAGGTCGCCGTTCTTAGAGATCGCGTTAAGGCTTTTCAGAGTCTTTATATGATCTCCGCTGCAAAGTCCGTCAAGAAGTTTGAGAAGGTTTCTTGTTCCATCGTCCAGACACATGTTTTCAACATCGGAAGCTTTGACAGTGCCTCCCTTTTTCAGCATGGAAAGGCTCGAGAGCTGACGTCGGATCTCCTCAGGATCCTCTGTCAGTTCTATTATCAAGGCAACAGCATCACGGTCTATTTTGATTTTCATATCTTTGGCAAGGTCAGTGGTCCACATAATTCTTTCCCTCGGCCATCGAGGAAATGGCGGCGCTTTTATGATCTTACATTTTTTTAAGGTCTGAGGCGGGAAAATTTTTGCCGGATCTGAATCATAGACAAGCAGCAACACTACCTGAGAATCAGGCTCCACCATAGGGTCAAGGTTTTCTGGAAATGGACCCAGCATGGGAGCCGAGTCAACAATAACGATACTCCTCTCGTCAAAAAGTCCGCCAGAGAGATTATCAGACAGGAGGGGGCTCCATTCTCCCCCCTCCTGTCTTCCTGATACTACATATCCTTTTTTTTCAAAACCGGCAACTGTCTCCTCCAGGAGGCGTCTCTGTGCGGTACCTGAGGCAGAGATCAGGAGGAGCGAAGGCATCAGCCTTTCACCACTATGTTTACCAGTTTTCCGGGTATCGGGATGATCTTTATTATCTCTTTGCCCTCTATCCTCTTAAGTGTCTGAGGCCTTGAAAGTATTTCCTTCTGCAGATCTTCTCCGGACAGGTCCGCCTTAACAGTAAACTGCTCGCGCACCTTACCGTTTATCTGGAGGACAACAGTGACTTCGTCCTCAGCCAGGGACTCCGGATCTACTTCAAACCACTTTTCAACTGAGAGGAACGTTTCATTTCCAATATTATGCCAAAGCTCTTCAGTAATATGCGGTGCAAAGGGAGAGAGACATGAAAGAAGTGTCTCCACACCCTCTTTCATCACTGCCCATGCTTCCGGTGTCCTCGGCTTGAAGCTGATCAGTGCGTTGGTAAGTTCCATGAGCCTTGCCACGGCAGTGTTGAACTGGCGCTCTTCGCTTATGTCCTTTGTCACCCTGTCCAGGGTGTTGTGGGTTATGCGTTTGATATCCCTGACATCCACCGCTTTTATATCTTTCATCGGGACACGCTCTTTTGAAGCAGACCTTATCTTATCCAGGTTGCCCTCAACAAGACGCCACACGCGTCCAAGGAAGCGGTTTGCGCCTTCAACCCCGCGTTCTGACCAGTCAAGGTCTTTTTCAGGTGGAGAGGCAAAAAGAATAAAGAGCCTTGCTGTGTCAGCACCGAATTTATTGATTATCTCGTCAGGATCGACAACGTTGCCAAGCGATTTTGACATTTTGGCACCGTCTTTTATGACCATTCCCTGGGTAAGAAGTCTTTTGAAGGGCTCTCTCATGTCCTTTGGAAGCAGCCCCAGGTCAGCGCAAACTTTTGTAAAGAACCTTGCGTATATCAGATGGAGACATGCGTGCTCGATGCCGCCAATGTACTGGTCGACATTCATCCAGTAGGCAGCATCATCCTTGTCAAATGGCTGTTCTGTCTCCCATGGGGATGTATACCTGCTGAAATACCATGATGAGCAGAAAAATGTGTCCATTGTATCAGTTTCACGCCTTGCCGGCTTTCCACACACCGGGCATGTCGTATTTATCCAATCTTCACGAAGAGCCAAAGGGTTGCCTCCATGCTCAGGCATCTCGATGTCAAGCGGAAGTTCCACCGGGAGCTGATCTTCAGGCACCGGCACTATACCACAGTGATCACAGTAGACCATTGGTATGGGAGTCCCCCAGTAACGTTGTCTCGATATCAGCCAGTCCCTTAGCCTGAACTGCACTTCTTTGCTTCCAAGGTTGTTTTTTTCGAACCATTCACCAATTTTTTCGATCGCCTGAGGTGTAGGCAGGCCGTCAAATTCGCCTGAGTTACATGCTATGCCATCAGCATCAACAGATTCGGTCATAGCATCTCCATCAGGAACAGGTCCGTCAACCGGCCTGACTACCGGAATAACGGGAATTCCATATTTCCTTACAAAATCAAAGTCTCTCTGGTCATGTGCGGGAACACCCATAATAGCCCCTGTTCCGTAATCGGTAAGGATATAGTCGGCTATCCATATAGGAACCTTTTCTCCGTTCACGGGATTTATTGCATAAAACCCGGTCTCTATGCCTTCTTTGTCCGCACCTACAGCAGTACGCTCTATTGCACTGCGTGATGACATTTTCTTTGCGAAAGCCCTAAGTTCTTCAGCCTTTGAGCCTCCGACCTTTTCAGCAAATGCCTCCACAAAGGGATGTTCTGCGGCCATAGCAACGAAGGTGACACCGAAAATAGTGTCTATTCTTGTTGTAAACGCTTCAATGCTTAGGTCGGTATCCGCGATATCCATTTTGAAGTGGACTCCTTCGGATCTGCCTATCCAGTTTCTCTGCATGGCAACTACCCGTTCCGGCCATCCATCAAGATCATCGAGGCAGTCTACGAGTTCCTGCGCATAATCCGTTATCCTTATGAACCACTGTTCCAATCCACGCTTGACTACAGGTGTGCCGCAGCGCCAGCAAACCCCGTCACCAACAACCTGTTCGTTTGCAAGAACTGTCTTGCAGTCTTCACACCAGTTGACGGGAGCGTGCTTCCGGTATACAAGTCCTTTTTTATAGAACTGGAGAAAGAGCCACTGGTTCCATTTATAGTAATTTACGTTGCATGTCTCTACCCTGCGTCTCCAGTCATAACTGTAACCTGCTCTTTTGAGCTGACTGGTCATGTGTTCGATATTGCTCCATGTCCACTCAGCAGGAGGGAGTTTCATTTTTATTGCCGCGTTTTCGGCGGGCATCCCGAAAGCGTCGAAACCCATGGGATAGAGAACATTATATCCCTGCATCCGGAGGAATCTCGCCAAAAGATCCCCAATTGAATAGTTGCGTAAGTGCCCCATGTGAAGCGCTCCGCTTGGATAAGGGAACATCTCAAGGCAGTAAAATTTTTCTTTGCTGCTGTCGGCCTCAACCTCGAAAACCTTTGACTCGGCCCATTCCTTCTGCCATTTTGGTTCTATGGCACCAAAATCGTATGGCATCTATATCTCCTCCGTTGCTAAATGAAATCAAAACAAATTATACATCAGGGTATTATATACTCCCACCAATTGCAGAGCAATCTTTACCCGACCTTAAGTTGTGACGCTCTTAATTTCTTTTATCTGTTGCTGAACCTTTCGAAATGTCCGATATCATAAACGCCGCCCATAATTCAAATGCATCTTTGAAATTCCAGGGATCTTTTCCTGTGAGTGAACGAATTTTTTTCAGCCTGTACTGAAGGCTGTTCCTGTGCATAGAAAGTTTGTCCGCCACATTGCCGCTGGCAAAGGGAGATTCGCACCATGCAAGGAAGGTCTCTTTCATCTCCTCATAATCATTCCTGGAATCCAACCCCTTAAGCGTCATTGAGACATAATTTTCCCTTGACACCGCCGGAAGTGAATCAAGCAAAGATTCACCTGTGAATTTTTCAGACCTTATCATTCCTTTAACGCCAAGCTGCTTTGCAAGCCTCAGGGAGTTCCTTGCAGAGATAAGTGAGCGTGTCAGCCCCTGCAGGTCAAATGCAGGAAAACCGATAGATACATCGGCATGGATCCCCTTACCCTTCACACTGTCAAGAAAATCCTTTGAAAGTGTTTCCGCTGCCTCGTAAATTTTATTCGGATCCTTGTCTGAGCTGGGAGAGAGCAATACCGTCACCCTGTAATTTTCCTGCGGGCAAATAACGTTCCTGGGATTTGAAAAACTTGTTTTTGTTTCCCGAAGCATCCTCTGGAAAGCCGATTCGGCAGCTTCGTTTGACCATTTCCTCATCTCTATCACTATTGCAGCCCTGCACCTTGAGAGGTTAAAACCAAGCTCCTTCGCCTGCATCATGATAAACTCCTCGTTACCGTTTCTGGGATCGTAGGAGGCAACATTCTCTATCAGATCGCGAAGCGCCCTTTCCCTGAGAAGGTTCGACTCAAGAAATGCCTGTTCACGCAGCATGATCTCTGCCTGTTTCTGAACCAAAAGGCCATATCTGGCTACTTCTTCAGGGAGACCGGCTATTGAAACAGACCCGAGCACATTGTCAAAAAGCTGGATAGGCAAGGTGTACCCCGGCAGTACGTTCAGATAATTTTCAGCGTCAACAGTCGATGTAGCCATAGGTCTGTTTTCCTGCATCACCCTTATCGAAGGCGGGTGAAACTCCCCTATTCTCTTTTCCTCGTTGCATCCGATAATGACTCCCTTTTCATCCGTTACTAGTACCCCATATCCGATAACTTCGCTGGTACTTTTAGCAATATTCTGGGCCATCTTTTTAAACAACTCTTTCACCTCACTTTTTATTCAGCAGCATAGTTTTTAGACAAATATTTTAAAAATGTATATTCTAAAGCATAATGCTTTTCATAGTAAAAAGCAATTAAAATTCAATCATGCGGCATGATACAGAGAATAATAAGGGAGGAATTTCAAATGCGGCTGGAACTGCACAAGATACACATCACCGGCCTTGCTTTCGCCGACAAGACATACACGTCCGGCGGGACTCTTTTTATCAACAAAGATGAGGCTGAGGCATTAATAGCGGAAGACAAACGTTTTGCCAAGGTCAAACTGGATCTGGCCTGTCCTGGAGAAAGCACCCGCATCATACCTGTTAAGGACGTTATCGAGCCAAGGGTAAAGATAGGCAAAAACTTTTACTTCCCTGGTTTTTTCGCACCAATGGAAAAAGCAGGAGAAGGAGGGACCCTGGTACTTGACGGCGCAGCTGTCGTAACCTGCGGCCCGATAGTTGCATTCCAAGAAGGATTCATCGATATGAGCGGACCGGGTGCCCCATATACGCCCTTCTCTCAGACACGCAACGTAGTTCTTTACGTAGAACCTGCAGATAATCTTGAGAAGCATCTATACGAAGCAGCTCTGCGTGAGGCCGGACTAAAGCTTGCAGTCTATCTTGCAAAGTGCTGTGCGGAGAACGAATGGAAAGCTGATGAAGTCCAGGTCTTTGAAAAGGGCAACTCTTTCGAGGAGACTCAGAAATACCCGGATCTTCCAAAAATCGTATACGTTTGCATGAACATAACGCAGGGACTGCTGCATGACACATACCTTTATGCCAACGACCTGAAGCCGGCCCTCCCGACACTCCTTCACCCCAACGAGGTCCTCGACGGAGCTATGGTCTCAGGAAACTGCGTATCGGCATGCGATAAAAATACCACATGGCACCACCTGCACAACCCAATAGTCCAGGCACTTTATGCCAGGCACGGCAAAGAGATCAACTTCATGGGAATGATACCCACCCAGGAAAGCACAGTAATGGACGGCAAGCTAAGGGCGGCAGCCATGAATCTTTCAATAGCGCAGCAGCTTGGCGCCGACGGGGCGATAATATCAGAGGAAGGGTACGGAAACCCCGACACAGACCTCTGCCTTAATGCCAGATTCTTTGAGAATGCAGGGATCAAGTCTGTTCTTGTCTCTGATGAATCATCGGGAACAGACGGAGCAAGCCAGAGCCTTGCGGATGCCACACCGGAACTTGATGCTTTCATTTCCACCGGAAACGTTAATGAGATGATAGAAGTGCCTGCTATGGAAAAAGTTATTGGCTGTAAGGAAGCTATATCGCTTCTTTCAGGGGGCGCTGAAGAGAGCCTGAGAAGTGACGGGTCAATGTTCGTAGAGCTTCAGTCGGTCATTGCTTCAACTGCCGAGATCGGTTTCAACAAACTTGGCTGCGAGTGGATCTAAGAGGAGGCGGCTGAAATGACATACAGGATAGTTCATTACATAAACCAATTCTACGCCGGAATAGGCGGAGAAGAGAAGGCAGACCACAAACCGGAACTCAGGGAAGGGTTCGTCGGTCCGGGGATGCAGATCGAAAAACTATTCAACGGAGAGGGCAAAGTCGTAGGAACTGTAATATGCGGAGACGGATATTACGGCGAGCATACCGATCAGGCCAGGACCGAATGTCTTGAGATGATAAAGGGGCTTCAACCGGACATCCTCTTTGCAGGTCCCGCATTCAACGCAGGAAGATACGGCTTCGCCTGCGGAGATATCGCAGCAACTGTCGGAGAGGAGCTCAACATTCCCACAGTCACTGCAATGTATCCCGAAAACCCGGGAGTGGAACTCTATTCGAAAAAGACATTTATAGCGATAACATCAGACAGCGCCAGAGGCATGGCAAAAGCCATTCCCACAATGGTCGGAATCGGGACAAAGCTGCTCAAGGGAGAGAAGATGGGACCGGCAAGGCTGGAAGGTTACATCCACCGCGGCATAAGGAAATCATTCTTCCATGAGAAGAGTGGCGCAGAGAGAGCAGTTGAAATGCTGCTGGCAAAATTAAAAGGTGAGAGTTTCCGTACAGAGTACGAGATGCCGGTCTTCAACAAGATACCGCCTGCAGCTCCTGTTAAGGACCTCAAGACCGCAACTATAGCTCTTGTCTCTTCCGGGGGTATCGTACCCAAAGGGAACCCTGACCACATACGCGTCTCCTCCGCAGAAAGTTTCGGTTCTTATGACATTTCTGAATTAAAGAATATGACACCGGAAAATTACGAGTCTATCCACGGTGGATACGACAGGGAATGGGCAAACGTTGACCCTGATGTGGTACTCCCTCTTGATGTAATGCGTGAGCTCGAGGCTGAAGGTGTAATTGGCAAGATC
>Ga0172382_10010234_pt1 | contig 12638 bp, 15 predicted proteins | sample Leawel138RmetaG_FD_122245 | JGI IMG/M metagenome (GOLD analysis project Ga0172382, IMG submission 122245) | Leachate microbial communities from a municipal landfill in Southern Ontario, Canada - Leachate well 138R metaG | ecosystem: Engineered > Solid waste > Landfill > Unclassified | place...
TATTTGCCTATAATTTCGGCTCACAAACAAATTGTTTGTATTTCGTCTTGTTAGCTCAGCTGGTAGAGCACGTCACTTTTAATGATGTGGCCGATGGTTCGAATCCATCACAGGACACCATTTTTTGATTATTTGCACCTCAGCTTTAAGCTCATGTACTTCAGTACACTTCGCTCAAAACTTCGGCACAACTAACTCAAAACAAATTATTTTGTACGCAAAACGAGCAAAAGCCCGTTTTACTACGTTAACACTAGGTTTTACTCAGCGTAAAGCTCATCGAACTAGTTCGATTTTGATAACAGCATACAAAACTTTATAACTAAAAGTGGCCCCATCGTCTAGCGGTTAGGATCCATGGTTTTCATCCATGTTACAGGAGTTCAATTCTCCTTGGGGTCACCACTTTTTCTCCAAACTCCCCTATTTTAAACACTTTTACAAATTGATTATTTAGATATATCTATTTGGTACACATTTTGGTCCACAAGCAGGACTCATTTATGGCTACTTATCTACTTGAAAGAAACAAAAAACTCTATTATCGTAGACGAATTCCAACACAACTTACAAAATACTTCTCAAATATGTCAGAAATCAGATTACAAGTGTCGCAAAAGTCCTATTTCCAAGCTACCATGTGCATAGATGTTTTAAATTCACTATTTGAGGAAATGACTACTATGATATATTTAAGTAGAGAAAATGAAAAAGATGCAATCATCATGGACTATATTAGTAAAATGAATGATTATAGTAATGGTGTTGAGCCAACGCCCATCATAACATATTCGATGAAACAGTTTTACGAAGAAGAAAATACAAAACTAGATAATCAACTTCTAGACAAAGTAAAAGAGCTTAATTTAAAAGATAAAAAAGACCTCATAAAAAATCTTAACATTTTAGATAAACTAGCTCACATTATAGATGTTAAAAAGGACTTTACTAATCCCAAGACTACTACACACAACCCTGCTCTAGCAGAAAAGACAAATATTACTTTTAAAAATCTTTATGATATGTTTTTAATAAATAAAAAAGAAGAGTACCCTGACCTAGCAAGAACCACTTGGCGAGACTATCAATCAGCATATAATGACTTCTTGTTTGTTGTAGCAAATGCAGAGAGCAGAGATATATCATCATTCACAAAAGATGACTTTAAAAGCTTTTCTGATGCTCTACACCATCACATACCAAAAAGCCGTACTAAAAAACAATATAAAGACTACACTTATGAAAATCTCAAAAAAATAGAACTAAAAGAAGATGAAAAACTAGCAACAGATACAAAGAAAAAGAAAATGTCACTAATTAGACAAATGTTTGACATCGCTGTTAATTCAGAAGATATTGCTATATCTGAAAACCTTGTAATCCCATATATAATAAAAGATAGACAAACTATAAAAGGTAAAACAGCAAGACAAAATAAACAAGAGGCTAGAAAAGCTTTATCAGAAGAAAATCTCTCTAAGTTATTTAGCTCAAAACTCTATACAGAGAAAAAAGACTATACATTGAAGTTTCAACCAGAAAAATTTTGGATTCCACTACTGGCAACATACACAGGAATGAGACAAAACGAAATTTGTCAACTAAAAATCAGTGATATAAAGCAAGAAAAAATCAGTACTGGCGAACTTGTTTACTGCTTTGAACTCAATGAAGATGAAGATAAACATCTTAAAAATGAAAATGCTTATCGTTGTGTTCCTCTTCATCCAAAACTCATAGAGCTTGGTTTTATAGATTATTATGATTCCGTTAAAAATAAACAACCTACACTCTGGAAGAACTTGCGACTACACCCTACTGAAGATAGATATAACACAGACTACAACAAGTCGTTTATGAAATATTTCAGAAAATATGTAACAAAAGACTCAACGCAAGTATTTCACTCATTAAGACATAATGTAGCAAGTCAACTATTAAACAATGCAGTCATTCATAGACTTCCAAAAGCACTAATGAACCAAATTTTAGGACACGCACCTGACAAAGATGAGACATCACAAACTTATTCTAATGGATATGGGATAGAACAGCTATATGAAGGAATAAAAACTCTTGAATATGTGGGATTGTAAATAATTTTTTGGAGTAATTTATTTTAATCAAGGGGAGTCTAATTCAATACACCTTATTAGTGCATTGAATTATATTTTATTGTTTTAAATCTCTTAGATTTTTAATCCAATAGCCACCGCCGCCTAGTTTTGAAGACTCAACTATTTCTACATCTTTTTTATCATAAGTTTTGTAAAGATCTTCTTTTTTAAGGTAATCTAAAACAGCTTCTGCATCCCATACTAAAACATTTACAGGCTTCTCTTTGTAAAATGCCGCTTCCATAAAACCAGCATGAACAATTCTAACTCCTGAAATATTACAATAGTAGGTATTTAAACCAAATGCATCAAATGCTGAGGCAAACCCACCACCTGCACTAGCTCCACACTTCTCTACAAACTCTTCCATTGTGGTAATCGTGCTACCATCAAAGTTAGACATAGCCTTTGGAGCATTTACTGCAAAGTATTTTTCACCTCTCTCAAGTGCAATTTCTGCAACATTTTGAAAAGTAAAGTATGCTGATTCTTCTATGTCAGAAGCTCTTGAGAGGCTATTACTACTATCGTTTCTTGTAGCTACTAAAAAAATCTTCTCCTCTTTTATGTTTGCTTCTGGATGTCCATCTATCTTGCTTATCTCTGATGGTGTCCCTATTTGGTGTGAACTACAACCACTCATAAAAAAAACTACTGAGAGAGTAGCTAAAACTACTGTACTTATTTTTTTCTTCATTTCTTGCCTTTAAAATTATAAAAATATGCCAGCTATTTGCTTTGATATTTTTTCTTCCAGTAAAGGTTGACCTTTTTCTGGTGTTAAGTGAACCCGCTTAGCCTCTGCGATAATCCTAGTTGCATAGTCTATGCTCTCATCGCCCTGCTCAGTTATCACAACATCTACTTGCATACGAACTTGACCATCAGCTACTGCATAGGCAAAAACTCCTCCAACTACAGCACCAACCAAAGCACCACCTACTCCATCTTTTGCTCCCTTTGCAGCTAACATAACTATACCTGTACTTGCACCTGTAACAGCTGCTGCACGAGCCTCATTTTGTTGTCTGTTTGCATTCATATTTACTGTATTTACTCTTAGTATATATGTTGCATCTTCTGGGCTATTAATAAATTCATAGTTTTTTTCTATTAATTTATCTTTGACTAAAAAGCCTATATTGTCATCAACACTTGTTGTGTTAGTTTTTACCAAGTATATAGTTTTTTTAGGTTGTAAGTTTTTTAAAAAAACACTCTGAGTCATTTTACTATCCATCTGTAGTGAAAATGTTCCGCAACCAGTAAAACTTACAATTACAACTACAATAAAAAACAATCTGTAAAACATTTATTTTTCTTTTGTCATTAACATACCAAAAGAACCACTTAATCCACCAATAACCTGAATTAACCTCCAGCCTTCTTTATTCATTTCTACTAGTGATTTTCCTTGACAGGCTCCACCACATAGATTAACTGCATCTCCAATGGATGCATATGAATATTTTTCTGTACAACTAGCTTTGGAAAAACACACAGTTTGCTCAATTTTTTTTGCATAAGCTCCAGAAGAGAATAGTAAAAATAAAGCTAACATAAAAAATAATTTTCTCACACAAAAACCCCATAAATTAAATTACTTAAATATTGTTAAATAAATAAGCATATTAAAATTCTATCTAACACTATATATGTGGTTGCTTAAATTTTCTGATACTCATAAAATTCTACACTGTATAAGGTGTTGAATATTGAATAATGAATTAGATTTAAAATCTAAAATTTTTTTAGACTTAGTTTCTGCTAATGTTACAAAAGCAAGAATTGCTAATGGTTATAGTCAGTTAAAACTTGCTACTGAAATGGGTTATTCTAGTGCCTCATACTACGGAAGAATAGAGCTAAGAAAAAATAATGAGCATTTCAATTTAGTTCAGTTATATAAAATTTCACAAATACTTGAAATACCAATAGAAACATTTTTTAAACAGCAAGATTAACATCTATTGCTACCTATAACTTGGGATAGTATATATTAATTTTTTGTTCCCGCTACACTATCTCTTTTTATGTTTTTCAACATTAAAAAGAGATAGTTCCTCTACTCTGTTAATACTTCATACTGTGCTTCCAAATATATCTTAAATAACTTTTTTCTATAAAACACTTCTAAAACTTTTATCGTAAAAAACTCTTTCCAATAGTCAAAGTTGTATTCTCTTCCTGGAAGTAAATACCCTTGAAAATTATTAAAATTAAAGCCAAGTAGGTTTTTTGGAAACTCGGTAAAATCCCATTTTGAAGCCTTCCAAATAAATTCATTAAAAGACTTAAATTCGTATTTCGCTTTTACTTTTAAAACACCTGTTCTTTGCATTTTAGCAAGAGTATACAAACTATGTTTATCACTCTTACTAATGACTTTTTCCTTGATTAACTTACTTTTAATAGCTCTAAATTTTGTTAAGGGGAACAACACTCCTCTTTTAAAACTAAAAGGGTTAATTCTTAGAAAACTAAATACCGCTCGTTGCAAACCAAACTTTGTTTCATCGTTAGAACGAGTTTTTAGTAAATATTTCATTATATAGCGACTAACTGAGCTTTTAGACTGCTCTTTTGTCTCTTTTTTTAAAGTCAATACTCTAATTATAAAACCTTTTCCAGCATTTTCATGGCCCTTATCGAAGAAATTTTCGTGTGAATAACTTAGTAATAGATATTCGTTTTTCGATATTTTCTTATATTTTAATTCATTTGAAATTTTCCCCCACGACTTGCTATCTACTGTTAAGTGTGTTCTACCTAGTAAAGGAAAATCTAAAAGCTTTCTACCTATTAAATTTATCATATCAAGTAAATTTTTTTCTTTGATATATAAAGCTTCGTGAAGATGTGCATTACCAATTTTAGTAAATTCTAACATTCTCATCCAAAAAAAATTATCCATCCTATATTTTGTTAATCTGTCAGAGTACAGTAACTTCATAAAATATCTAAGTGTAGATACTTGTTCATATATCATTTTTGAATGTTCCAAGAAACTCATTTTTGATTCTAACTTTTTTAGTTCCTCACTGGATAATGTTAATGTAAGCATATATGACTTTAAAGTAAACTCTTTATTATGAGCTTCTATTGAACTCATAATATTTTGAACTTCTGCTTTTAGTTCAATTTGCTTTGCATCGTGCAAAGTTTTTAGACTGCATATAAACTCTCCAGTCTCTCTTTTTCGTATATATGCTTTATTGATGAAGCTTTCGTTTTGTTCATCTGCATAATTTCTATAAATAATACAGTTTCTATGAAAATTAGATGTATTTATGTTTATTGCTGTCAGATTGTCCGGGAAGTTTGTATAAGTATACAAGGAGAGAAAATCTTTTTTTTCTTGATTATATTTTTGATTGTCAATATACCCTGAAACAAAGTTGAGTCTTGTTTTTATTGTCTTGAACATAGTATTTCCTAAAAATTAGATACTATGTTTTAAATGATGTTAAATTTTTATATTTTATTTAAAGGAAGTTCTGGAAAGATAATATTCTGTAATTTTAGAACGATGATGGTTTATCTCTTTTGAGACAATTAAAAGTGCTTCCTTGTAGTTTTTAGATTTCAATAGCTGCTCTATCCTATTTTTCACATATGTATATCTCATATCGTGACTCGTAATATTCATTGATTTTAAAGCATTCTGATAAGATTGATAATTTACTGTTTCACTGTTTTTAAGTATCTCTATAAGTTCATTAGCTAGAGGCTTTGGCTCATATTTATGATTACCTTTTCCAACTAACCCATGTATCATATTATCTTGCTTGATGTATATTTGTGGATTTTGTAAAAGCTCTATAGCTTCTGACACTCTTATTCCTAAACTACTTTGTAATGTTGCTAGTGCTGCAAAAGATGGATGTATGTGATTAAGCTCTCTGATTACTTCTTGAATATTTTGGATATCTCTATTTTCTGTTTTTTGATTGTCTTCATTATTTTTTTTGATGAAATTCACATGTGTATCGAAAACTGACTTATCTATAATAATAGTAACTCCACTATTTTTTAAAGCATCAGTGAGAGCTGAAAAGCCTCTAGTGAAATTTATTGCAGATTTTTGACTCAATGTTGCAGTTTTATATTTTAAAAACTTACTTATTATCTTGTTGTTCATATAATTATTTAGCTTAGCTTCATTATGTTTTAGTGAAGTTACATACTCAGTAAAAGATTTTAAGTAATAATCTCTTTTTAATGCAAGAGAATTAGAATGTGTAAGATGTAAGTCTTGCTTATTGTGTCTGCTTTGTCCTCTTGCTTCTATCCTGATTTTTGCATTTTTTATTTGTTTTTCGAATGTCAAGCCCTTCAAATTTGCCATAATTTCCACTCTTCATATTTAAGTATGTAAGTTCTTATAGTTTGCCTTGAAACCTTTATGTTATACAATCTTTTAAGCTCTAATGCTATCCATCCCCACCCCTGAGAAGTACCTATAGCTTTATTATACAAATCTATAATATCTACTCTATATTTTCGAATTGCACTGTGTTTCATGTCAAAATCTGGGTACTCTAATCCAAGATTATTTTTTTGAGCTTTTTGTAGTTTGTCAGCGACAATACTTATGCATCTTGCAACAGTGTACGTGTTTATGCTGTTTTCTTTTAAGTAAGATGTACACATGTAAAGTGTAGATTGAACATCTTTTTCTGAACAACTAAATATATTTGATAATCTGCGAACATCATTTCTTTTAAAAGACATAATTAAGCCTTTAAAAAAACATAATTAAGTTCAGTTTCTTCAAATTCATATATTAGTCCTGATTTTTCAAGAAACCCTATATATTTATCTTCGTAATATAAATTTGAAATATTTGTTTTTCTTACTATTTTTTTACTATTTACAATAGTCAGTTTTTCTTTTATCACATCAATAATATATGTATCATTATTTGAATTGAAAACTATTTTTTTTAACATTTAAACTCCTTGTTTGTTCAAAATGTGAGAGCTATCCATAATGGAAAACTAAAAAAATATAGTGTACAGCAGAAAATTCAGACAAGTAGTTTATTAAAACTACCAAATATCAATTACACACTCAATCACGACCAACAGAGTATTTAAATTTTTATATAGTGTACTTTTTAAAATACACAAACTCTCATTGAAACTATGGAAGTATAGCTGCCACCTCCTCTATGATATTTCTAACTAACTTCATTTATAAATCTCCTTTTATTTTTCTTTGTTTTAAGACATTTTGTCTATTTACTATTATAAACATCGTTTTCAAAAGATATTTTAAAAAAAAAGCTTGATTTATTTATAAAAATGGGGTAAAATTTTACAAAATTCGGTACACAAAACGGTACACAAATAGTTCTGCTACTCAATTAAGAAAGGCTTATAGGGCTTTACTTTGAGAAGATAAGTTTCTCCTTGGGGTCACCACTTTTTCTTCAAACTCCCCTATTTTAAACATTTTTATAATCGCAAATTCTAATATCAAATACAATTTCCAACTAATCTAGCTAGCCAGTCTTTTACTCATTTCACTAATATTAAAAACAGTTATGCATCTCTTTTCATTAACTTTAACACGATAGACTTTTGAAATAACATAATCTTATTATGCTTATAAATTATCCAAAAGGAATATATATGAAAAGTAAGTATACACTATTAACAGCGACACTTTTAGTTGGAGCATTATTTACGGTAGGTTGTAGTTCACACAAAACGAAGACACCAGATAAAAAAACAACAAAAGTTGTTAAAGAGAAGAAGGATTCAGTTATTTCTTCTAAAGAAGTTGCAGATAAAAACAAGAGTTTACTAAATAAAATTTCAGCAATAGAAGCCAAAATAGCTACTCTTGAGGAAAACATTGCCCAAACTGCATTAGGTGAAGATAGAGCTAAGCTAGTTAAAAACAGAGCTAAATTGGAACAAGAAATAGAAGAAATAAAAAATCAACAAATTGAAAATGCTAAAGCATTTCAAAAGTCTCGACAAAAAAACAATTGAGTGCTCTGAACAATTATTAAGTTGGATCCTGAATCAAGTTCAGGATGACGTTTTGTTTGTTCAGGATGATGGTTTGTTTGTTCGGGATGACAGTTTGTTTGTTCAGGATGATGGTTTGTTTGTTCGGGGTGACGCGATTCCGTCATTCCGTGCTTGACACGGAATCTAGCTTATAGATTAAGCAGAAGGTTCAATTAATATTAATAACTAAAAGATAATTCAACCAAATTATTTTTTACAAAATTCTAGTATAATGACAAGCTAGTCCTCAAAAAGGAACAAGATATGAAAAAGTATAAATGTGTGTTTTGCGGTTATATTTATGACCCAAAAGTAGGAGATCCTAAAGCGGGAATAGCTCCTGGGACTTCTTTTGAAGATTTGCCAGATGATTGGGTTTGCCCAAACTGCGGCTCAGCTAAAGAGTATTTTAACCCTGTAGAATAAACCTATCTCAATGAGTAGTCTATGGGAACATGCAAGGTCAGATCTTCTTTTGGCCTTGGAAACTCTCCAGATAAGTCTTCTATAGTTTTAATTGCTGAACGACTTAGTATCTTACTCTTTGAAGATATAACTTCAATAGAGTGAACTCTCGCATCCTTAGAAAGTACAAACTTAACTATAACTTCACCCTCTTCTTGCATCGCTCTAGCTCTTCTTGGATAGTAAAGGTTTTCTTTTAACAGCTGTACAATTTTTGCCAGATGCTCCTGCATATACTCTCTTTGAAGTTTTACTTCTTTGCTCTGAACATCTTTAACTTCTTCTTTTTTTGTTTCTTTAGGTACTTGCTCGATGCTTTGTTTGCTAATCTGTTCAACTTTTTCTTCTATAATTTCTTTTTCTTTTACCACTTCGTGTTCTACTATAGGTTCTGGATCTGGCATCACAACAGGAACTTCTTTAATAATCTCTTTTTTTACAACTTTCTTTAGCGTAGGCTTTGGTTCTGGTTTTTTAGTAATAGGTTTAGGATCTATCTTGGGTTCAATAATAGATTTTGGTTTTGGAAGGACTATAGGTTTTTGCGCAACTACATTACACAACTCTATACATACTTTTTTCTCTACTATTTCTTCTTTTGTAGAGATCACACTTTTGTATGTAAAAACAACTAAAACTGCTATTAGTGTGTGAAATGCTAAAGATAAAAATATTGAACTGCTATGTCTAATCATAGCGATGATAATATCAAATTATATGTTAGATAAGAGTTAAATGCAGAAATATAAAATCGACTGTGGTTGGGATGCTAAAAACGACACAAAGTGCCGTTTTTACACATTTACATCATTCCAGGCATTCCGCCCATTTGTGGAGGCATTCCGCCCATGTCTGCATCGCTTTCATCTTTTACTTCATATATTGCCGCTTCTGTTGTTAGAAGTAGACTAGATACTGATGTTGCGTTTATAAGAGCCACACGAGCTACTTTAAGTGGGTCTATGATGCCCGCTTCAAACATATCTACATACTCACCAGTTGCAGCGTTAAAGCCAACATTAGGATTCTCAGCAATCTCTACAGCATTTACTACTACACCAGCATCATAACCAGCATTTTTAGCGATTTGCTTGATAGGAGCTTTTACTGCGCGAAGAATAATTTCACAACCAATTAGTTGATCACCTTCAAGATCTAACTTAACTTTTGCCGCCGCACGAACAAGAGCCGCTCCACCACCTATGATGATGCCCTCCTCTACTGCTGCTTTTGTAGCTGATAGTGCATCATCTACTCTATCTTTTTTCTCTTTCATCTCAGTCTCAGTTGCAGCTCCAACTTTGATAACTGCTACACCTCCACTAAGTTTTGCAAGTCTCTCTTGAAGTTTTTCTTTGTCGTACTCGCTACTTGTTGCTTCAAGTTGAGTTTTTATCTCAGAGATTCTAGCGTTTACTGCTTCTTTAGTTCCTGCACCATTTACTATAACAGTGTTGTCTTTATCAATTACCACACGAGATGCTTGTCCAAGAAGAGATATATCAGCACCCTCTAAAGTGTGACCTGTCTCTTGTGCTATAACAGTTCCAGCAGTTAGTGTTGCTATATCTTGAAGCATCGCTTTTCTTCTATCGCCAAAACCAGGAGCTTTAACAGCAGAGATGTTTAAAACACCACGAAGTTTGTTAACAACTAAAGTTGATAATGCTTCACCCTCTACATCTTCAGCGATGATAAGAAGTGGACGAGAAGTCTTTTGAACTTGCTCTAGAACTGGTAGCAGATCTTTTAATGAAGAGATCTTGCTATCAACAAGTAAGATCCAAGGATTTTCAATCTCAGCAGTCATTTTTTCAGTGTTTGTGATAAAGTAAGGACTTAAGTATCCGCGGTCAAACTGCATACCCTCAACAACTTCTAACTCATCAGAGATCCCCTTAGCCTCTTCAACAGTGATAACACCATCTTGACCAACTCTCTCCATAGCTTCGGCAATCATATCGCCGATAGAAGAGTCAGAGTTTGCAGAGATAGTAGCAATCTGAGCTATGTCTTTTTTACCACTTACAGCTTTACTTGCGGCTTTTAGGTTTGCTAAAATCGCCTCACAAGCTTTGTCCATTCCGCGTTTTACTTCAACAGGATTTGCTCCTGCTGTAATGTTTCTTAATCCTTCACTAAAAATAGCATTTGCTAAAACTGTAGCTGTAGTAGTTCCATCACCTGCTTCATCAGCAGTGTTTGATGCTACTTCTTTTACAAGTTGAGCACCCATGTTTTCTAGTTTGTCTTTTAGTTCTATTTCACGAGCAACAGATACACCATCTTTTGTTATGATAGGAGCACCGTAGCTTTTTTGAATGAGTACATTACGACCACGAGGTCCCATTGTAACTTTTACCGCATCTGTTAGTTTCTCAACTCCACGAGCTAGTGCATTTCTTGCATTATCTGAAAAAATTATCTCTTTTGCCATGTTTGTTATTCCTTTTTATTTAATTTATATACTAAATTTTATCCGATGATTCCAAAAATATCATCTGTATCTATCACTATATACTTCTGCGCATCTAGTGTAATCTCATTTCCTGAGTACTTTCCAAATACAACTACATTACCTTCATTAATCTCGCTGACTTCTTTGCTAACAGCCACAACCGTGCCTTGTGATGGTTTCTCAGTTGCATTGTCTGGGATGATGATACCAGATGCAGTTGTATTTGACTCTTCTTGTCTTTTAACTAAGACTCTTTTGCCTAGTGGTTGAAAATTCATTAATTCTCCTTGTATAGTTTATGATTTGAGATGGTTATATTACAAAAATAAGGTAACAAAGTCAATGAGTTTAGTACCTTAGACTAAACTTTATTTACAAAACTTTGTAAATGTTATTTAGTCAAAATTGTAATAGGCAATTCTTTTGAAAAAAAAGCAAACTTAAAGTTTTCAAGTTATATAATTCCGACCTGCAAAACGGATGTCAAGGTAGCTCAGCTGGTTAGAGCGCTGGTCTCATAAGCCGGAGGTCGAGGGTTCGAGTCCCTCTCTTGACACCATTCTTTTAAAGAATATTATTTTGTAGGTTATACTTTGGGTGATACTATTTATAATTTTAATTAGGTAGTAACTCTACAATTACCCCATAACATTTCACTTACTAATTATATATTTTTTAATTACTTACTAGTATCTCTACAATTACCCACTATATATTTTTTAATTACTTACTAGTATCTCTACAATTACCCACTATCTCTCTAACGCACTGCAACAAGGGCTATAGATTGTATATTACTGCTACATATACCTGTAACAATAACTTTTACATATATCGTAAACACTACATTTGTAAAACAGTTAAATATTTTTATGCCAAAATCACTAAAAATGAAAATCACCTGATTTCATCAGTCAATGTTTCTATTTGATTATCTGGAGTTCTGTGAACTCTAAAAGGTATCTTGATATTTAGCCTAAGGGCTAAAATCGCTTTGATTATTGTCGCTTCGCTCTTAAGAGAGTCAATTAGGGAGTAACTTCGTTCCTCAGGCTAGTGAAAATACGCACTAGTCGAACTTTGTTTGATTAATTTCCAAGATGTAGCGTATTAGCACAACGAGCTAACGCTCTCTATTCGCTACGCTCATGCAACACTTAACTCTTTTAAGAGAATATTCATCAAAATTGCTCATATTTTTCTAGTTTACTACTAAAAAACTGACTGACACAAGTATAAACTCATTTGACACACATACTTTTATATATGACACACTAAAAAACTGTACTGACACAGCAAAAAAACTGACTGACACACTATAAAACCAATAAATACACTAAAATATACGGAATTTTTCTTTTCAACCTAAATTAATTAATTAATTTAGGTTGGCAGGATAGGGAATTTGTATGACAAATTCCCAGAACCGACTATGATTTTTTTGTATATTTTGGTACAATTAGTTGATAATTAAACTAATTGCTAGGTGTCTGTATTGCCCAAAAATAAGAGGTTACTAACGAGAATTGATGACAAACTTTTACTTCAAATCAATCGTAAACTAGCATTAAAAAA
>Ga0172382_10010235_pt1 | contig 12638 bp, 10 predicted proteins | sample Leawel138RmetaG_FD_122245 | JGI IMG/M metagenome (GOLD analysis project Ga0172382, IMG submission 122245) | Leachate microbial communities from a municipal landfill in Southern Ontario, Canada - Leachate well 138R metaG | ecosystem: Engineered > Solid waste > Landfill > Unclassified | place...
ATAAGAAACTGGATTTACGGTATAAACTGCCACCGCTGATAGCACCGATAAAGTGGCCGATTAACCCTGTGGCGATATCTGGCGCTAATAAAATGGGTAAACGCGTCGTCGCGATCTTGCGCGCACCAAGGCGACTTACTGTCTTCTCTGCGGTCTTTAAACCTACCGTTTCAGGTGCAAGCATCTCGCTGAATTTACGGGCGATAGTGTAATCGTAATCCCGTTGCATATTGCCTTCACTATCTTCACCGATCACGCTGCAACTTAAGCTATAACGCGAGCTGCAATAACCGTTTAAGAAACCGTGGCTGTTACCATACACTTTAACCGCAGTGTGAGCATTGGCACTGGCGCCGTCGGAATTATTGATACGTGGATCGGCATCGAGCGCTGCAGTTTCGGCGCGGATCGCTAGTTGTGCTAACTCATCGGGGGAAATATCTTGTGGATAATACAGTTGAAGATCGCGGATCTGATTTGCCATCAAGGCTTTATCGGCAAGACCACTGAATGGATCCGGAGAAGTATAACGGGCGATATCGTCGGCCGCTTTCACCGCTAAGGCAATGGCCTCTGGACTTAAATCCGACGTCGATGAACTGCCCTTGCAACCATCGCGGTAAACCGTAATTCCTAAGGCACCATCTTTATTAAATTCAACGGTTTCAACTTCTTTTAAACGGGTAGAAACCGACAAACCTTGTTGTTTACTGATCGCCACTTCGGCAGCGTTCGTTCCTAATTTGTTGGCATATTCCAGCGCCACGGCCACCGCATCTTTCAGCGCGCCCAATTCACTATCGATTCTGTTCAAAGACACAAAGCTACTCTTTCGTTGTCGGCAATTGCCGTAGCATAACAAACACAAATCCCATTCACATTAATTATTCACCGCCGACTTAGGCTTGAGAGCGTATCCTATACCCAAACAACCTGAAGATGCAGGATTCAGCGGGAGTTTAACGCACTTTAGGCAAGGCGGTTATTTGCAGACCTAGCGGGCTAAGTTAAAAATAACCAACACAGCATAAAGTGCGTTAAAACCCGCCGGGACGGAGCGCCTAGGGCACTCCACTTCCGTGTTGCATCAATTCAAAAGGTGGCCGACATTCTGTCATTGCTGCGCCTTGAATTGAAGCACCCTAGGCGCTCTGAAACTCGTATATTCAGGTAGCTTGGGTATAAACACATTCACCTAGGCGATTTTTGGCTGGAGATGTTATTATTAGCCAGTAAATTACTTGAGGTTTTATCTATATGAAGATTGTTGGTGATTCAGAACATTTTAAACAGCCCTACGACATAGATGAAGATTATGTCAGCAGCAAAACAACGGACAAGCGTGATAGCGAAGCCGTGCAAAAAGTCGGTATGGAGCTTGTTTCACTGAGCAAGACTCAGCTAGATAAAATCGAGCTGGATGAGTTTTTGTACGACGCTATCCTGCAAACACGCAAAATCAAGGTCAATACTGAGGCGTATCGTCGCCACATGCAGTATATCGGCAAATTGATGCGTAATTTTGATATTGAGCCAATCAAGGCTTCACTCGCTATCGTGTTGAATAAAAACAACAACGAGACCGCTAAGTTACAAATGTTCGAAAAAATGCGTGAACGCTTACTCACCCAAGGTGATGATGAGATTCAAACTGTCGTCGAGCATTATCCGCAATTAGACAGACAAAAACTGCGTACTTTGGTGCGTCAAGCCACCAAAGAACTGGCCAAAGGCCCAGAATCAAAATCATCTAAAGAGCTGTTTAAATATCTACGCAGCGAAATCCAAGACTAATTAACTTCAGCCCCACAAGGATGTTGCTTATGCGACTTAGCAAAACGTTATCGGTATTTTCTTGGGCATTACTGGGCGCATTAGCGCTCAGTGGTTGTAATGGCGCAGCTGATGGCACCGACACTGACGGAACAACAGACAGCTACAGCTTAACGCTGGGCTATAAAACTGTAGTTAACGGCAAGTGCGCCGATGCAACCACCAATTTAAGCTTTGCCTCCGATACGAGTTTTTGTGCCGTCGCTACCTTAAAAAAGGGTTCGAGTAAACTTAGCGGCCAACTGATTAGCTTCGCTGCGACCTTAGATACTGTTGCGCCAGCAACAAAACTCACCAATGCAGATGGCGTTGCTGAAGTCATCATTTCTAACCCGACATTAACAGCAGAAGCTGGTACGGTAACGGCGAGCTATACGCCGTCTGATGCAGACGCATTAACTGCAAGCCGTAACTACGAGTTCGTTGGTTCAGACAATGGCAACACCATTGAAACCCCCAAACTCAGCGCCAGTATTTTAAACAGCTCAGCCTTAGTCACTCGCTTTAAAGTCGATGAGTCGGTGCAATTACAAGCCATATTGCTCGATAGCGAAAGCAAAGGTATCGAAGGCGCTAAAGTCACCTTTACTGCTGGTTCAGCGGCGCTCAATCCTGCCAGTGCGCTGACCAACTCTCAAGGTATTGCGCAGGTACCCTATACGCCAAGTGCAACTGAATTAGGGGCAAATGCCTTAACGGTCACTGTGGACTATCAAGGTCAATCGCTGCAAACCAGCAGTTTGTATGAAGTGCTGAGTAAAGATGCCGTCAATCAAGAAGGCACGCTGAAACTCGGCTCATTCAATGGCGCTGACTTTACCGAAGGTAAACTGGCTAGCACCTTAACCGCCGATGCCGATGGCGCATATAAAATCAGCGCAGGCGGTAGTTTTGGTGTAAGTGCAAGTTTAGTATTAGAGGCCAATGACGGCACGGTTACGCGAGTGCAAACACCCTCTTCCATCAGCTTTAGCTCAGATTGCACCACAAACAATAACGCCACACTCGATACCCCAGTTACGACTTTATCGGGTAATGCAAGCTCGACCTTCCAAGACACAAGTTGCAGTGGTAACAGTGGACGTAGCGACCAAATCATCGCCACGACAGTGGCGGGGAATCAAACGCTCACGGCGAATTTCCTATTCACACTGCAACGCCAAACGCTTGCCAGCTTAAGTTTTGAGTCAGCAGAGCCTGCACAAATTCGCATCAAAGGTGCGGGCGGCACAGGTTCAAGCGAATCCTCTTTAGTCAGCTTCAAAGTCACCAGCGCCAATGGCCAACCCGCAGCGCAACAGAATGTCAGCTTTACCTTAGATACGGTTGTCGGTGGTTTAAGTTTTGCCAATGGCACTGCGAATGCGCAAAGCCTGACTAACTCCCAAGGTATCGCCAGTGTGCGCGTATTATCCGGTACAGTACCCACGCCAGTACGCGTGGTTGCCACTGCTGTTGATACTGATACTAAAGAAGTCGTCACTAGCCAATCTGAACAGTTAACCGTGAATACTGGTCTACCTCAACAACTTGGATTTAGTTTAGCGACGAGTAATGCCAACCCTGAAGCGGGTAATATTGATGGTGAGAAAGTCACAGTGACAGCAAGACTGTCTGATAGTTTTGGCAACCCAGCGCCCAATGACACAACAGTTAACTTTACCAGTGAAGGCGGCCAAATAGAGCCAAGCTGCTTAACCCAAAATGGTGTCTGCAGTGTGACTTGGACATCAAGCGATCCAAGACCTCAAGACCATCGCATAACAGTATTAGCCTACGCTTTAGGTCACGAAACCTTTTTCGACACCAATGGTAACAACCAATTTGATTCGGCCGATGGTAGCGCCATTGCAAAAGCTTGCTTGATAAATGGCGTTCCTGTGGCTTGCAGTGGTAACGGCTTAGATGTAGAAACCTTCCACAACTCAGGCTTTAGCGATTTGCCGACAGCCTTTCGCGATGATAACGAAAACTTCGCCTATGATAGTGGTGAACGCTATTTCGATAACCTCGCTAGCGACACCTATAAAGGTGCCGATGGCAAGTTTAACGGCCCTCAATGTCAAGGCGCACTCTGCGGGACAGGACAAGCGAATAAGACTTATGTTCGTAAAGCAGTTGTGATGATAATGTCTGGCTCAAAAGCCTATTTCTCCCTATGGCAAGATGGTGTCAAAGTATATGAAGATCGCCTAGGTCAAAATATTCTCAACAATCTTGAGTCTTTAACGGCAATTCCTGCAGGGCAAACATCCGAATTTACCGTAAAGTTCTACGACAGTGCCGATCAAATTCTGCCCTCTAGCACAACGCTTAATATCGATGCGGATAAAGGGGAATTACTGTCAACGCCTTATACTGTGCCTAAAACGAATGATGCTAATGCAAGTATGGCGGACTTTTACCTCAAGAATACTGAAACCGCTAGCAGCCAAGTGGTACTAACAGTGAATACACCAAGTGGTGTTGAAACCTTGCTTAAGTTCAATGTGTTGCTGCAATAGCCAGTAATGTATCCGTAAAACAAGGACCCGCCAATGCGGGTCTTTTTTTAGCTCCAGATGCCAATGATTACCTATCATTGGGGCCGAGATAAAACACACAAAGAGACGTATCTCCCTGGCTTTCCCTCTTGCTTTCCAATGCCTCCTGTAAACACTCAGTTACCCTTGTTTGTCCTCTTGTTCTCCCACGTTCGCTTTAGCTGGACTCATCAGCCTCAAGGTAAAGAACGTCATGGCGCTGAGCACCAGCGCAATTTCGAGGCGGCCAGTGGCGACCGATATCCCGATAGCTCCCGTTAACCATAGACTTGCAGCTGTTGCAGTACCTGAAACAAAGCCTTTACCTTTCACTGCATTTTTAAGAATGGCACCGCCACCAATAAACCCTATCCCTGTGATGATACCTTCCATCACACGGGCTTCTGCATCCGTTGAACTCAGTACCTCAATACCAACCAGCATATATCCGCATGCGGCAACCGCGACCAGCGGAAAGGTTCGCAAGCCCGCCGTACGTTCACGCTTTTCGCGGTCCCAACCGATCGGCAGGGCCAGAATAAAGGCAAACAATAAGTCGCGTACATGCAGTGCGGCAACACTTAATTCAAGATCAGGTATTAGGTTCATATGCCTCTTTACAGGAATATTAAAGTATTTACAGGGAGTTAAAAGTGAATAAAAAAATCATAGTTACTCTTGCTTATCATCCTTTAGATGCGACAAAACAGGTGTTCCTCAGCCAGTTTGAAGGAGGCAAATTACAATGTCAGTGCGCTGCCGAACTGAACAAAAAATCAGCATGTCGCGATATTGTTCCGGATCGGGGAAGGTACGCTATCGAACAGACATAGCCTATCAACTGAATAAGAATCGATAAAGGTTGGCGGTTTGAGCGGTATCTCTATTGTCAACATTCCCCACCTCATCGGAGAACAATTATGACTATGACCAAAAAAACAGTTCCATCACGGGTGCAAAGCAAAGACGCTCCGTCCGTCGCTGCAACTGAGGGTATGGAATCTGTACTTAAAACGAATGACATAGTTGCAAAGCAAGCTAGCGATAGCGATATCTTGGTCGCAGCTATGCCCTACAACATTAATAAGGCATTCGACTATGGTCATGACAACGCCATGGCACCAGTACCCAGCGTGACAGTGGAATTACCCTCTATTTCATTGACGGCAAGCACGGCAACTGAAGATATCGAAACGGCTAAAACCGGTAGTGCAGTGCGGCCCGGAATTAACCCAATGGTCAATTCACTCAATCGGGTTCGTGTCGATGCAAGCGCTCAGCCTTTGACCACCAATCAAGGGGTTCGCATTAGCGATAATCAAAACAGCTTGAAAGCCGGATTACGTGGGCCATCCTTGCTTGAAGATTTCATCCTGCGGGAAAAAATCACCCATTTTGATCACGAACGTATCCCTGAACGAATCGTTCATGCACGTGGTTCAGGAGCTCACGGCTACTTCAAAGCCTATGATGCACTGGGCAAATATACTCGCGCGGCACCTTTTGCCGAGCAAGGCAAAATCACCCCTGTGTTCGTACGTTTTTCTACGGTAGCTGGCGAACGTGGCTCAAAAGACACGGCGCGTGATGTGCGCGGCTTTGCAGTAAAGTTTTATACCGACGAGGGCAACTGGGATCTAGTTGGAAATAACATGCCAGTATTCTTTATTCAAGATGCGATGAAGTTTCCCGATCTAGTGCACGCAGTTAAGCCTGAGCCACACCACGGCATGCCTCAGGCAGCATCGGCCCATGATACGTTTTGGGATTTTGTTTCACTGATGCCAGAGTCCACCCACATGCTGATGTGGGTGATGTCGGACCGCGCTATACCGCGAAGTTATCGCATGATGCAAGGCTTTGGCGTGCATACCTTTCGTTTAGTGAACGAAGAGGGGCAATCCGTATTTTGTAAATTCCACTGGAAGCCGCTGCAAGGCACGCATTCATTGCTGTGGGATGAGGCGGTGAAAATATCGGGCGCCGATCCTGATTTCCACCGACGTGATTTATGGGAGGCCATAGAGTCGGGCGAGTTTCCGGAATGGGAGCTCGGGTTACAAATTTTCAGCGAGGAGCAGGCCGATGGTTTCAGCTTCGATGTACTCGATTCAACTAAGCTGATCCCAGAGGAACTGGTGCCAGTACTGCCTGTTGGGCGTATGGTGCTTAATCGCAATCCTGATAACTTCTTTGCCGAAACCGAACAGGTTGCGTTCTGTACCGCACATGTTATTCCGGGCATAGACTTCTCTAATGACCCACTGCTTGCGGGTCGTATCCACTCCTATGTCGATACTCAAATTACCCGCTTAGGTGGCGCTAATTTCCACGAAATCCCGATCAATGCGCCACTAGCCCCAGTTCAAAATAACCAACGCGACGGCATTCATCGTCAGGCGATCCATCGTGGCCGTGTTGCCTACGAGCCAAATTCACTGGCGGGTGGCTGCCCATTTCAAGCCGGAAGCAGCGGATTTGTATCGTTTCCAGAAAGAATTAGCGAAGACAAAATCCGTGGCAAGCCGGAAAAATTTGCCGAGCACTATCTACAAGCCACTTTGTTTTTCAACAGTCAAACGGCTGTCGAAAAAGCCCATATTGTCGATGCATTTCGCTTCGAGCTCAGCAAAGTTGCAGTCCCTGCCATACGCAATCGGATGCTGTCCTCGTTGGTGAATGTCTCCCCTGAACTTGCAGTTGAAGTTGCAGCAGGCCTAGGCATGGTTGTTCCAGATGCAATGCCCAAGGCCATCGCTGAGCCGCAGTTACCTGAAGTAACAGTCTCTACCGCCTTGTCGCTGATGGCATTACCGGGCGAATGCGGTATCCGTACACGTCAGATTGCCGTGTTAATCGAGGATGGAGTTCACCATGCATCCTTGGTCAACCTTCATTCGGCCTTAGTGGAAGCGGGGGCTGTCGTTCATTTTGTAGGGCCACGAATAGGGAGTTTTGTGGGTGCCTCAGGCGAGAAAATAGAAGCGGATAAATCGATGGAGAATTCTCCGGCTGTGCTGTTTGATGCCTTGGTCCTACCCGATGGAAACGAGGCGGTTCAAGCTCTCGCAGGCTATAGCCACACAATCCCATTTATAAAAGAGTTGTACCTACACGGCAAAACAATCCTCGCTTTAGGTGACGGACGGGAACTGCTGGATTTGACCAACATTGGATTCCGCATGGAAGAAGACAGGGGGATCCTGCTAGTAGACAGCAGCAATATGGCTGAAATTGTGCCGGTTTTTATTGATGCGGTCGCAGCTCATCGCCACCCTTCTCGCGATTCAATAATCTAATAACGCTGTAAGCACATGAAGCTGGACGATTATCTATCGCACGCGACCAACCACTGCTTAAAAAATACCACTAAAGGATGAAGCGATGAACAAGAAACCTTATATCAAAAAACAACTGCACGAGTTGCTGTATCAGGCTATCGAGACAGAGCGCGGTGGAATAAAAATCTACGAAACTGCCCTGTCATGTGCGCTAAACAAAGATTTAAAAACTGAATGGCAAACATACCTTGAGCAAACCCGTGCCCACGAACGAGTACTTATGGATGTTTTTAGTGAACTAAGACTGGATCCGGACACGAAGACTCCTGGTCGTGAAGTCGTGGCTCATATTGGAAATTCGCTGGTCAAAGCGATGCAAATAGCAAAGACACGAGGCAGCACTGCCGCAGCGCAACTGGTCGCTGGCGAGTGCGTAGTTCTGGCAGAAACGAAGGATCATCAGAACTGGGAGCTGATTGGACATCTGGCAGAACACGGTGAGGGCGAAGAAACCAATGCACTAAGGACTGCATTTGAATTGGTGGCGCAAGATGAGCACCATCATCTCTATCACACTAAGGGATTCCTACGTGAACTATGGATCGAATCACTGGGTTTACCCGCCGTCCTACCGCCGCCTGAGGAAATTAAAAAAGTGGAAACCGCCATTGGCGCCGCGCGGGCAATAAACCTACGCGATGACATGTTGAAGTCTAAAAGCTAATGGATATGTATGGCGGCATCAAATAGCGGAGTGACGCCAACAAGGAAGTCTGTGCAGTTATAACCACACTGTTTTTCAGTTCCAACAACAATGCCAACACTGTGGATAACCTTACTACCTTATTTATAAATACAAAAACATGTCAGAAGTTAACCTAGGTATGGAAACGATGAAAGATCGCCGCATACCAGCAAACAGCATTGACGCCCCACACGGACGCAGCGCCGTCTCATGGGCAGCCATCTTTGCAGGAGCGGCAGGTGCCGCAGCGCTGTCACTGTTATTAATGATCTTAGGCACTGGGCTGGGTTTCTCTGCTATATCACCGTGGAGTATGGAGGGCATCAGTGCAGCAACCTTTGGTGTTGCTGCAATCGCATGGCTGAGTTTCACTCAACTCGCCGCGTCAGGCATGGGCGGTTATCTAGCCGGACGACTACGCACCAAATGGACAGATGTACATACGGATGAAGTGTACTTTCGCGATACCGCTCACGGCTTTCTGACTTGGGCTGTCGCATCACTGCTAACCTTTGTGGTACTGACGTCGGTCGTGGGTAGCATTGGCAGTGGCGTCCGTGATAGTGCTAACGTTGTCAGCAAAGCGGCAAGTGCAGCAGGTACTATAACAGGAGCCGCAGTGGGCTCGGCAGCAACGCTAGCCGCAGGTGAAGCTGGCAATGGCAACCATTCCATTGGCTATTTTGTTGATTCACTGTTCCGTGATGACTCTAACGGCTCCCGTAAAAGAACAACACCGCAGGTAAACAAACCGGCCCAAGAAATCCCAGCAGAAAGAATGACACCTCAGGTCAATGAGCAAATGCCTGAAGTCAAAACTGAAGCTACAGCCCCCCAAGTAAACGCATTGGCAAACGAGCAAGCCCCTGGAATCTTGCCAATTCCAGTCCGTGAAGTCTCACGGATACTCGCACAGGCACTGCAAACAGGTACATTGCCGCAAGAGGATAAACGCTATATAGGTCAACTCATTACACAACGCACCGATCTGACTCAGCAGGAAGCAGAGCAGCGCGTGTCACAGGGATTTGAGAAAGTGCAAACCACGCTGAAAAATGCGGAAACTACGGCTCGCCAAGCTGCAGATGAAGCACGTAAAGCATCAGCCTATGCTGCACTTTGGATGGCGGTAGCACTATTGTTGGGCGCATTCGTCGCAAGTGTGATGGCTATTTTCGGTGGCCGTCAACGCGATGCTTAATTCGCACACTGTTTATTCAATTTAAAGGAGGTTGTTATGCGTTCAGTATTACTTTGGTTTATCGGGATCCCAATTCCGATCATTATCTTAATCGCGCTGTTCTTTTAGAACATGTGACTCCCTTTACCAGTATGCGGAGTGCTATCTGGTAAAGGGTTTTTATCGTCTAACTTAGGTGAATTGCCATGCATTGAACTCAACAGTCTTTAGGGGACCCTAAGAGGATTAACGCATTATTCACACTTATACCAAGGCAGCGACAGCAATAACCCAACTCAACTAATTTTATAGCTCTACTGCACGGCGTAACCGGAAACTACGTAAAGCCAAATACAATGCTCCCACTGCCGCCCAAATGAGCCCTAACTCTAGTGATTGTGGCTCTAAGTTCACCCAAAGCACGCCAATAGTGCCGGCGCCACACAATGGCAAGACTAAGTATTGTAAGTGGTCTCTAAAAGATTTATTACGTCGATCCCTTAGGTAAAACTGCACAATGACAGATAAATTCACGAAGGTAAAAGCGACTAAAGCACCAAAATTCACTAAGGCTAGCGCCATTTCTAAATCAAATGAGACGGCAGATAGCGCAAGCGCCCCCACCAACAAGACATTAAATGCAGGGGTTCGCCATCTAGGATGGATATAAGCAAACCCTTTACGTGGCAACATATTATCCCGCCCCATCACATATAAAATCCGTGCAACCCCAGCATGGGCAGCCATACCGGATGCCAATACAGCAACAGTGGTCGCGACTAATACGATGGACTGGAATAGATTACCACCCACATAGAGTGCAATTTCAGGCAATACCGCATCAAGCTGTTGAAAGCGGGAAATATCGGGGAAATAGAGCTGCAAAAAATAAGACACGCCAACAAAAATCACGCCACCGAGTAAAGCCGTCAACACAATCGCGCGAGGAATAACACGTTGAGCATCTTTAGTTTCTTCAGTCAGTGAACTTAACCCGTCAAAGCCGAGGAAGGAGAAACACAGAATCGTCGCCCCTGTGAATAATGGCGCCATCGCCATATTATCGGCATAAAATGGTCGCACACTCGCAACGACACCTTCGCCTTCACCGAGGGAAATGCTATAGGCCATTAGACCAATGAACACCACAATAATAGCGATCTGTGCAAACACTATCACCCCATTAAAGTTCGCGACGAGATCAATCCCCTTGAGATTAAGCAAGGTCATTATGGTCACAAGAGCGAAAATAAAGATCCAAGGTTCGACGCTGGGAAACATGGCGGTTAAATAGATTTTTGCGAGCAACATATTGATCATTGGCATAAACATATAGTCCAGCAGCGATGACCAACCCACCATAAAACCAACATTCGGGCTAAAGGTTTTTTGAGCATAAGTGTAGGCTGAACCCGCATAGGGATATTTACGTACCAAATGACCGTAACTAAACGCGGTAAATAAAATCCCCGCCAATGCGAATAGATAAGACGTAGCCACATGGCCAGAGGTGATCTCGGAAACAATACCAAAGGTATCAAAAACGGCCATCGGCGTGAGATAAGCAAGCCCCATCACCACCACTTGCCATAAGTTGAGGGGCTGCTTCAAACCCGGATTTTGTTGGCTCATCAGCACACCCCCATTGTACAGGGTTGAACACCTAAGCACGCATCTGCAATTAGTTTTTGCTTGCGGCTAACCGTCTGCACTCTCGGTTTAATGGCTAACGCAACGACTTGATTTACAACAACTACCGACAATCCGGTACACAACAGCCCCATTGGTCTTTCCTCAGTAAAATAGGTTCAACTGAACCTCATATCATTTCCGGATGTTTACCGGCCTCAATTGTTTTAAAACACATACGCCATAAATAAAAAATAACCGAGATACTGAGTATCTCGGTTATTTTTTCGGCGCGCATTCTCCCCCAAAACCAACAAGAAGACAACCCAATAAGGGCCGTTTGATGGCTATCTGCACGATGAGCGTTAAATTAACGGAATAGAATAGACAAGGATAAAGATGGCTTAAAGCAGTTTGAACACTAAGACACGCTACTAGAATATGACAGTAAGGCTGATGACATGCCGAAGGACAAGCTCAATACTGAATAATTTTTTCACTTGTTTTAAATTTGTTATTGGAAATAAGGCAGATATAGATATAATCTTCCGGCAAAAATTAAACAGGGGCAGTTTAATTTGCGAAGCAACCGCTTCATTTGTTTTATCGCATCAAAAGGAAGATGAAATGCGTAAAATTACTTTAGTCTCTCTGACCATTGGCAGCTGTTTTCTCGCCGCCTGCGCCGCAAAACCACCTATTATCGCTCAAGAAAAAACCGTTGAAATCGAGGGTGTTAACTTAGTTTTTGGTGGCAGTTTTGATACAGAACGCAAAAACATTTCACTCTCAGTGAATGGCGATTCTGTTATGAAAGGCACTTTCCCGCCTTATACTCCGACTCAAAATTTGAGCGGTAAATACAAGGATTTCAAAATTTCTAGCCAATGCTATTTCGGTTCAGTGCTCAGCAGCCAAGGTGGCGCATTTGGCGCGATTGCCGGCGTCATTCAAGCGACTAAGTCGAGCTCAGGCGATAAGTGCGATATGCTCGTCGATGGTAAAATTGTAGAAAGTCTTTACTTCTAAAGATTAATTACAGAAGTACCTAAACAGCCCCTGTAAAGTTCAAGCCCAGTAAACACTCGCGAGATACTCTGTCCCGCGAGTCCATCAAAGCTAATTAGCTTCAGCCAACAATCTCACTCTGCGCTTAATCCCCAACATCGCTAGGCCGAAAAAGACCGCAAATAAGCCCCATAGTTGCAGCCATTTTGGTATCACACTCGCCCAACTTGCGCCCATTTGATTGAGTTCTAGCATGCCCATAATCGCGGGTACCGCGGGAATAAACTGTGAGCCGAGTACTAAAGGTTCTGGGATCAACGCTATCGGCCACACAAAACCTGACACAAATAAAATAGGCATAGAGATCAGCAGTAGCACTTGGGTGGGTAAATCGCGGCGGGTGAACAAGGTGCTCATGGCAACACCTACGGCGGCGGTAG
>Ga0172382_10010237_pt1 | contig 12638 bp, 14 predicted proteins | sample Leawel138RmetaG_FD_122245 | JGI IMG/M metagenome (GOLD analysis project Ga0172382, IMG submission 122245) | Leachate microbial communities from a municipal landfill in Southern Ontario, Canada - Leachate well 138R metaG | ecosystem: Engineered > Solid waste > Landfill > Unclassified | place...
ACTGCAGAAAGAAAAGCTTTCTCAGGAAAAGGAATTGAAACCATTGAAATCACCGAAGGAGCGAAAGTTTTAACGGTACTTCAAAATGCATTTGGAGCCAAAGAAAATTCAGTTTCTGGAACGGAAGAAGTAAAAGAAGTATCGGTAAGCGATTCAAAATTGAACGTATTGAAAGTAGAACAATCTTCTTCTGATACCATTGATTTAAAAGAAGCAGACATCGTAGTTTCAGCGGGTCGTGGATTGAAAGGTCCAGAAAACTGGGGAATGGTAGAGGAATTGGCATCTTTATTAGGTGCAGCAACCGCTTGTTCAAAACCCGTTTCCGATATAGGATGGAGACCACACGAAGAGCACGTAGGACAAACTGGAAAAGCAATTTCACCGAAATTATACATTGCCATCGGTATTTCTGGAGCGATTCAGCATTTGGCAGGCGTAAACAGTTCGGATACGATTGTAGTTATCAACAGTGATGCAGAAGCCCCTTTCTTCAAATCCGCAGATTACGGAATTGTGGGTGATGCTTTTGATGTTGTTCCTAAATTGATCGAAGAAGTAAAGAAGTTTAAAGGATAAAATCATTTTCATTTGAAAATACTAAAAATCCCGAACTATTCAATGGTTCGGGATTTTTCATGAAAAATGATATATATCATGACGCGTTATTGGAAAAATAATAACATTTGTAATCTTAACAGTTTAAACTTTTTATAATGAAACATTTTAAGCTATTATTCTTATTGGCATTATTCATCATTTCCCATTCATGCAATGAGGATGACTTGCAGCCAATAGCAGATTCAACAAATTCCCAAAACATTGATTTAAATAAAATCAATATAGTCGATGGACGACTTTATTTTCCAAATTTAGAAACCTTTCAATCATATTATTATGATGTCAAAGAAAAAGGAGAAAATGAAATAGCGGATATCATTGACTCCAAGTTTTATCAAAAGGGGTTCTATTCATTAGTTCCGATTTTAAATGAGAAAACGGAAAAAGTTTATAGTGAAAAGCATTTATTGAAAATCCAAGAACAATATAGTTCTATTAATGGAAAAGCAGAAGCACCAACTCAAGCTGATATTATTGATCATTTTGATGATTTAGAGGAAATTGTCGGAGAAGATGTTTTTGTGAGTTTCCTTAACTCAGAAGCCGAAATACAAGTAGGAAACAAAATTTATAAATATACAGATCAGGGTATATTAATAGCGCAAACTGAACATTATAATAAAATACAAGTGTTTATGAGTGCTAAAAATATCAATTCTTTAAGTGATATAAATAATATAAAACCATTAGAAGGGGAGTTGGATTATAATCCCAACGGAGGTTTAGTTCAAATTGAAGAAGGATTAGAACATTATATAATAGAAGATTATAATAGAATACCAGGAGGTAGTGGAGGTATTGACCCCATTGGTTATGACCCTGGAGATGGTGGTGGATCTGGTGGGAGTGGTGGTTCAGGTGGAAGCGGAAACGGAGGCGGATCAGGGGGAAATGGCGGTTCAGGTGGTGGACAAGAAAATTATCCCCAAATCGCAAGTACTCTTTCTGTTTGTACTCCTTCTTCACCTTGGTTTGGAAACTTGTTTGGAACAGTTAAAGTATGTACAGATAAATACAATAGCGATCATCGAGTAAAAACTAAATATTATTCAGTTCAACTATTCTTAGCATATGCTATAGGAGTTAAGGTTAAACACCAAAAGAAAGGATGGACAGGTATTTGGAGAAAGCAAAATACTGATAAGGTTGTTTTAGGTATTAATAGTTTATCTTGGAAATTTGATCACAGTGCAGATTTTTCAAACTTTGGTTCTCCCGCAGATGTAGCTACAAAATATTACACTAGTGATGGAAAATTATATAGTAGATTAGGAGGACATAACCCGATATATATAGGTAATGTGCAGATGCCTGAGCTTCCTTTTAGGAATAAAGTGGATGTTATTGTAGAAATTGCAATAGATAATCTAATCCTGCAATCAGAAGAACAAGCTAGAAACTATTTTTATTCTGCATTATGGAATAATTTGAAATCATTTATGCAGTCTCAATATAATAAAGATTTAAAAAAAGCAGGTGTAGTTATTGTAACACCAACTGCCATGTGGACACAATTTTATGACTTTAGCTCAGACTGTACAAATTGTGATAAAAGAGAACATATTATAGATTGGGGAGCTGCAACACCTATAGTGTCATATACTTTTGGAACAGGTTCAGGAGGAGGAACTTTTAGTTATAGCTATACTGCAGATTTTAGAAGCCCGACTCTTGTAGGTATGTCAGCTTTCGGAATGGCCAAAAGAAGTGGTCAATGGCATGGTAACCGTTTTAAATTTTAATTTACATTAAAAATGCACAAACTATTAGGTTTTTTTTTTGTTTATAACTTGTTCTTCGGATTTTGTTATTCCCAAAATCAAGGTGTTAAAAGAGAAAAAGGATTCCAATTTAATCTTCAAACTTTTGCCATGGTTGTTGGAAATGCAGATGAAATCGATACGACACCGACTGAATACTTTATGCATGTGCGAGATTCTCGATTGTTCGGAGTTAATTTAGAAGCGAGCTATCGATTTGATGAATATTGGATTGTAGGTTTAGGAAGTGGTTTTGAACAAATCAATCAGCCTGATATTTCTTACATTCCGGTTTATCTAAGTTTAAGAAGCAGCATTGGCGGAGATAAAATTGAAGCACCGATTTTTCGTTTGGATGTCGGAACTCATTTCGGGGATTTGGCAAAAAACGGTGCATTATTGCGAGCCGGAATTGGTTATCGTCTTCCCATTTATAAAGAATTATGTTTAAATCTGGAAGGAATAATTACTTACCAAGGAATTCGCAAAGAATTTGAATCACATCCCGATGTAATTCAATATTACAATATGTATGGATTTGGAATTGGAGTCGGATTAGAATTATAAAATGAATTAAAATGAAAAAAATATTTATACTAGTAACTTTAATCACAACAATCACTTTATTTTCACAAGAAAAAGCAGTCGATGTTTTCAGTGCAAAAGCAGGATTGATTGGTGGTTGGATCAGTTATGAAAAAGAAATATCACCTAATTTCACTGTAAGTGGTGATGTAGGATATGAAGGTGGACTTTTTTATAATAGTTTAATGAGTGATGATGTGCATTATATTTTCACAACAACACTTAATTTGACAGGACGTTATTATTATAATTTCGAAAGGAGAATTGAAAAGAATAAAAACACAACGCATAATGCAGCTAATTTTGTGGCATTCCAAACTAAATTCACTCCCAATTGGGGATCGAGTACTAGTGCTAATAATGTACGCGTATTGAAAACATTTACTGTTTTTTCAAAATATGGCTTCAAACGGAATTTATCAAATCGATTTAATTTTGAGTTTGCTTTTGGCCCCGGTTATCAATGGGCTGAGAAAACTGATGGTGGATTGACTTTCGGGTTGGATGCTCGTTTTGGATTTAATTTCTAAGAAGAAATTTAAATAGAAACAATTAGGAATCTCAAAGGACTAAAAGCTTTTGAGATTTTTTATTTCGCGAAATATTGAAATCTATCTCTTGCTTGCGTCAAGGATGTGTAGGGCTGCGACCTAAGGAGCAGGTCTTGTTGGCCTTAGCCAACAAGACGGAACTCCGAAGCAGCCTGCCCGGGCGCCCAAATAAAAAAAAGAACAAGAAGGATTAAAAAAAGAAGAAAGTTTTAAATTTTTAGCACACAAATAATTTCCTTAAATTGAAGTTTTTCTTAGATTTACAGACGGATGGAAAATTTGGTAAAATTAAGTATTAAGGGAATCTCATACAGTCAAACTCAAACGGGTGCGTATGCTTTGATTCTGGAGGAAGAAATGGGCCAGCGAAAACTACCGATTATCATTGGAAGCACAGAGGCTCAATCCATTGCATTGGCATTGGAGAAGGACATTCAAACACCACGACCGTTGACGCATGATTTATTTGTGTCGATTGGGCATGCTTTTCATTTTACAGTGAAAGGCGTTTTCATTCATAAATTGGAAGACGGTGTTTTCTATTCCAACATTTTATTGGCGGACAAAGAGGGGAAAGAGGAAGAAATTGACTCTCGAACGTCGGATGCCATTGCGATTGCGATTCGTTTCGATGCGCCGATTTATGCGTTGGAAACTGTGATGGACAAGGCTGGAATTCATTTGGAAGTACAAGAAAAAGAAGAGGAAAGTCTTTCTAGAGCGATTAAAGACATCGAAAAAGAGTTAACAAAACAGGAAAAGAAGGCGGATTTCACTCTAAAAACGACCGAAGAAATCGAGAAAGAAATGAAAGAGGCGGTGAAAAATGAAGACTACGAATTGGCTGCTCGCTTGCGTGATGAATTAGACAAACGAAATTAGGATGAATACTTTAATAAATTAGACACCAGCATTTTGGATGTTTAATTGAATGAAAGATAGTGAAAATATGATACAACTAAATAAACATATATGTCTATAAAATTACGATTGACAGTGATGAACTTCCTTCAGTTTGCAGTCTGGGGAGCTTATTTGACATCGATGGGAAATTATTTAGGCTCGATTGGTTTAGGACCAAAAATCGGGCTTTTTTATGCCATGCAAGGAATCGTTTCTATTTTTATGCCAGCTATTTTAGGAATTGTTGCAGACCGATGGATTCCAGCTCAAAAACTTTTGGGGATTTCCCACGGTTTGGCAGCATTATTTTTAGCTTCTGCCGGATATTACGGAATGACCGCAGGAGCAGATGTTCAATTTCCAACTTTATTTCTCTTGTATTCCCTGAGTATCGCCTTTTACATGCCAACCATTGCGCTTTCAAACTCAGTGGCTTACGCGATATTGGTGAACAATAATTTTGATACGTTTAAGGACTTCCCTCCCATTCGAACCTTTGGAACCATCGGTTTTATATTTGCGATGTTATTTGTGAATTTTGTGGGATTTCAAAACGGACAATTTGCTCTTAACTTTAGTAATGCCAATGGATTTTCGAGCTTTCAAAACGGATATGGTCAATTTTATGTTTCCGCCGTTTTGGGACTTATTCTCATGGCATACTCTTTTACTTTACCCGAAGTAGGAACCACCAAAGGAAGTGGAAAGCAAACCTTATCGGATGCGTTGGGACTAAAAGCTTTTGCTTTATTTAAACAACGAAAAATGGCGGTCTTCTTCATTTTCTCAATGCTTTTGGGGGTTTCCCTTCAGATTACAAATGGATATGCAAATCCATTTATCACGAGCTTTAAGGATATTCCGGAATATGCAGATACCTGGGGAGCGAATAATGCAAATGCGCTTATCTCGTTGTCACAGGTTTCTGAAACACTGTGTATTTTATTGATCCCGTTTTTTTTAAAGCGATTTGGAATTAAAAAAGTAATGTTGATGGCGATGTTTGCCTGGTTTTTACGTTTCGGATTGTTCGGCGTAGGAAATCCAGGAACGGGCGTTTGGATGTTTGTCTTATCCATGATTGTGTATGGAATTGCATTTGATTTCTTCAATGTTTCGGGTTCTTTGTTTGTAGATAGAGAGACCGATAAAAAGATTCGTTCCAGTGCGCAGGGTGTTTTTATGATGATGTCCAATGGATTTGGAGCCACCATCGGAATGTTGGCAGCAGGTGAAATTGTAAATCATTTTGTGTATTCAAAGTCCGATCCACTCGAACAATTGAAAGGTTGGGAAACGTCTTGGATGATTTTTGCAGGATATGCACTCGTTGTAGCCATTTCCTTTGCATTTATTTTCAAATACAAACATGAACCTGAGAAACTGAAAATAAATTAAAATTTTACTACATTCGTATACAAATACATCTAAAAACTTAATACTATGGAACAAAATGATCAAATTAAAATAAGTGAAGTGTCAAATCCACCTGACAACCATTTGGCTTGGGCAATTATAAGCACAATTTTATGTTGTTGGCCTATTGGGATTTTTTCAATTATCAAATCAACCAAAGTAAATTCACTTTGGCAACAAGGCGATTATGAAGGAGCACAAAAAGCATCAGCCGATGCTAAGAAATTTGCGATTTATGCTATCGTGGCTGGAGTCGTACTTATCGTTTTATACCTAATTTTCGTTTTGGTTTTTGGAATCGGTGGCGCAATGCTCAATGGATTCGATGATTTCAATTAATAAGAAAACCGTTTCAATATGCAGCCTCATCCTTCTTCTGGGTGGGGCTTTTCTCTATTATTATTTCCACTTTAATCCCACCACCCATACTTCCAAATTTGTTTCTTGTCCATCCAAAACCTTCTTTGGACTAAACTGTCCAGGATGTGGTTCACAACGGATGATTCATCATCTTTTGCATTTCGATTTGGGCCAAGCATTCCGATACAATCCCCTATTATTCATCACCTTACCCTTTGTGCTATTCATTCTTTTTCAAAGTTTGATGAACTTTGTTTTTGGTACAAATTATCGTACCAAATTGTTTTACAACAACACGTTTGTGTGGACAGTATTTGGAATCTTGATGGTTTATGCAGTATTGCGGAATTTACCTTTCTACCCTTTCCATTTTTTAGCACCTCCCCCATAAATAGATTGAGAATTATTTTCTCTCGTACCGAACAAAGGAATAGTCGTATTCATTCTTATCATCTTTCAAATGATCCTCTCTGAAGACTTCTTTCCAAAAATTCAAATCTATTTCTGGAAATAAAGTATCTCCTTCAAACGAATGATGCACTTCGGTAACTTCAATCGCATCTGCAATTGTCATGGATTGTTCGTAGATATTTCCACCACCGATGATAAAGATTTCGGAATCGATTTCCTTTGCGGTTTCAATCGCACTTTTCAACGAATGAGCCACTTCAACGCCTTCAAAAGACCAGTTTTTATTTCGGGTAATCACAATATTGGTTCGGTTCGGAAGAGGTTTTCCTACAGAATCGAATGTTATTCGTCCCATAATCACCGGATGACCGGTTGTGATTCGTTTAAATCGACGTAAATCATCGGACAAACGCCAGATTAATTGATTGTTATCTCCGATGATGTTATTATCTGATTTGGCTACGACTAAAGTAATCATGGGTTTGGAATAAGACGATTTGATTGAATAATTGTACAACACATTGTAAAAAACCAAAGTTAGTACACCAACTTTGGCCTATAAAAGTGGAGCTGGCGGGAGTCGAACCCGCGTCCAAACAAGTAATCTATGTGCTTTCTACATGCGTAGTTTGTTTTTAATTTTCGACTGCAGACCGAGAACAAACGCCCTATCTACAGCTTAGCTCCTTTGATTTCGACAAGATTTCGGAGCACCCTCTTGTCTATCCCTACATTGCTGTGCCTCTGAGTCAAACGCCGTAAGGAAAGGCTTTTGAGAGACATTTAGCTTCCCTACCTAGTAGGGATGCGCTTAGACTTACTGTGATTCAGTCAATTAAGCAGCTAAAGCGTAATTGTTGTTGCCAGTTAAAAAGTTGAAGTGTCTGATTTACGTGGGTGCACAACATTCCACGACATGCTTACATCATCTATTAGTCCTGCTGTCAAAACCAGTCAGCCCCGTTATTTTAAATGTATTTTCCAGAAATCATTGATTGCTCAATTTTTTCAGGGAAGCAAAGATACAATTTCTGTTCCATTTTTTAATGAATTCATGGGATTTAGTTTGATTCAAGCATATTAATTTCAGTCAAACTACCGTTTTAACTTAAAAAACAACAGTGGATTCAAAGATAGAATCTTAACCTTGGGTATTTAGTAAATTCGAATGCCTATTTTTGTATTCTTAAATTTCATATATGGGAATTACGATTCAGAACTTGACAAAAAAATACGGCGAACAACTTGCTTTGGACAATGTTTCATTTTCCATTCAAAAAGGCGAAGTGGTGGGTCTTTTGGGTCCGAATGGTGCAGGAAAATCAACTTTGATGAAAAGTGTAACCGGCGCAATTCTTCCTACTTCGGGAGAAATTGAAGTCGATGGATTTTCGGTTTTAAAACAACCCATCGAAACGAAAAAGAAAATTGGATTCTTACCAGAGAACAATCCGCTTTATTACGAAATGTATGTCAAAGAATATTTGCAATTTGTAGCAAATCTTCGAAAAGAGAACAAGCAACGAATTGAAGAAGTTATCCAAAAAGTCGGATTAACGCCAGAAAGTCATAAAAAAATAGGACAACTCTCCAAAGGATACAAACAACGTGTAGGTTTGGCACAAGCCATACTTTCAAACCCTGAAATTTTAATTCTGGATGAACCCACCAATGGATTAGATCCGAATCAAATTTTGGAAATCCGTGATGTAATTCGCGAAATAGGAAAAAGTAAAACCGTGATTCTTTCGACTCATATTATGCAAGAAGTCGAAGCGCTATGTTCTCGCGTGATTTTATTGAACAAAGGAAAAGTGATCTCAGACAGCCCTATTGAAGAGTTCAAAGGACAATACAAAAGCTTAGAGGATGCTTTTCATCAATTAACACATTGAATTAATGGCACAAGCATGTTGATAAGAAAAGCAAATTCTTCGGATTCAAAATTCATTGCACCCTTGGTCATTCAAGCTATGGAAGACATGGCAAAGGAGTTTACACAAAGTGATGATTTAGACAAAGCATTGGATTTATTCACCCATTTCATTTCCCAAAAAGGAAATCAATACAGCTATGAAAACACACTGATAGCGATTGAAAATGGTGAAGTAGCAGGTGCAATTTCAGGGTATGATGGGGGAAAACTGAAGGAATTCCGAAAACCTTTTTTGGATTTTCTAAAAATGAATTTTGATTATAAAGAAATTCCCGAAGGCGAAACCCCTGTTATAGGAGACCCGCTATATGTAAGTATCACGCAGGAAATGCAAGATCCTGTGGGCATACCGCAGGGTAAATACTGGATCACACGAATTCCTACGACATTGACTATTTTACAGGATAAATCGACCGGACTGGAAGTTACGCAGCCGTTGCCCATCTTCCCTGAGGCAGAACCTGAGAACTGTGAAAACCCGGAAGAGTTGGAAACAGAAACTGTATTCAAGTTAGATGATGTTCAATTATCAGCAAGCGATAGGGAAACTACCCTTCCCAAAAGTATCATAAAACCTTAGTCTTTTATTGTGGTTATAAAAAGGTAAGCGAATGTTAATCTTTTACTTACCTTTCTGTAATTATGTTAACACCAATGTTAATATCATAGAAATAACAAACACTAACAGATGAAAACAAAACAAACGTCTTTTTATTTTCTACTTGTACTCTGTGTCATTTTATGCCTTTTATCCTGTAAGGATAACAACAGATACCAGTGGCAACCTGCCATTTCTGCCCCGAAATACTATCCGGTAGCCGGTAACGTTGATTTTGGCAATGCGGGACACGGCAGCAATACCTCCTTTGACAAAGGTTGGGGACGTGGTTACGGTGGTGTAGTATCAGGAGATATTTATAAAGAAATTCCCCGAGAAGTTTATATAGAATATTATAGTGTGGTAGATGCTAAAGATTTCAGAGGAACGGTTTCCTTACCTTATGATGAATTACTACAATTATTCAAAAAATACTGTAAAAACAAAGAAGAAGACCGTGGCAGGTTATTGGTCGGCATGGCCCCCGGTGGTTGGATCAGGGTTTGGGCATATTTTCATTCGGGAACAGAGATTACGGACAACATAGAAATAGCAAAAGCAAAATTGGAAATCTATGATTCAGGTAGAAAAAGAGATTCAGTAACTTATGACCATTGGTTGGAGTATTACACTTATTGGCAACACTTTGGTATTCCTTATGAAGCATGGTCAGAAAATGAAAAAGAGTATGATCTGTATTTTGATTTTGATAATCCCAATCCTGATTATGAGGTTTTTGATGTAATATATTCCTCAATAGATGGTTCTATTAACTTAAATATCATGAATGATAAGCTAATGAAGAAAAGAAAAATTCCGGCTGATCTAATCGTAGCATGGAGAAAAAGAAATGATACGCTCAGATATGATACACATATTTTATTCCCTAAAAATTTTCATAAAATAATTAATAAACAGAACCCTAAACAAATAAAAATTAGCTTACATATAAATGCTGATGATCAAGGAGATATTTACATTCAATTAGATAATAATAAAAAAGACAAGTTTCTACGATTTAAAAATTACCCAGCAAAAGCACGTTATACAGGCAACAGTGATTTTTCACAAGAGGTGGAGTATTTTATAAAGTAAAAACAATAACCAAAATAATCCAAAATGGCAGCAAATAACATAGGAATCCGTCATGTGCCGGGCATAGGTGTGGCAGATATAGATGTATATGACACCAACAGGAGGAAATACGATAAATTTCCGGACAAATATGCAGAAAAGGTAAAGATAAGGATCGGAGTCTTTTTTGACGGAACGGGCAATAACAGCTACAATTCAGATGCGGTATATTACAGGCAAACATTGCCATTGCAAGAAGACGATGTGCCTGAAGTTAGGCATAAAGGTTTTGAGGTGGAAAACGGCGCAAGCTACTGGAATCCTTATACAAATATAAAGTTATTGCATGATTTATACGAAGAGAAAACAAAAAGAGATGATTCTAAAAATATTATATTCCAACAGATTCAACTAAAAGTCAATGATAATTCAAGTTTGTCCACTTTTGTACCAAGAGTAGCCCAAGAAATTGATTTAGCTTGTCAAGCATCTGGGTATTATTGGAAAAATTTAGGAATTAAAAAAGTAAACATAAATTTGATAGCCGATAAAGATGATATTCTTACAGTTTCCAAGGAAATTAATGGATACAAAGAAAATAATGTAGTACCAAACGGTTACAATGACAGGGTTTTATTTACAAATCTATTAAAAGAAATTTTTGATTATGAAAAATGTAAGAACAACAAATAATATATATTCTTTTGTTATCTTTTTGTCATTGTTATCTTTTTTTAATTGCAGTAGAGCAGAGGACAAAATTACAATTGATGTCAAAAAAAAGAAAGAAAATGCTAATCATTTACCCTTAGAATTCAATACGGTATTTGAAACTTACGGAAATAAGACTTTAGCATTTAATAAACAAACAACTACTGTAGATATCTTGACTTGGAAAAATCATGAAACTGATTCTATAGCATATTTTAATATTAATTTACAAAACTTGAAGAAAGAATCATTTGTAATAAAAACTTCATTAGTAGCTACAAAAATTCCATTTTTAATAAAATATCAAAAATTAAAAAAAGTAGAGGAATATGCTGATGGTACAAAAAGAGAATACATAAACTTAAATATCGTACACCAATTTAATACAGTGTACATAGATTCAATGATTTTCAAATTATATGATAATGCAGACTTTCCTGCTCTTGAACAAGCATTTAGAGTAAGCTATCAAAAAGTAGGTGGCAGATCTATTTGTCAATTACCTACATACAAGAATTATGACACTATTGACATATCTAACCCTAAAAATGAACATATCTGTTGTATAGAAAGAAAATGAAGGGACTAAAAATGATTTATAAATTTTCGAATAAAAACCCTGAGCCTAATCCTGAAAACTGCGAGAACCCGGAAGAACTGGAAACAGAAACCGCATTCAGATTGGATGATATTCAGTTGTCTGCAAGTGACCGTTCCACAACGCTACACCCGAATGCTTAATATTTTCATTAAGGATGGTGCTTTTTGCACTATCCTTAATTTAATTTAAAAACGAAATTTATGCGCAAATTAATGCAGACTTTCCTGTTCTTGAACAAGCATTTAGAGTAGGCTATCAAAAAGTAGGTGGCAGATCTATTTGTCAATTACCGACATACAAGAATTATGACACTATTGACATATCTAACCCTAAAAATGAACATATTTGTTGTATAGAAAGAAAATGAAATTAATGTAAACGCCGTGTGCATTTTCCAAAAGAATTTCAGGAAATTACATTACTTTTTTGATATTTATTACGACAGCATTTTTACGCCCTCTAATACAAGTCCATACATCAAGGAAATTAAGGAGGTAGATGATTCTACTTTTAATTTCCCGACCGATGAAAATAGAGAAAACCTTTATCAGGTTCTACGTATTGAACTTATAAAGAAGATTAATTAAAAAAGATTTTATAGATACTGCTTCCTATCGTTCAACTTTATATCTTTGCACAAATTTCAAAACAGTTATTTTCGCTGTTTAAGAAACCCTTTAAATAAGAATCAGATGAAATGTGGAATTGTCGGCTTGCCGAATGTTGGTAAATCAACTCTGTTTAACTGTTTGTCGAATGCAAAAGCACAATCGGCAAATTATCCGTTTTGTACCATTGAGCCGAATGTTGGAACCGTTTCCGTTCCCGATCCTCGACTTTATAAACTGGAGGAAATTGTAAAACCTGAGCGAGTACTTCCAGCTGTTGTCGAAATTGTTGACATTGCCGGGTTGGTAAAAGGAGCAAGTAAAGGAGAAGGTTTAGGGAATAAATTTCTATCGAATATTCGTGAATGCAATGCCATTATTCACGTTTTACGTTGTTTCGACAATGAAAACATAACCCATGTCGATGGATCAATTAATCCTGTGCGCGACAAGGAAACCATTGATATTGAACTTCAATTAAAGGATCTTGAATCCGTTGAAAA
>Ga0172382_10010238_pt1 | contig 12636 bp, 9 predicted proteins | sample Leawel138RmetaG_FD_122245 | JGI IMG/M metagenome (GOLD analysis project Ga0172382, IMG submission 122245) | Leachate microbial communities from a municipal landfill in Southern Ontario, Canada - Leachate well 138R metaG | ecosystem: Engineered > Solid waste > Landfill > Unclassified | place...
CGACGGCACGGGCGAGCTCGCGCACGGTATCGTCGAGCGCGCCCGCCGGCGCGAGCGCGGCAAGAAGGCCGGCATCGGCGGCGGCCCGGGCGTCGATGGCCTGACCCGTCAGCAGCATCCGCATCGCCAGCCCGTGCGGCAGCCGGCGCGGCAGGCGGAACGCGCCGCCGCCGGCGGCGATGATGCCGCGCGTGACCTCGGGCAGCCCGAAGCGCGCCTCGTGCCCGGCGACGATGAGATCGCAGGCGAGCGCGATCTCGAAACCGCCGCCGAGGGCCGCGCCCTGAACCTGCGCGATCCATGGCCGGGTACGCGGCGTGGTGGTGAAGCCGGCGAAGCTGTCGCCGTCCGTCCACAGCCGGTCGCGCTGCCCCGCCGCCACCGCCTTAAGGTCGGCGCCGGCGCAGAACGCCTTGCCGGCCGCCCGCAGCACGACGACGCGGCAGTCCGGGTCGGCCTCGGACATCCGCACCGCTTCGTGCAGGCCCGCCGCGACATTCCCGTCCACGGCATTGGCCGCGCCCGGCCGGTTCAGCTCGACGGTGAGGATATGGTCCTCGACGCCGGAGATGATGACGGAATCGCTCATGCGAACCTCCATTGCGCAAGCGGCTCGCCGCGCCCGATCGTGCCCTGTGCGCCGACGGGCCAGCTTCGCGCCGACATCAGCGCGTCGAGGCCGTCGCGGTCGTCGCCCGGCACCGCAGCATAGGCGCGGCCGTTGTCCGGCGTGCGCGCGATCACGACGCCGTGGCGCGGCGCGCCCGCGCGGTCGAAGAGCACGGTGAAGGTCTCGATGCTGGCCGGTCCTTCATAGCCGGGGCGCAACCCGGGCGCGTCGGCATGGGCTTTCTTCACCGCCGCAGCCATTTTCGGCGCGCTATGCGCATAGCCGCGTTGAGCCGGATCGCGCGACAGCACGATGGCGTGATGCTTGGTCATGAACTCGCCCTGACCGTAGGCGAGGCCGACCCGCCCGTCCCCGGCGCGCAGGTGCCGGACCAGCGCGCAGAGGCCGTGGGTCATGTAGTTGCTGTAGGGGCCGCCGAAGAAGGTCAGGCCGCCGGCGAGCGTCGGCGAACGGTCCGGCGGCCAGCCGAGCGTCTCGAAGGCGCGGATCGGCACGCAGGGGAAGCAGGTGTAGATCTCGGCGAGGTCCAGCCCGTCGCCCTGCTCGGCTACGTCCCGCGCCGCGCGCAGCACCAGTTCCTGCGACGGGCAGTCGTGGAAATTCGCCCGCAAGGCATAGTCGCGGGGCTCGTCAGCCCGCGCGCCGCCCCACAGGTGGACCATGCGGTCGTCGCGAATCCCGGCGGCGCGGGCGGCCGCGAGCGAGGCGACGATGACGGCGCCGCCCTGGTTGACGCTCGAATTGGCGATCATCAGCCGCGAATAGGGATAGGAGATCTGGCGGTTGCCGGCGCTGACGGTCGCGATCTCCTGCGCCGTGTGCGGGGTGCGGTTCCAGGCATAGGGATTGGAAGCCGCGGCCTGCGAGGCAAGCGCCCACAGCCGCGCGGCCGCGCCCCGCGCCTCGACAGGGCCGATCCCCCTTGCGGCAGCGCCCGCCACCTCGAAGAACGGATAGACGTAAGGTGGCCGGAACACGCCGTAGCGGACGGCCTCGGCATTGAGGAAATCGGCGCCGGTGGTGCGGCGCGGCGGCTTCTCTGGCTGCGGCGTCCAGCGCGGCTCGAGGCCGGCGCGGCGCAGCTTGGTCAGCGCGTTCTCGGCCTCGGCGCCGACGATCGCCACCGCGTCCCGTTCGCCGCGGATGATGGCGCGGGCCGCCGCGTCGAGCAGGTGCACCGGCATCTCGCCGCCGATCGGAGCGCAGGCGAGATGAAGCGGCCGTATGGCGAGCCGTTCCGCCAGCCGTTCGGCCGGCCGGTCGAGCGGCCAGGTCACAGAGTTCACCAGCGCGAGGCCGTCGAGACGATCAAGCCAGCCAGCGCCCGCGTCCATGTCCGCCCGGCGCAGGGCCTCGGCCATCAGCGCCTGCGGCTCGCGGGCGTCGAGCGGGTCGTCGACGCGGTCCGTCACCTCGCCGATGCCGACGATGACCGGCCGCCGGCCGTCATCCGGCAAGCGCGTTTCCGTCAGCATGGATCGCTCCACTCGGCCAGCGCGTCGAGCGCCTCGATCCGGCCGCCCCGGCAGGACAGCGGGTTAATCTCCAGCGTCTGCAGGCCGGGCATCATGTCGAGCGCAGCATCGGCGATGCGGCCGATCTCGTCAGCCAGCCGTGCGATGTCCACCGCCTCGCTGCCGCGATAGCCGTGCAGCAGCCGCGCGGCTTTCAGCTCGCCGAGCATCTCGACGATGTCGGCCGGCGACACCGGCAACAGCCGCAACGACGTGTCCTTCAGCAGCTCGATCCAGACGCCGCCCAGACCCAGCGCCAGCGTCGGCCCCCATTGCGGGTCCACGGTGACGCCGACGAAAAGCTCGACCCCGCGCTCCCGCATCGGCGAGACGACGACGCCTTCCAGCGTGGCGTCGGGCCGGGCGGCCGCGCAGTCCGCGATGATCCTGTCGAACGCTTCCGCCGCTTCCACGCCGGCCACGTTGAGGCGCACGCCGCCGATGTCACTCTTGTGCGCGATCTGCGGCGAGACGATCTTCATCGCCACCGGGCCGCCGGCCTGCCGCGCGGCTGCGGCGGCCGACGCGGAATCCGTCACCACCTCTCCGGGAACGACGGACACGCCGCGCCGGGCAAGGTTTTGCAGCAAGGCGGGCTCCGTTGCGGGCCGCTCTGTGGCCGGCGCGCGATGCTTCGGGGCGGTCTCGTCCTGCACGCGGCGGCGCGACCAGGCGAATGCGTTGCGGATCGCCTGAAGGCCGACATCGAGCCCGCAGCCGAGGAAGGTCACGCCGGCCTCCCGCACCTGCGCGCGATATTCGGGCGAGACGGGCTTGGGCGCGATGCTCATCACCACGCCCGGCGCCCTGGCGCCGGCGAAGCCGTGGCCGATATGGCCGATGACCTTCAGGCCGAATGCGTCCTCTTCCGGCATATCGAAGATGGCGGCCGCCAGCGCCGCCGAGGGCTCGGCGACGAGCTCGCGCGCGGCGCCCTCGAAGATGTCGGGCTTGAGCACGGCCGCGCCCGTCAGGTCGAGCGGGTTGTGCGAGGTGCCGAAATCGGGAAGGTGCGAGGCCAGCGCCGCGCGCGTGGCGTCCGAGAAGGCGCACAGCTCGACGCCGTGGGTCTCGGCCGCGTCGGCCACGACCTCGCATATGCCGCCCGAGATCGCCATGGCGGCAAGGCCGCCTTCGCCCAGCGGGCCGAGCGAGTCCAGCAGGGCGGCCGTCGCCACCGCCTCTTCCACCGAGCGCACGCGGATCATCCCCAGCGCCCGGCACGCGGCGCTGAAAACGCGGTCGTCGCCGACGATCGAGCCGGTATGGGCCTGCGCGACCTTTGCCGTCGCCTCGCTGGAGCCGACCTTGAGCACGACCACCGGCTTGCCGTTGCGGCTGGCCGAAAGCGCGGCGCGGCGCAGGGCAGCGGCGTCGCGCACCGCCTCGATGAAGAGGATGATCACCTTCGTCGCCGGATCGGCGGCGAAATGGTCGAGCGCGTCGGCGACGCCGAGGTCGCCCTCGTTTCCGGTCGAGACCATCGCGCTCAGGCCCACCTGCTGCTGGGCGGCATAGCGGCAGATATAGCTTGCCGTGGCGCCGCTCTGCGAGACGATCGCGATCGAGCCGCGCGGCACGTCGCGCACGGCCGTCGTCCACGCGGCGACGCCGTCGGTGAAATTGACGAAGCCGAGGCAGTTGGGACCGAGCAGGCGCATGCCGGCGCGGCGCGCGCTTTCCACGATGTCGCGCTGGAGCGCCACCCCTTCCTCGCCGGTCTCGGCGAAGCCGGAGGAGAGGAGGATGGCATTTTTGGCGCGGATGCCGGCCAGCTCGCCGATGACGCCGGGGATGGCCTTCGACGGCACCATCAGCAGGGCGACGTCGATCTCGCCCTCGATCGCCCCGCAGCTCGGCACCGACGGCAGGTCGAAGAACGCGGCGCCCGACGCGTTCACCGGAACGATCCTCCCGGCATAGTCCATCCGCCGCAGGTTCTCATAGGCGGAACGCGCCCAGCTCGACCGCTCCGTCGCCCCGACCAGCGCGATGGAGCGCGCGCGCAACAGCGTCGCGAGCGAAGGGGCGGCTTCTGTCATCGTACCTCTCCGGTATTCATGATGGCTGTTGGGTTGCCGGCTTCGGCCGCTCAGGCGAGCGGCCGAAGATGCAGGCGCGTCCTGCCTGCCAGCGACAGAGACAGCCGCGCGCGGCCCTCGCTGTCCGCCTGCAGCAGGGGCTGGCCACCGGCTTCGCCGTAGCGGCGTCCCGGCTCAAGCCGGGCAAAGTCGAGATCGACCGCCGCCGCACGCCCCGCGCCCGGATAGAGGACCAGCTCGAGGTCCGTCCCGTCATGGCTGACCGCCTTGGCCACCATGGCGTCGGGATAGGGTGCGTCGGCCAGAACCGGACCGTTGAACACGGAAGCGGGAAGCTGCCCCGAAATGCTTGCGCGCAGGTCGTCCCGCCGGGCCAGAAGACCGCGCATATAGCGCACATTCGCCATGTTGGAGGCGCCGAGATAGCGGGTGACGCCGTTGCGGTCCTCGCGCTGCCCGTCCTCCTCCATCGCCACGCGCGTGGCTTCGAGGATCTCCATGTCGCCCATCTCGCCGGCGGAGCAGGCGATCACCGCATAGGCCAGCGAATTGTTGCGGCGGTAGTTTCCGAAGTCGATGCCGAGCTTGGGCAGGTTTATGCGCGGCTTGCCGCTGCGACCGGGCTTGATGGTGCTGCCGATCTCGGTGCGCGCGAGCGCCCAAAGCTGGCGGGCGCGCTCGGGGGAGAAGGCGTTGGCGAAGTCGGTGAACGCGGCCTCGCTCGCCGGGAAGGGAAAGCGCACCCCGAGCAGCGACGAGCGAAGGCCGACATAGGAGCCGCTCTCATCCATGAACTCGGTCTCGAGCTGGCGATACCATTCGTCGGCGTAGCGGCGGACGTGGTCGCTGCCGACCAGGCTGTCATAGGCCGCCAGCCCGGTCATCGCGTAGTGGTTGCAGATCGGATAGATCCAGTTCGGCTCGCACGGATAGAGACAGAACGCCTGCGCATCCATGTTCATCACCACCGAGCGGACGATGCTGTGCAGGTCATGGCTGTAGACGGTGCGGTCGTTGAGACGGAAGCTCAGCGAGCCCGGCTCCAGATAGCTCCTGTCGCCGGTGACGTGCATGTATTGCGCGACATGCATCGCGTACCATCCCGTCAGCATGATGTTGTCGCGGGCGGCCGGGTCGAAATTGGTGAAGTTCAGGTGCCCCCACATCGATTCGAGGCGCCAGTAACGCCAGACCCGGGGATCGCGGTATTTCTCGATCAGGTTCTTCTGCGCACGGGTCATGTAGCCGTGGAAGTTCGGCAGGTAATGCGCCTGGAGCGCGCCCAGCCCGTAGCCGATATGGTTGATCTGGTAGCGGTAGGAGGCGGGCTGGAACTGGTCGATCTTGTCGAACCCGTTGAAGCCGTCGACGGGCTGGAGGGCGCGATCCAGCGCGTAGCGCAGGCGGCCGATATCGTCCTCGCCGATCTCGCGGCTGCCGAAGGCGGGGACCGGATCGAGCTTGTCGTCCAGCGTCGCCATCGCCTGCGGCAAGAAGGCGGCGCGGCGCTCGAATTTCGCCAGCGACAGTTCCCTCCGGCTACGGCTCCGGTTCCAGAAATAGGCAGCTACGGCGGCCGAGAAGGCCAGCACAACCCATACGGCCTGATCCCAGACCGCGCCGTCGCGGGCGACAAACCCGGCAAGGGCGGCGGCGCCGAGCCAGATCGCGGGCGGCAGCAGCACCATGCCGGTCGCGAACCAGATGAAGACGCCGAGAAGGAACAGGGTGAAGGTGAGGGGGAACAGAAGCGACAGCCAGCCGCCCGTGGCGACGAAGCCGCCGCCCGGCATGAGCAGGCCGAGACCGAAGGCGCGCCAGCCGGCCGCCTCGATTGCCCAGAACAATCCCAGCCCGAGCGCGTAGACCAGCGCCAGCACAATCACCGCGCGCGTCTGCCGCGCGGCCGTCAGCGGCCCGCGCGTACCTCTGATCAGTCGGAATCCCGGCCCTGTGACGGCTTGTGGCGTGATGCTCATCTCACTCTCCTAATCCAGCGCCGGCAGCCGGCGACGCCGCTGCCTGGGCGATGCCCAGGCAGAGGTCGTCGAGCGCCCAGGCGGTGTCGTGGTGGGCATGCGCCCCGTGGTCATGAAAAAACAGGATGCCCAGGCCGAGCGCGGCGATGGCCGCGAAGCCGGCCTGGAGCGAACGCTTGCGGAAGGAGGAGGGAACAGCGGCCGGCACTTCAGCCATCCCGATTTCCCACGCCACCGCCCGATTGGGCTTCGGCGGCGCCGCGCCCAGCAGCCAGTTCAGCCGCGCACGCAGCTTGTCCCAGGTTCCGAGAACCGCGCTCAACAGCACGATCGCGAATGCGCAACATGCCATGACATTCCTCCTTCCGGCGCGCGCCCGAGGACCGCCCCCGGGCGCGCGATCCATGCCCGTCAATCGAGCTTTGCCAGCACCTCATCATAGAGCCGGGCAGCGAGCGCGTCGCGATCCGGACCCGTCTCGTCGACGATCTTCTCCCATTTGGCGAGAAGTTCGCGATATTTCGTAAGCAGGGCGTCGGGCTCGGACACCTGACGCTGGGCCGCGAGCGAAAGCAGACGGCCCACCTCGGCCTCGCCCTGCCTGGCGAACAGCGCGACCAGATCCTCGCTCGGCTCGATGAGGGTCACCTTGCGGTCGCCGGCCATGGCGAGGGCCTCGTCGTCCTCCTTGCCGAATTCCAGCGCGATGTCCATGATCGCTCCAGCTGCGTTGCGCCGGATGATTTCGCGCTGGGCGTCGTCGAGATCGGCCCAGGTGTCGCGGTTCATGTTCAGCGGCACGCCGCCGGCATAGGTCCCGAGCTTCATCGTGTTGACGTGGCTCACCACGTCGAACAGCGAGCTCTGGATCAGCCAGGCGGCGTTGCCGATGGTGCAGTCGATCTGGCCGCGTTCCAGCGCCTCATAGCTTTCCTGCGTGGTCATGTTGACCGAGGTGCCGCCGGCAGCGTCGACCCAGACGGCCCATGCACCGACGGAGCGCACGCGCAGGCCCTTCATGTCCGCGGCGGTCGTGACCGGCCGGTTGCACATCAGCACGTAAGGCGGCGTGGCGTGGAAGGCGATCGGGACGATGTTCTGCTCCTCGAAATCCGACACGCATGACGGACAGTTGAGCAGCATCATCTCGTTATAGGCGCCCGCGCCGACGAGGGCGTCGCGCACCAGCGTCGAGCCTTCGCTCAGGAAGGCACTGTAGCGGAGCTCGGCCGGATAGTAGAGATTGGCGATCAGCCCCATGTCGGCAATGCCGTCGCGGATCGCCTGCAAGGTGGCGCGGCCGCCAGCGACGGTGCCGTCGGTGAACAGCTCGTAGCTGATGGAGCCGTTGCTGTCGGCGGCGACGCGCTCGAAGAACGGCGTCAGCACCTTGGTGTGGAGCGTGCTCTGGCCCGGAAACCAGCTCGTGTAGACCAGCTTCGTGTCGGCTGCCGCCATCTGCGTGGCGCCCAAGGCAAGAGCGGCGGCACCAACCATAGTCCTGAAAATCGAATTCATGGGTTCCTCCCGAAAGGTATCATAAATCAAACGATTGTTTGATCGTCACTTGCAGTTGCCGAGATGTCAATCTCCTTTCCGCGATCCATTGAGAAATGTTCCGTTTTCCGCCGGTTCAGGCCGGCTGGCGCACCAGCGTCTTGGGTTGCGTGTATTCGTGCAGGCCCTCGCGGCCGTTCTCGACCCCGAAACCGGACATCTTGAAGCCGGCGAAAGGCGCCTGCGGCGAAAGCTCGTGGATGGTGTTGATCCAGACGGTGCCGCATTGCAGCCGCGCCGCGATTTCCTCGCCGAGCGCGATGTCGCGCGTCCACACCGAGCCGGCGAGGCCGTACTCGCTGTCGTTGGCGCGGCGGACGACCTCGTCGACGGCGGAGAACCGCAGCAGGGGCACGATCGGCCCGAACGGCTCCTCCCGCACGACCTCGCTGTCGTCCGGCGGGTTGTCGATCACGCAGACGGGCAGGAAGTTGCCCGGCCCGTCGGGCACTTCCCCGCCGCACAGGAAGGTGAGCCCCGCAGCGTGGCAGCGGCCGATCAGACCCGTCAGACGCTCGAATTGCGGGCGGTTCTGAACCGGCCCGATCTCCGTGCCCTCCTGCGCGCCGTCGCCGACCTTGAGCGCGCGGGCCGCGGCGGCGAAGGCGTCGCGGAACCGCTCGTAGATCGCGTCGTGGACATAGATGCGCTTCGCGGCGATGCAGAACTGGCCCGAATTGCGGAACGCGGCGTTGATGATCTGCGGCACGACGCTGTCCACATCGGCGTCGGGTAGGACGATGGCTGGGTCGTTGCCGCCCAGCTCCAGCGTCAGCCGGGTGAGATTGTCGGCCACGCCGCGCATGATCGCCCGCCCGGTCGCGGTCGAGCCGGTGAACGCCACCTTGGCGAAACCCGGATGTGCGGTCATCCACGGACCGAGCCGGTCGGAGCCGCTGATCACGTTGAGCACGCCGGGCGGCAGGAAACGCTGCGCCAGCTCGCCGAAGCGCAGCGAGGTCAGCGGCGTGAAGGGTGAGGGCTTCAGCACCATCGTGTTGCCGCAGGCAAGCGCCGGCGCCACTTTCCAGATGCCCAGGAGCAGCGGAAAGTTCCATGGCGCGATCGCCGCGACGACGCCGAGCGGCACGCGCGTGACCACGACGCGCGCCTTCAGGTCAGGCTCTTCCCCGCGCAGCGCCTGCGACGGCATCTCGCGCAGCCACCGCACGCAGGAGCGCAGTTCGAGCCGGGCTTGCGCCAGCGGCTTGCCCTGCTCGCGGGTCAGGAGGGCGGCGAAGGATTCCGCTTCCGCCTCCAGCGCGTCGGCCAGCGCATGAAGGGCCGCGACCCGCTCGCTGGCCGGCTTCGCGGCCCAGGTCGGAAAGGCGCGCCGCGCGGCTTCGACGGCGAGGTCGAGCGCGGCGCGGCTGCAATCCGGCGCCGATCCGATCGCCGCGCCCGTCGCGGGATTGATCACCTCGATGCGGTCTTCGCCGGGATGCGCCATCCCGTCGATCGTCATATGCAGGTCAATCGTTGCCGGCATCGTGTCCCTCCCGGTTCTCGCCGCCCATGCGCAGGATCGCCTTGACGGCGCGGCCGTCCAGCGCCGCGGCCACCGCGTCGTTGATCGTGTCGAAGTCGTGGAAGCTCACCATGCGGTCGAACGGGAAACGCCCCGCCGCCCAGTGGTCCACGAGCTGCGGAATGAAGGTCTGCGGGTCGCTGTCGCCCTCCATCGACCCCAGCACGCGGCGGCCGCGCATCAATGCGTTGACGCCGAAGGAGGCGCGCCTGTCCTCGCCGGTCAGCCCCAGCAGGCACAAGGCGCCGGGAATGGCGAGGGCGGCGAAGGCGGCCTCGATCACGTCCGGGTTTCCGGTCGTGTCGACGGCATGGTCGATCCCGCGCCCGCCGGTCAGCTCGCGCAGGCGCGCGGCCACGTCACCGTCGCGGCCGTCGAGGGTTTCGTCCGCGCCGAGCTCGCGCGCGAGCGCGAGGCGGGAGGCGGATATGTCCACCGCGACGATGCGGGCGCAGCCGGCGATCCTGCCGGCCATCACCGCGCTCAGCCCCACGGAGCCGGCGCCGAACACCGCCAGCACATCGGCGGGGCCGGGCTTGAGCACGTTGATGACGGCGCCGGCGCCGGTCTGCACGCCGCAGCCGAGAGGCCCCATCAGTTCGAGCGGCACATCCTTGCGGATTTTGACCGCGTTTCTCGCTTTCGCTAGCGCGTGCGAGGCGAAGGACGATTGGGCGAAGAAGCCGCCATGCAGCGCGCCGCAGCCGCAACGCAGCGTCGGGCTGCCGTCCGGCCGCAGGCCGGAGACGTTGCGGCGGCCGAATTCGACACAGTAGCTCGGCCGTCCGGCCAGACAGTTGCGGCATTGTCCGCACGAGCCGAAGGTCAGCACCACGTGGTCGCCGGGCGCCAAGTTCGTCACCGCCGCGCCGACCTGCTCGACCACGCCCGCGCCTTCATGGCCGAGCACGGCGGGAAGCGGCATCGGCGTCCTGCCGTCGCGCGCCGAAAGGTCGGTGTGGCAGATGCCGACGCCGACGATGCGCACCAGCACCTCGTCCGGCGCGGGCGGCGACAATTCGACCTGCTCGATCGCGAACGGCTGTCCCGGCTCCCGCGCGACGGCGGCGAGGACGTCCATCACGCCTCTCCCTCCGGCGCAAGGCGACGGGCATAGGGCAGCACGAAATCGACGACCCGCAGCAGTACGCCGGTGCAGGTGATGGCGCCGAAGCTGTCGAAGCCCTCGGCGCTGGGCTCGATGGTCACGGTTCCGGTGCCGATGCGCTCCTCGTGAAGCACGGCTCCGCCGTGCGCGACCATCAGCAGCTCCGAGCTTTGCGGCTTCTGCTCGTAGGGGCTGGGCACGACCCGCCGCAAAAGGCGCGGCTCCAGCGAGTTGATGAAAGGCCGCGGGTCGGCGGCCGGCGCCTGGTCAAAGCTGGCGCTGGCCCGGATGACGGGACGGCCCGCGCCGTCGCGATAGGCGAAATGGCGCGCCTCCGCTTCCATCGCTCCGCCGGCGGCGTCGCGGATTTCCACCTGCGCCAGCTTCTTCGGATAGCCCCATATCTCACGACCGCCGGCCAGCGCCACATCGTTGTCGACGAGCATGATGGCGAAGGTCGAGCCGCCGATCCCGTCCTCGGTCGCGACGGGAATGACGATGCCGCATTCGTTCGAGGAATAGTCCGGCCCGATCTCCGGTATGTTCGGCACATGGGCGAACCAGACCGCGAATTCGCCCGGTTCGCCCCGGTGGCGCAGGCCTTGGGGGATCCACGCCGCCAGCGCCGCCGGATTGGCGGCGCGGCAGGCGAAGTTGAGCACCCTTGCCCCGGTATAGGTCCATGGCGGCGCGGGATAGTTGGGCGAGTTCAGGGGATTGAACGACATGGTGTCTCCTAGCCATCCATCGAATTGGGAATGAGCAGGCTGATTTCGGGGAAGGCGACCAGGAGGAGCAGGATGATCACTTCCGCCGCGAGGAACCACACCAGCCCGCGGAAGATCGTGCCGAGCGGCACCTTGTCGCCCACCACGCCGCGAACGACGAAGGCATTCAGCCCGACCGGCGGCGTGATCAGGCTGATCTCGATGAACTTCACGACGAGGACGCCCATCCAGATCAGGTCGAGCTCGGCCGCCTGGAAGAACGGCAGGAAGATCGGCAGGGTGAGCAGCAGCAGGCCCATCGGGTCGAGGAACATGCCGAGGATCAGATAGACGATCGACACGATCAGCAGCAGCAGCATCGGGCTGTAGGCGAATTCCTGTGCAAGCTGGCCCATGAACTGCGGAATCCCGGCGAAGGCGAGGAACCGCGAGAACAGGATGGCGCCGATGCCGATGAGGAAGATCGTGCCGGTGCTGCGCAGGGTCTCGCCAAGGCTGCGGAACAGGACCTCCCAGCTCATGACCCCGAGGCCGAAACCGATCAGGATCGAGGCGAAGGCGCCGAACGCGGCCGCCTCGGTCGCGGTGGCGAGGCCGCTATACATGCTGCCGATGACCGCGAGGATCAGGATCGGCAACGGCGCGATCGCCCGCAGCGCGCGGAAGCGGTCGGACCAGGTGACCTTCTCCTCGTGGCGCGGGGCGAGCCTGGGGTTCGCCCAGCAGCGCAGGATGATCATCAGCCCGTAGATGAAGGCCGTGAGCAGACCGGGAAGGATGCCCGCCATCAGCAGCTTGCCGATCGACTGGCCGGTGAACATTCCGTAGAGCACGAAGGGGATGCTCGGCGGGATCAGCGCGCCGATGGTGCCCGAGGCGGCGACGACCGACGTGGCCAGCGCGGGATCATAGCGGTAGCGCAGCATCTCGGGCACGGCGAGCCGCGCCATGGCCGCCGAGGTGGCAAGGCTGGAGCCCGATGCCGCCGAAAAGCCCGCCGCGGCGTAGTTGGTGGCGACCGCCAGCCCGCCCGGCAGGCGGCTGAGCCAGAGGCGCGCGCATTCGAACAGCCCGCGCGTCAGCCCGCTGTGATAGGCGATCGAGCCCATCAGCAGGAACATCGGGATCGCCGAAAGCTCCCATTTGGCGACGAACTCGTAGGGCATCGAGCGGGCGACGCCGATCGCGGCCTTGCCGCCCATCAGCACCCAGATGCCGCCCAGCGAAACCACGCCCAGCACGACGCCGATCGGAACGCGCAGCGCCAGAAGCAGCAGGAGGACGCCGAGCGCCCAGAAACCGATCTGAAGCGACGTCATTCGCGATCCTGCCTTCGGCCAAGAAAGAGCCCGACCGCCTGGACCAGCGCGAAGGCGGCCATCAGCGCCAGCGCGGCGACCGCGACCCAGCGGCTCGGCCAGGTCATCAGGTCGAACCCGCGTACGGGCACCATTTCCCCGAAACGGGTGGCGGATCTCGCCTCGAGCCAGGCGCCATAGGCGAGGAAGGCGCCGTAGCCGGCCGTCAGAAGGCCCGCGAATGCATCGAC
>Ga0172382_10010242_pt1 | contig 12633 bp, 5 predicted proteins | sample Leawel138RmetaG_FD_122245 | JGI IMG/M metagenome (GOLD analysis project Ga0172382, IMG submission 122245) | Leachate microbial communities from a municipal landfill in Southern Ontario, Canada - Leachate well 138R metaG | ecosystem: Engineered > Solid waste > Landfill > Unclassified | place...
CCCTGGGCGGCGTTCTGGCCCAGGAATGCGGCGACGTGCTGCGCCGCTTCTTCCGCGCCCGGCGCCAGGCCGCCACGCCCCCCCCGGCCCCGCCCGGAAGCCACGGCTCCGAATCGACCTGAAGGACAACGCACGCGGCAAGGGGGGTGCGGCCCGCAAGGGCCGGAAAGGAACGCCCCGGGCGGCGGAGTGGCCCGCAGGGGCCGGGGCAGGGAACAGCCCGGAGGCCGCAGGCCGCCCGAGGGGAGCGCGAGGCGCCGCCCCGGGGCACAGGTCGCCCGCAGGGGCCGGGGCAGGGAACAGCCCGGGGCCGCGACCTGGCCCGTAACGGTCGAGGCAGGACACAGCCCGGCGCAGGCAAGCGCGAGATGCCGCCCCGGACCATGCCAGCCCGCAGGGGCCAAGGCGGGCGGCGCCCAGGGGCCGCAGGCTGCCTCGAGGGGGGCGCGAGGCTCCGCCCCGGGGCACAGGTCGCCCGCAGGGGCCAAGGCAGGACACAGTCCGAGGGCCGCAGGCGGGCCCGAGAGAGGGCGCGAGATACAGCCCCGGAATCCGCAAGCCGCCTCTGCGGGCCGCAACCCGGCCCCCGGGGGCGGAACGCCCGGGCCGGGCGGCGGGGAAAAGACCCGACCGGCTACTGCCCGTCGCCGTCCGCGCACAGGTGCCGGACCAGCCGGGCGGTCCAGGCGCCGCCCCGGCCCGTGGGCACCTCGGCGGCGTTCAGGCGCCGGGCCGCGCGGGCGCAGGCCGCGTCGTCCGGTTCGCCGCGCGCCGCGATGGCCCGCACTTCATCCAGCACCTGCCCGCTGTGCAGCTCCAGGGCGGTCACCGGGCCGTTGCCCGGAGACAGGATTCCCAGCCCGGCCAGCACCCGCGACAGATTCGCGCCGTTCAGCTCCTCCAGGCGCGCGGCCACGACGCCGAACAACACCGACCCGCCCGCCCCGGCGCGCTCCAGCAGCGCCAGCGCCCGCCGGTAGTGCCGCGCAGCCATGCGCGCAAGGCCGAGCTCGGCATAGATGCGCGCGATGTGCCGCGCCCCGTGAACGCGCCCCTCGGTGCCGCGCAGCCCGTAGACGAGCTCCACCGCGCGCTGGAAAAAGTGGTCGGCCGCCATGAACCGCCCCTGCCGCGCGGCCCTGACGCCGCGCTCATAAAACTCCCGCGTCCGGTCCGTAGGTTCTGCCATGAGCATGGTCCTCCACGCTCCTACTATGCGCACTCCCCGCGCCAATGGCAACGCCTTTTCACCACAAGCCCCCCGGGGAAATCCGCGCCACGCCGGGCGTCACCCACGCGGCCCCGCTCCAGCCCGGGCGGCGGCGCCCTTGGGTTCCGGCGCGTGGTTAGGGCCCCGCCCCGCCGCCCCGCCCGCGCGGCGCCCCCGCGACATGCCGCTGACCTGCCCGGCCCTGGTCCCGCCAACCCCGGCCCGAGACGAGCCCCTTACCCGCGCCAACCCCGGCCCAGCGCCCTACCCCGCGCGGCTCCAACGGACGCCGCCGGGCAATGCCTCCTCCCCCGAGGATCCGCCACGCCCGCGCATGCGCCGCCCGCGTACGCGATGAGGCAGCCGGTGCGGGCCCGTGGACTCGCTGCGGCGCCCTTGATTTCCAGTGCGGCCCCGTGGCTCGCCGCAGCTCCGGGTCGAGGCAGGCCGCACCAGCCCCGCCCACCCGCGCTCAGCGATGAGGTCGCGGCTGGCGGAGGGCCAAGCCCGCGCATGCGCCGCCCGCCCCACAGATGCCCCCGCACAAGAAGCCGCCCCCCCCGCATAAATGGACTTGCAAGCCGCCCATTTTTGCCCTACAGCCGCCCCTCGCCCAGCCGCGCGCCCTGGCGTATCCTGCCCCCAGGCAAGGCCACCGCCCGGCCCGGCACCCAAAAGCGGAGAGGTAGCGAAGTCCGGCCGTAACGCGCTCGACTCGAAATCGAGTTACGGGTTCATAGCCCGTACGTGGGTTCGAATCCCACCCTCTCCGCCACAGACTCAATAGCCCAGTGAAATACCTGGGCTTTTTCTTTGGCTCAACACCCCCTGGCATGGACTGGTACAAAGGTCTGGCCCAAAGCACTCGCTGAGGGAGCCGTGGCATACCGTCCACCTACCAACGTCCAGAGACGGGCCGGGGTCTACTATTTCCGGTTCGTCATTCCTGCCCCCTTCCGCCCCCTGTTCGGGAAATCCGAAGTCCACTTGTCCTTGGGTACGGCCTACTTGCGTGAGGCCCGGCCAAAGGCTATACGCTTGGCTTCGATATTTCACGGCATGATTGAATACATGGGGGATGGTATGGCCGAGAAACTTACACCGAAAATCATTCAAAAACTTGCCAATGACTACATCCAGGAAGAATCGCGTAGCTGGGCGGAGACGCGTGTTCATACCGCGGGCCGGGCCTTCACCTCAACTGCACCGCCCGCGTCATCTCCGAGGCGGGCTTCCAGGAGGCCATGCTCGGCTTGTCCCGGTCCCACAATGCCAACCTGGAGCGGAGGCCCAAGGTGGCCGAGAAGCTGGCTCCGCTGGACAAGGGCCACAACAAGGTCCTGGAAAGCATGTGCGTCTGGCTGGACGTGCGGATGCCCCGGTACTGGTGGCAGGAGTTCGACACCTACCGGGTGGGCGTGACCAAGCAGAGTGAGTCTACCATGCACATCCTGATAAGAATTGCATTAGCCGTCCTTGAAGGATATTCAAATTTCAAGCCCAAACTGGGTAGTACATCCAAAAACATTGCTTCCCGCACACACCAGAGGGAATAAAATGGCTCACAAAGAGATCACCCTGATCCGTCAAAAGCAACTCAGGAATCCCTGGCCCAAGTTTGTCAACTCGGTCACAATCAGTGGCCTTAGAGGCTGGACGGGGCAACAGGTTCGTTTTCCATTTCCTGTGTGTGCGATAGCTGGCGAAAATGGAAGCGGCAAATCGACTGTCTTAAAAGCACTTGCATCGCTCTATGACGACCCAACTGGAGACAAGAAGAAACGCTTTTTCCCCAGTGATTTCTTCCCTCAAACGGCTTGGGACACGGTTCGTGATGTGGAACTCTTGTTTGACATCGCACAAGGCCCCAACTCCTCGCTCTATCAAATTAATAAACCAACAAAACGCTGGCGTCTCCAAGAGCCAAGACCTCAGCGAAGTGTGATTTGGCAGGACATATCCAGAACATTGCCGATATCTGCTGAAGTCGGATATGCAAAGGTCGCTAACGCTCTCGCGCGAGAAATAGCCTCGGACAATCTCAGGGACGATCTCAGGAAGTTTTACTCCTCCATAATGGGACGGCCATACACTGAAGCAAGAATTTGCCGCGCGGACACAGACCCAGACAAGCTGGTGGGCGTTGTTGGATCGCATGGCATTAAGTACTCGCAATTTCACCAAGGAGCGGGGGAAGATTCTGCATTCGATTTGCTTTCATTGCTGCAGGATGTTCCTGACACATCCTTGGTAATCATAGATGAAGTCGAAGCGTCTCTACACCCACGATCTCAGAGACGGTTAATTCACTTTCTTCTTTGGGTTGCTAGAACAAAAAGGGTTCAAGTGGTTCTTAGCACGCATAGCCCCTACATCCTTTCAGAGTTGCCAGAGGAGGGACGCATTTTCATCCAAAGAGGAGAAGCTGGCCCCTCAATACTCTATGGAATTACTCCAGAATTTGCCCTTAACCGAATGGACGACAAAATAGAGCCATTAGTATATATCTTTAGCGAGGACGAAGAATCTGCCACAGCAGCAAAAGCCATCCTCTTAGCCCAACATGTGCCCGTTGAAGAAATAAAATTCATACCAGTCGGTCCAGCTAATGTAGTCACGATTGTTGGCAATCTCGCCGCAAGAGGGCGCATCCCTGTTCAAGCTATAGGCCTCCTTGACGGAGATCAAGATCCGAGCGATGGGTGTATTCGCTTGCCCGGTGGAAATGCCCCAGAAAGAGATATCTTTCAAAGCGTTGCAGAAAAAATAAACAATTTGGCAGCAAGATTGAATAAAAAGTCAGGAGTCATACGCGATGCCCTGGAACGGGCCATGACTGTACCCAACCACCACGAGTGGCCAGCCCACTTCGCAAACACCATTGGCGAATCGAAAAATTACGCGTGGGAAACGCTGTGTAGATGCTGGGCAGAGCATGTTGTCCCGGAGAGGGAGCGGACTGCGTTTGCCAACACTGTTCTCGAACGCTTTCCAGGCGCTCCTGAGGAAACGATTTGACATGCCCAACCCTCTTCGTCGAGAAGGCTTTCTGTTTGACGGGTGGGCCGACCTGCGGGTACAAGCTCAATTAACCATACGGCATATTAAGCAAACAATCTCGCCTGGTTGCAGAGGCAAGGCCATCGATCCAGCGATTCCCTTCCTCTCCGGCGCAAGCCCTCCACCTAGCCTTGCAAACTGTCACAAAAGTACTACACACGAACCTCAGCCAAGAAGCCAAAAGCTCAATAGTTACGAGACGCGCTGACCGCGGGTCTGGCCCACCCTCTCTGCCGTATTTCCCCGCGAATAGGGGGCCAGAGTTTTTCTGGCCCCCTATTCGCGTGGCCCGGCCTGTTCGGGCAGCCGCGTGGCCAGAGAAGCTGTTCCTTGTGCCCTCTCTCGTTACTGGTGCTGGACCGCCAGAGAGAGGCCGCGTCAGGGGGAGAGCTGTTCGGCTCACCTATTTCCCCCTGCTTCGCCCCGGGGTGCCCGGGGCGGGCCCGCAGAGGCCGGGCGCCCGGGGGCGGCTGGGGGGTGCGCTTTGCAATCCCTTCCGGCCGTGGTATTTTTCGGTCGCAAGATACGCTTGCGCCAACACTCTCCCGACCGCCACGGCCCGCACCCCGCTGGCCGCCCGGCAAGACACGCCAAGGTGACGCCATGCCCCCCGCGAACAAAAAGAACATCCTCATCGCCTGCCTGTGCCTGCTCGTTCTCGCGCAGGGTATCTGGATCCTGCGCCTGAACGCCGACAGGGCCCCGGACGGGGCTCCGGACCAGGAGCGGGTGGCCGACTTCAGCGCCGGGGAGGACGGCAGCCGCCCGGCCGTGGCCCGGGTGGAAATAACCGCGGACCGCAAGGAGCTGAACGTCTTTCTGACCGCGCCCATCGCGGCGGACGCCCCGGGCGCCGAGGGTGCGGCGACCATCGAGCCGCAGCTGGAGGGCCGATGGACCTGGGCCAGCCCGACGCAGTTGCAGTTCACCGCCGCCGGGCGCTTCCGGGCCAACGCGCGGCACACGGTGGCCTTCGCCCCGGCCCTTGGCCTGCGCGGCGAGGCCAGGGCCACGGTCCGCACCGGGTCTTTCGTGGTCACGGGCATCGACCTCGACCAGCGCCCCGGCGACGCCCCCGGCACCGTCGTGATCACCGCGCGCCTGGCCTTCAACCAGGAGGTCGCGCCCGAGGACGCCCTGGCCAACGTGACCCTGACCGACCTGGACAGCGGAACGACCGTCCCCCTGCGCGCCGAGCAGGCATACAGCTCGCAGGACATGGACCTCGCCTCGGCCCCCGTGGCCAAGACCCCGGCCGGGAGGACCTACCGCCTGGACGTGGGCCGGGGCCTGACCATGTCCGGCTCGGATCTGGCCCTGGACCAGGCCGCCACGGCCAGGATCGCCGTGCGCCTGAACCCGGAGCTGACCCTGGAGCAGGCCCAGGCCGATTCGGCGCGCTCCGGGGGCAGCGTCCGCCTGAAGTTCTCCACCCCCGTGGCCCCCGAGGCGGCCCAGGCCATCACCGTGGCCCCCCGGGTGGAATTCGCCGCCTCCGCCGAGGGCACGACCCTGGTCCTTGACGGTCCCTTCCGCCCCGGGGCGACCTACGCCCTGACCCTGCCCGAGGGTTTCGCCGCAGCCGACGGCGCGCGCCTGCCCGAGGCCCAGACGCGCGAGCTGGCCTTCCCGGACCTGCCTCCCTCGGTGGAGTTCGTGGGCAACGGCATGTTCCTGCCGCGCGGCTCCCTGGCCGGGCTGGCTCTGGACGTGGTCAACACGGACACCGTGCGCCTGCGCCTGGAGCGCGTGTACCCGAACAACGTGTACGAGCTGCTGCGCGACTACGACCACATCGTCTACAACAAATGGTATTCGCCCGACGCCCCCGGCGCCCTGGGCGGGCCCATCCGCCGCTGGGAGCTGGCCACCGGCGGCGAGCCCAACGCCGTGGGCCGCCACCCCCTGCGCATGAAGGACGCCCTTCCCGACGGGGAGCGCGGCATGTTCCTGCTCACGGCCCGGGGCCCCGGCGACGAAAGCGATTTCCGCTGGATAGTGCTGACGGACATCGGGCTGGTGGCCAAGCGCGAGGCCGACCGGTTCCTGGTCTGGGCCATCTCGAACACCACCCTGGAGCCGCTGCCCGGCGTGGCCCTGACCCTGGTCAGCACCCGGAACCAGCCCCTGGCCACGGCAACCACGGGCCCCCAGGGCACCGCGTCCCTGGCGGCGCCCCGGGGCGGCGAGGCCGGAGCCCCGTTCCTGATCCTGGCCCAGGGCCGGGGCGGGGATTTCACCTTCCTGCACCCCGCGCGCCTGCGCATCGGCACCACCGGCCTGGACGTGGCGGGGGTCCAGGCGCCGCCGGACGGCCTGCGGGCCTATCTCTACGGCGAGCGCGACCTCTACCGCCCGGGCGAAACGATCAAGGGCATGGCCGTGGTGCGCGGCGAGGACCTGTCGGCGCCCCCGGCCATGCCCCTGGTCCTGGTCCAGAAGGATCCCCGGGGGCGCACAGTGCGCCGCCTGGCCCTGACCACGGGCGCCCAGGGCCAGGCCGCCTTCGAAATCGCCCTGCCGGAATACGCGCCCACGGGCGCCCACAGTCTGGAGCTGCTGGCGGGCGACACCCCCGTGGGCGGCGCCACCGTCAAGGTCGAGGAATTCATCCCCGACCGCATCAAGGTCGAGGTGCGCTCCGGACAGGACAGCTTCGCCCCCGGGCAGACCGTCCTGGCCGACATGCGGGCGGCCTACCTTTTCGGCCCGCCCGCCGCCGGGCTGCCCGTCACGGCGCGGGCGGTGCTGCGGGCCGCGCCCTTCACCCCCCCGGGCTTCGAGGACTACATCTTCGGCGACCCGCAGGCGGAGTTCCAGCCCCAGGAGTTCTTCACCGCCGAGGGCACCCTGGACACGGACGGCGCGGCCGTCTTCGAAATCGCCCTGCCCGGCGGCCTGCGCCCCCCGGCGGCCCTGGAGGCGACCATCCTCGGGCGCGTGAGCGAGGCCGGGGGCCGGGGCGTCACCGCCCGCAAGGCCGTGGCCGTCCACGCCTATCCCTACTATCTCGGGGTCCGGAACCTGGAAAAACGCGGGGTGGACCCCGGCAAGCCGGTGGAGGTGGAGTTCGTCGCCGTGGACCCCGCCGGGCGCCCCTGCGACCACGGCGCCCTGGCCGCCCGGCTCTACCGCGACCGCTGGCGCTCCGTGCTGCGCCGCTCGCCCTCGGGCGACTACCGCTACGAATCGGTCAACAACCCCGAGCTGCTGCGCGAAACGATCATCCCCGCCGGGACGGGCGCCTCGACGGTACGCTTCACCCCCGAAACCCACGGCAGCTACCGCGTGGTCGTCGCCGCGCCGGACACCGGGGCGGCGGCGGGCGTCGCGTTCTACGCCGGGGGCTGGGGCTTCTCGCCCTGGGCCATGGAAAACCCGGCGCGCGTCGAACTGGTGCCGGACAAGGAGCAATACCAACTCGGCGACACCGCCGTGATCCAGGTCCGCGCGCCCTTTGCCGGGCGCCTGCTCGTGGCCGTCGAGGGCCAGAACGTCAACGACACGCGGGTGGTCGAACTGCGCGGCAACACCGGTGAGGTCCGCTTCCCGGTCAAGGCCGCCTACGCCCCCAACGTCCACGTCACGGCCATCCTGGTGCGCAAGGTGGCCGACCTGGGCGAGGGCTCGGTGGCCCGCGCCTTCGGGGCCGTGCCGCTGCTGGTGGACAACCTGGCCAACCGGATGCGGGTGGCCGTGTCCGCCCCGGCGGAGGTCCGCCCCGAGTCCGGGCTGGACGTGGAGGTCGACGCCGAGCCCGGCGCCGTGGTGACCATCGCGGCCGTGGACGAAGGCATCATGCAGCTTTCCGGCGCGGGGGACCCCGATCCCTTCGGCTTCTTCTACGCCCGGCGCGCCCTGGGCGTGCAGAGCTTCGACACCTTCGCCATGCTCTTTCCGGACCTGGCCCGCGTCATGGGCGCGGCCCGGGCCGGCGGCGGCGCGGCCCTGGCGGCCGAAAGCCGGTTCATGAGCACCCAGGGCATCCTGCGCGTCAAGCCCGTGGCCCTGTGGTCGGGCCCGCTGGTGGCCGACGCGCGGGGCAGGGTCCGCCACAGCATGGCCCTGCCCGACTTCCAGGGCGCGCTGCGCATCGTGGCCGTGGGCCTGGACGGCAGGCGCTTCGGCACCGGCCGGGCCACCACCCGCGTGCGCGCGCCCCTGGCCGTGACCCCCACCCTGCCGCGCTTCCTGGCCGCGGGGGACACCGTGCAGATGCCCGTCACCGTACGCAACGACCTGGGCCGGGCGGCCGAGGTCACCGTACTCGTGGAGGCCACCGGGGCCGTACATAGCCCGGCCCGGCCCACGACCCTGCGCCTGGACGACGCCGCCGAGGCCACGATCTACATGCCCCTGGCGGCCCGGGAGGGCGGCCCGGGCGCGGCCCGCGTCGCCGTGACGGCCTCGGGCGGCGGGGAAACCCGGCGCGTGGCCGTCGACCTGCCCGTGCGCCCGGCCCTGCCCCTGCGCCGGACCCGCGCCTCGGGAACGCTCCCGCCCCAGGGCGGCGCCCTGGCGCCCGCCCCGGCGGGCTATGTCCCGGGGACGGTGAGCCGCTCGGTGGTCGTGAGCCACGCGCCCATGACCGCCTTCACCGGCCGCCTCGAATTCCTGCTGCGCTATCCCTACGGCTGCGCCGAGCAGGTGGTGTCCCAGGCGTTCCCGCTGCTGCGCTTCGGGGCCCTGGCCCGGGAGCTGGCCCCGGAACTGACGGCGCGCAAGGCTCCCGCCGCCTACGTCCAGGGCGCCATCGCCCGCCTGGGGACCATGCAGACGGATTCGGGGGGCTTCGCCCTGTGGCCCGGCGGCGACGAGCCCGAGCCCTGGGTCAGCGCCTATGCGACCCACTTCCTGCTGGAAGCCGCGCAGGCGGGCTACGGCGCGCCGATCCTTCTGGGCGGCGCCCTGGAGCACATGAACAACCTGGTGCGCGAACGGCGCCAGGACTGGGACACAGTGGCCTACGCCCTGTTCGTCCTGGCCAAGGCCGACCGCCCCGACCGAGGGACGATGGACGAACTGCGCGACAACCGCCTGGACGGGCTGGGCGCCCTGGCGCGCACCCTGCTGGCCTGCGCCTATGCCCAAAGCGGCGACCTGGAATCCTTCGGGGCTCTGCTGCGCGGGCTGCCCGAGGCCAGGGACCGGCGCGAGGACGGCGGGGGCATGGCCTCGCCCCTGCGCGATGCGGCGCTGACCCTCCTGGCCCTGGCCGACGCCGCGCCCGACAGCGCCCCCATCCCCGGGCTCACGGAAACCGTGTCCCGGCTGATGACCGCCGACGGCTGGGGCACAACCCAGGAAAACGCCCTGGGCTTCGCGGCCCTGGGCAAGATCCTGGCCGCCCACGAGCCCGTGCCCATGCGCGGCAGGCTGCTGGCGGGCGACACCCGGTTCCCCGTCGACGGCCTCCCGACCCTGGCCCTGACGGACATCCCCGACCCCGGCCCCCTGGCCCTGGAGCTGGATGCCGACCAGGGGCCCGTCTTCTGGAGCGTGACCACCCAGGGCGTGCCCGAGGCCGCCGAGAGCCTCAGCCGGGGCCTGGAGGTGCGCCGCGCGTTCCTGGACCGCTCGGGCCGCCCCCTGGACGCGGCGCGGCTGACCCAGGGCGACCTGGTGCTGATGCGCACCGAGGTCCGCTCCACGGGCGGGGAGGTGCGCAACGTCGTGGTCCAGGCGCTGCTGCCCGCCGGGCTGGAAGTGGAGAACCAGCGCCTGGCCACCACCGAGGCCGCCGCCCTCGCCCAGCCCGCCCAGCGGGCCATCGACGGCCACCAGGACCTGCGCGACGACCGCGTGCTGTTCTTCGCCGACGCGGTGGACGACCGCTGGAGCGTCGGCTACACGCAGCTGCGGGCCGTGTCGCCCGGCAGCTTCGCCCTGCCCCCGGTGCAGGCCGAGGCAATGTACGACCCGGACATCGTGGCGGCGGACGCGCCCGGGCGCCTGGACGTGGTCCGGCGGGAATAGCCGGGAATGCGCCGCCTGCCTCGCCCGGCGCGCGCCGGGCTCGCGCTGCTGGGGCTGGCCCTGGGGGCCGTGGCGCTGCTCGCGGCGCTGGACGCGGCCTTCCCCTTCCCCCTGGAGCGGCTGACTCCCCCGCCCGCCACGCGCGTCCTGGCCCGCGACGGCACGGAGCTGCGCCGCTTCCTGGCCGCCGATGGCATGTGGCGGTTTCCCGTGCGCCTGGACGAGGTCGCCCCGGAGCTGGTCACGGCCCTGGTCGAGTCCGAGGACAGGTGGTTCCGCGTCCACCCGGGGGTCAATCCCCTGGCCGTGCTGCGCGCGGCGTGGACCAATGCCCTGGCGGGCCGGGTGGTTTCCGGCGCGTCGACCATCCCCATGCAGGTCGCCCGGCTGGCCGAGCCCCGGCCGCGCACCCTGACGGCCAAGCTCATCGAGGCCCTGCGCGCCTTGCAGCTCGGCCTGCGCCGCTCCAAGACGGAAATCCTGGAGCTGTACCTCAACGCGGCGCCCTTCGGCGGCAATATCGTGGGGGTGGGCGCGGCGGCCCGGCTCTATTTCGACAAGCCCGCGGACCAGCTTTCCCTGGGGGAATGCGCGCTGCTGGCCGTGCTGCCCCGCGCGCCCGGGCGGTACGACCCCGCGCGCCACCCCGAGGCGGCCCTGGCCGTACGCGACCGGGTTCTCGCCCAGCTTGCCCGCCGGGGCGCCGTGAGCCCCGAGGCGGCGCACCGGGCCATGCGCCAGCCCATGGTCGCCCGGCGCTCGGCCTCGGCCATGCGCGCCCCGCATTTCACGCAACTGGTGCGCGCCCGGCTGGGGGCGCGCCCGCTGGTCGCCACCACCCTGGACCCGGAAAAGCAGGCCGTGGTCGAGCGCCTCGTGGCGCGGCACGTCGCCCTGGTGCGCCCCCTGGGGCTGACCAACGCCGCCGCCGTGGTCGTCGACCGCCGCACCCGCGACGTGCTGGCCCTGGTGGGCTCGGCGGATTTCTTCGACGACGCCTTCCAGGGCCAGGTGAACAACGCCCTGGCCCCGCGCTCGCCCGGCTCGGCCCTCAAGCCCTTCCTCTACGCCCTGGCCTTCGACAAGGGCCTGGCGATCCCCGAGTCGCGCCTGCTGGACGTGCCCACGGATTTCGCGGGCTACGCGCCCGAGAACTACTCGGGCACCTTCTCCGGACAGGTGACCGTGGCCGAGGCCCTGGCGAGATCCCTGAACCTTCCGGCGGTGCGCCTGCTGGCGCGCGTGGGCGTGGCCGATTTCCACGCCCTGCTGCGCCGCGGCGGGCTGGAGAGCATCGACCGCCCGGCGGGGCACTACGGGCTGGCCCTGGCCCTGGGCGCGTGCGAGGTGCGCCTGGCGGACCTGACCAACCTCTATGCGACCCTGGCCCAGGGCGGCGTCCACCGGCCCTGGCGGGTCGTCGCCGCCCCCCCGGGCGCGGCTCCGGAGCCGGTCCCGGCTTTCGTTCCCGGCCCGGCCCCGGGCTTCGCCCCGGGCTTCGCCCTGTTCTCCCCCGAAGCCGCGCGGGCCGTGGGCGAAATCCTGACCCGCCTGACGCGGCCGGACATGCCCGACGCCTGGCGCCTGACGCGCGACCGGCCCCCGGCCGCCTGGAAGACCGGCACGTCCTTCGGCCACAAGGACGCCTGGGCCGTGGGCTTCGGGGCCACGCTGGCCGTGGGCGTCTGGGTCGGCAATCCCGACGGCGCGCCGGTGAACGGCATCTCGGGGACCATGCACGCCGGGCCGCTGTTCTTCGACCTGCTGCGCGCCCTGGAGCCGCCCGCGCGCGACGTGGCCCTGCCCGCCGCGCCGAACATGCGCGAGGTCCGGCTGTGCGCCGCAAGCCGCCTGCCCGCCGGGCCCGACTGCCCGGAAACCCTGCCGGCCCAGGCCGGGCCGAGGCTGGCCCTGCCGCGCTGCACGGACCACAGACGGATCATGGTCGACGCCGAAACCGGGCTGCGCCTGGAGGGCGACTGCCTGCTGACCCGCCCGGCCCGCGCGCGGACGGTGCGCACCGTGCCGCCGGAGCTGGCCGCCTGGATGGCCGCCCAGGGCAGGCCCGTCCCCGCCCTCGCGGCCCTGCACCCCGACTGCCGCGACGTGCCCCCGGGCGCGGGGCCGGTCATCCTCTCGCCCTGCGCCGCCACGCAGTACGTCCTGCGCGACGACCTGCCCGCCGAGTACCAGCAGATCGCCCTGCGGGCCACGCCCGCCGACCCCGGGCAGCGCATGTGGTGGTATGTGGACGGGCGCCTTGTCGGCATGGCGGATGCGCGCTTGCCGCTCTTCCTGCCCATGACCCCGGGGCGCCCCGTCTGCTCGGTGACCTACTAGTTCTGCCGGACCAGCGCGGTAGGCTTCGTGGTCCGCGGGGCCAGCCG
>Ga0172382_10010243_pt1 | contig 12632 bp, 17 predicted proteins | sample Leawel138RmetaG_FD_122245 | JGI IMG/M metagenome (GOLD analysis project Ga0172382, IMG submission 122245) | Leachate microbial communities from a municipal landfill in Southern Ontario, Canada - Leachate well 138R metaG | ecosystem: Engineered > Solid waste > Landfill > Unclassified | place...
ATAGGGGTTCCTGTGGTTGAGGGAGAGGAAGGAGGAGGAGCCGTCCCCCCCGGCTCCTCCTCCGGCACGGCCGGTTGAGGGAGGAGGATCAGCCGGCCGAGACCTTGACGGTGCCAGAGTCGGACCAGAGAGCGCCGGCGATGCCGGGGTCGGAGTCGGGGAGGGTGAAGCCTTCGCCGGACTGGAGGGCCTCGATGTCGGCCTTGGCGGCGGCGAAGTTAGCGCGGATTTCCGGGGCCGGGTTGGACTTGTCGCCGTCACGGGGTTCGTGGGGGTTGATGGTGGAGGGCATTGGCGGGGTCCTTGTGATGGAGGGAGGGGAGGGGTGGGGTTATTGGAAGATGGAGCGGAAGAATGATTTGATGCTGTCGAAGAAGATGGCGACGGCCGAGAGGAGCGAGACGAAGAAGAGGGCTGCGCCCTTGAGGTGGGACTTCATGAAGCCCCAGGCTTGTTCTTTGCGAAGGATGTGGAGGAGCGTGGCGATGTCCTCGTCGTTGAGGTCGGCCAAGGGCTGGAGGCGCTTGATCTGGGCCGGGGTCAGGTCGAAGTCGGACATCAGGTGGTTCCTGTTGGTGAGGTGTAGAGCACAGCCAACGTGGAGGGGGAGGTGGAGTTAGGTCGTCCCGCAGATGGAGGCGTAGGCGGCGTTGTGACCACGGACCTGGCGCTGGGTGGAGGGGGTGTCGGTGGACGAGTAGGTGATGGGCGAAAAAGCCGTGCAGGAGACGCGGGTGGCCTCGCCCTTAGTCGCGACGGTGGGGGTCGTGCAGCTCGTCATGATCGGCAGACTCAGCGCGAGCGCGAGCGCGGCGAGCGGCGTCAATGAGGTAGTCATTGTGGGACCGTTCCTTGAGGGTGGAGTCGAGATGTTCGAGAGAGGCGTCGCGGCGGCCACGGGCGTAGGAGGTGGAGCGGACGCGGAAGAAGGCAAAGGCGAGGGCGGCGAGGCCAGCGAGGAAGGGCCAGACCTTGGCCAGGGCGATGAGGAGGTAGTCCAAGGGATTACTCCGGGTCGCTGGCGGAAGAAGGAGGCGGCGCAGCCTTCTTGCGGCCAAGGGAAGGGAAGATGAAAGCGAGGACAGTGAGCGCGCCGCCGACCAGCATGGTCGCGATGGTCTCGTCGATGCCGAGGTCGATGCCGGTGTAGATGCGGACGAAGGTCGAGATGGAAACCAGTGCTGCGACAATGAGGCGGGCGAGGGTGAAGTGCAGCATGAGAAAGGCTCCAGGGTCGCGGGAGGGTAAAGGCAGCGTCGTGGACCGGGCCGGCGGGTCATGACGGGGGGTGGCCCGGAGGACGACGGTGGAACCCTACGATCTGGGAGGGGGAAAGATCGTCCCTCCCGCGACTGGGTGTCACTATATGACGAGTGTAGCCGCCACGTCAACACCTAAAGGTGTCGAAGGGTGTCGAATGTTGTCAGGAAAAGACGGCGTCCGCCTTGCCATGGGGGAGGATGTGGAACTGGACGCAGGGGCCGGAAGGGGCCACGAAAGTGAGGTCGCCGGTGGAGAGGTCGAGGTAGGTGGCCGGGAGAGAGGTGGCGATGGGGCCAGAGGGGAGGATGGCCGGGAGAGAGAACTTGGCGGGGTAGATGGGAGTGCGGCCGGCGGCGAACAGGGCCGAGGAGATGGACTGATAGAGGAGCGGGAAGGCTTCCGCGAGTTCGACGTTCATGTTGGACGCGAGGTCGGGATAGTCGGAGGGTGGGACCTGGTCGATCAGGTAGCCAATGACGGGGCCGGCAGGGGTCTGGCGGACAAGGGGGTGCGAGGGGAGCGAGGCGACCAGAGGAGCGCGAAGCTCCTCCGGGAGGCACAGCATGGAAGCGGGCGAGGTCATGCGAGGGAGACGATCAGGGAGAGGAGGAAGAGGAGAAGGGCCGCGAGCTGGGCGAAGAGGGTCGTTCTCTGGAGGTGGGCGGGCGGGTTGCCCTGCAAGAGGAACTGGCTGACGGCGGCAAGGAAGGTGCCGCAGGCAGCCAGCTTGAGGGCGGAGACGCTGCCAAGGGCAATGATGAGGGCAACGAAGGTGGCGATCAGGAAGGCGCAGCAGAGGGCGTAGACGTGGTCGCTGACGATTTTCATGCGAGGGGCCTTTCTAGTAGCCACGGCGGATCGAGGAGGCGGGAGCGCCAGGGGCAAAGCCACGGGCGCGCAGCGCGCGCATCATCGGTTCGGGGAGGTTGGTCCAGCCGCCCCAGTTGGAGTTGTTCTTGCCGAAGGAGTTGGGGACGGAGGCGCGCATGTCGGCGTGGATGTGGGTGCCGTAGTGGCCGAAGGCGTTGAAGCCGGCCGCAGCCAGGGAGTCGGCCAGGCGCGCCTTGTCGGCGTCGGACATGCCACGGGTGGAGATGTCGATGGCATGGCCCTGGGTGTGCATGGAGTTCTTGGCCACGGTGGGGCGGTTGGGGTCGCCGCTGTGCCTGATGCGGTCCTGGTGGGCCTGGGTGCGGTGGGCCGAGTTGAGGACGAGGTTGGAACCGAAGGTGTTGGCGGCAGCCGAGGCGGCGGAAACGGCCGCAGGGTCGAGGCCGGCAAGGTTGACGTTCTTGTGGCCAGCCACGAGGCCGTACTGGCCCTGGGTGGAGGGGAGGGCCGCCGAGGAGAAGGAGGCAGGAGAGGCGTCGTCGGAGGACGAAGAAGGAGAAGCGTCGTCGGGGGACGAGGCGGGGGACGAGGCGTCGGTCGAAGCCGGTGAAGACGAGAAGGTGGAGCCGGAGTCGGTGGAGTAGAGGAGAGGCGTGTCCGCGCCGAGGGCCTGGGCGTAGGCGAAGAGAGGGTTGCCGGCGTGAGGCATGAGGTCAGCGGTGGCCGAAGAGGCGAAGGAGGGGGGAGAGGATGAGGCGGAGGAGGCGGGGCCAAAAGGGGCGGGAGTCGCGGGGCCTCCCGACTGAGAGTCGTCCATTGAGATTTGGAAGGGGTCCGGGGTGACGGAGGGGTTGAGCTTGTAGCGGTTGTAGAAGCTGTGGTCGCCGATCACGGCGGTCGGCTCAGTCGCGGCGAAGTTGGTGCCGCGCTGGTTGGTGATGGCCACGTTCTGGAAGAACGTCGCGCCGTTGGTGGGGTCGGCGAGTTCGCCGTTCGCGAGGGCGGCAAGGGAGGACGTGACGAGCAACGAAGTTGCATCGGAGGGGGCCGGGAGGTCGAAGACGGACTTCTTGCCGCGAAGCGGCTCGAACTGGTTCGGCTGTTCGATGACCTCGCGGATGGAGTCGCGGAACTGGCCAGGGGAGGCCACGCGGTTGAGGATCGTGAAGAGGACGCCGACCTTGCCGGCGTCGGGCTGGTTGCCAGCTTCCGCCTGGATGATGCGGCCAAGGGCGTCGATGTCCTGGGCGGTGAGGCGGATGTTGCGGGGACGAGCCATGTCAGTCCTCCATGAAGAAGCGGGCGTTGAAGGTGGTCGAGAGGTAGTTGATGGCCGAGGAGGCGTGGAGGCCGTAGCCGATGAAGCCCGAGGACCAGCCACGGGCGACGACAGGGTCGCCGTCCTCGACGGCCACGCAGGCGTAGCCGATGCCGATGACCTCGCCGTCGATGACCTTCTGGCGGAGAGAGTCGAGGACTTCGAGGGCGTCCGACTGGTACTTGGCCAGGTCCTGGGGGTGGATGTTCAGGAACTCGGGGGCCGGGATGAAACGGTCGAAGCCCTCTTCGGTGCGGACGATGCGGGGCGCGGGAGTCTTGGGGGTCTCGGTGGCCATGGGGGAGTCTCGGTTGGTTGAGGTGAGACGATAGGCCAATGGTGGGTGGGGGTCGTCCCGCGCGGGAGGCGCGCGTCAGCGCGAGAGAAGGCCGTGGGCCACGAGGGCCTTCTTGTAGAGCTTGAGGAAGTCGGAGAGGCGCATGAAGCAGACGGCGTCGTCGATGGACTCGTTGTTCTTGCGGGAGATGACGACGGGGAGGTCGCCGCCGGAGGCGTTGCGGCGGGCCTGAATGAGGGCCTTGCGGTATTCGAGGGTTTCCTGGCGCTTGGCCTCGATCGAGAGCAGGGGAGTGCCGACGAGGTCGGGCATGCCAACGCCGCGCGTCGGGAGGAAGGGAGTGGTGATCTTGGAGCGGGCCGAGGAGAGACCGAGGTCAGCGTTGAGCTTGGCCGCGAGGTCGCGCTCGAATTGAGCGCCCTTCTCCTTGGAGCCGCGAGCGGAGACGCGGCGCTTCTTGGGGGGAGGAGAGTCGGGGGTCAATTGTCCCTGCCGAGTTTTTCGCGGCAGCCGTCACAGAAGTATTGCCATTTGGCGCGGGGCTTGGTGTCGCCGCACCGCATGCAGGGACGTTGCCAGAGGGTGGGGGTGGGGTGGAGAGGGGCGGCGACGACGTACTTGGCACCCTGGAACTCGACGATGCCATGCTTGTGGAGGATGCGTTTGCAGGTATCGACGCAGACGCCGAGTTTGCGGGCCATAGCGGCGTAGGAGACGTTCGAGGCGACTGCCTTGCGGAGGTAGTCGAGGTCGTCTGAGGTGTATTCTGAGCGACGCGGCATGTGACACCCGATGGACACCTAAAGGTGTTTCGGGCGTATGCGATTTGCGGTGATGCGTCAATACCACGCGGACGATACAACCCACCTGCCAGGATATGGCGCTGGCCGTGCAAAGGAGCCGGGATAGACCGGCCTCCCGTAAGGGAAAAGGCCGGTCGTAAGACCGGCGGCCTATCAGAACTTGGCGCTGTAAGCGCCAACGGTAAAACGCCTTCACTCCTTCAATCTGTCTACTAGAGATGACACCTTAAAGGTGTCTCTAGGTGTTGACGCGCGCGGAAATTCATGTTACGACGGGTGCCGTCGGCGCCGACACCCACTGAAGGGGGTCGTCTTCTCCGGCACCCGTCGAATTTCCGGTCACAAAAAAAATGAACAAGCGAGAAGCGCAGCTCCTCGAACTCCGGCGCGCGCAGAACCGAGCCAAATATCCCGAGGTTGTGGCCATGCTGGACGAGCTGGAAGCGGCCGGCTTCGGCAGAGGGAAGGTCAAATACATAGGCCCGCTTCGCGATGAAACGAAGCAGGCCCTTGTGCGCGCAGGATGGCGTGAAAAGCAGGGTGGAGGGGTTACGGCCCCCTCCTCGCCTTCTCCTCATCAATCCACCTCTCGATGACGCTGACCGACTTGTTGATCCCGGCAGTCGTGCTGATCTGGTAGGCGCTCAGGTTCTGGCCGAACGCAAGCTCCATCGCCTTCTGACGGGTCGAGGGGATGCAGACGAGACGCTGTTTGCCAGTCGGCTGGTAGGTCGCCAGCCCGAGGTGGTAGTAGTGGTCGTAGTCGTCGTTGAAGCCGCGCGCCTTGGAGAACGAGGCTTCCATCAGAAAGTTGAGATACCAGTCGTGCCCTTGGCCAGGGAGGTAATCCATTACCTCCTGCCTCTTGCCGAGCTTGTCGTAGCGGCCGCGCAGTCGGGTGGCCAGGTCCTCGATGTCGTAGAGCTGCGAGATGCTGATCGCCGTGTTGAGGATCGTGATCGCGTTCGAGGAACCGGAGAAGTCGCCGCCCTTATTGGCGTGGTGAACAAGGATGACGGTCAGGCCGGCATTGCGCAGAGCGAGACACATCTCGTTCACCTGCACCCACGCCTTCGCATCGTTCTCGTCCATGCCGGGGAACGCCAGACGGATGTTGTCGATGACGAGGATGTCCGGCTGGAGGAATTGAAGCATGCGGGTGAGGAGTTCCCTGCCATTCACATCGTTCAACGGCATGGCCATGGAGTGCTCGACGACACCCGGCGAGTAGGAGATGAAGCTGCCCTTCCTGATCGGGCCGAGGAGCTGGGTGTTGAGCACGAAGCGGTCGTGGTGGGTATAGTCGTCCTCCTCGTAGTTGAGGACGAGCGCGCGCCGGGGACGGTTCTCGATCGAGTACGGGCCAGCTTCCATGACCGGCTTCTCGGTCATAAGGGCATGCAGAAGGATTTGCACGAAGGTCGACTTCCCCTGCCCCGCAAAGCCATGGACCATGGTGACGGACTTGTTCCAGATGATCGGTCGCAGGAAGAACTCTCGCGGCGGTCGGTTGACCAGGTAAGTGGGGAGCTTGCCGTAGTCGATGAGGCCGACCTTGGTCCAGTCGAAGGGTTCCTCCTTGGCTGGAGCGGGCGCAGGTTCAGGCTGGGCGACGCTTTGCGGGATATAGGAGCCGTCCGGCGCGAAGCGTTCGGGATGGTTCGTCCGCTCCATCTGCTCGACGGAGCGGCAGGTCGCCTTCCATTCGGCCTCGGGGAGACGCTCCACGAAGAAGCTGTCCATGAACATCCTCACGCGGTCATCGAGGGCATCGCCCCAATGGCCATGGAGGATTTGCTCGGAGGCGTATTCGAGAACTCGCTGGTTGCGTCCGTTGCCTTGGCCAGTGGGGATGAGTCCCGACTGCGGGAAACGCTCCATCGCGTAGGCGCGCGTCTTTTCCCAGACCGAGGTGGTGTCCTTGACCGGAACGTTGGTCAGATCGACATCGGAGAAGGCGAGCTGGTCGTGAGAGGGAGGCTGCTCGGCCATCGGCCAGCCGGACCAGACCGGCCAGTCGTCCATGTCGTCGATGGCGAAGCCCTCCTCCACCTCCCAGACATAGTTGGTCGAGGGCGGGACAAGGGCGTAGGAGCCATCTCCCCGAAAGTCGAGGCCGTCCAGCTTCGGCCAGTCGACGCCACGGGAGTTGGAGCCGACGCGCGGGCGGAACTCGCGATCCATGGGGTGGCGGAAGTAGAGGTGGATGCCGTGCTTGGTGCGGACGCGGACGGGCGACCAGATGCCAGCGTCCTTGGCGTACTCGACCGCTTCGGGGGTGTCGCAATCAACGATGACGAAGCCGGAGATTTTGCCGGTGACGGCGGCGAGCTTTACGTCAGCGAGAGGAATGTTTTCCTTGCGGCAGAGGTCCTGCCAACTGGCGATCTCGTCTTCTGTGGGCAGCCGATCCTGGAACTCCTTCCATTTGACGATGGGCTTTTTGGTCTCGGGGTGGATGGGGATCACGCAAACGCCGCGCTCCTGATAGCGGAACGCGGCGTCGGTGAGAGGACTGTAATTCGAAGAGCTGGTCACTCCCGCTTCCTCACGTAGCGATTGAGGTCAAGGTTCGGGAAGTGCCCCTTGATCGTCGCCAGGTCGCAGGCAGGCATATTCTGACGCCTGTACCAGCCGTAGATCGCGGTCCTTCCCTTGCCGATGAGAGCTGCGACCTTCGTTGGTCCGCCAACGTCGGCCACGAGCTGGCGGGTGTCGAAATAGAACATTCTTCATTCTCCAGATTGACACCGCCGTCACGTACACTATACACCTATAAGACACCTTTCAACACCTTTCGGATGGTACGTGAGATGGACGAGGACGATCCCTTCAAGGCTTTCGCGGATGAGATGGCGCGCGCTGCCAATGTCGAAGCGGAGGCTGGATTGCCTCTCCTCCAGGGCCAGACGATGCCCGCCACCCTCGATCTTTCCTCGGTTAATTCGGTGGACGAAGTGGCCGAGATTTATCTCAAAGCCGAGGCTATGAGGCGCAGCGCCGCGATCCAGAAGAAGGCGGCGACCGCCTACATGGTGGCGCTGTCGAGGAATAAGGGGCGGGATGAGTTCGTCGGCAGCAACTACGTTGTGCGCGTCGACCGGGAGGAACAGTTCGGCTTTGACGGAGATGCGCTGCAAGCCGAGCTGGAGCTGACGAAAAGCCCGGTTCCCGACTTTGTCCACAACAAGCTGACGCTGACGCCCGGTGAGATCAAGGCGCTCTCGCCGGCGCAGCGGGCGCAGTTGGGCAACGCCCTTCGCCCGAAGGAAGACAAGTTCTCCGTGACCATCGAAAGGAAGTAGGATGCCCCCTGCGTTCGCCCCTCGCTCGACCGCCAAGATGTCGGTCGACGAGAAGACCAAGACGTTGCTCTATGCCCACCATGGGTTCGGCAAGACGACCCAGTGCAAGTTCTATCAGGAGCACTACGGGCCGGGCTTCATCTTCTCCGGTGAAGGTGGCCTCAAGTCGCTGGTCGGGACCGACATCGACTACCTGGCGTTCTCGTCGTGGGACGGCCAGCACGATCCGGCGTCCGACGTGTACTCGTTCAAGGGCATCGTGCGGATGACCCAGTCGGACGAGTTCAAGGCGATGGGCTATAAGTGGATTGCCATCGACTCCCTGACCGAGCTGTCGGACCTGTGCCTGCGCCACTTCGAGAAAGAGGTGGAGGCCGAGCGCCTGCGCAATAACAAGGACAAGAAGGACGGATTTGCCGTCTGGAACCAGTACAACGCGGCCCTGATTGGCGCGCTCAAGTGGCTGCGCGATCTGGACATGCACGTCCTCGTGACCGCGCTGGCCAAGGAGGAAGAGGATGCGAACGGCGTTCTCCACTACTGGCCGATGATGCAGGGCAAGGGCGTCATGAAGCAGGTGCCCGGCATCTTCGACAATGTGTTCTGCGGGGTTCGCTCCGCCGAGCCTGATCCCGCGACCGGCAGGCCGAGGATCAAACGCTTCTTCATCACCGAGGAAGCCAATGGCTGGCACGGCAAGAGCCGCGACCCGCTGCACCGGACGGAAGCCATCGAGAATACCGACCGGATGACCGACATCTTCAAGAAGATGAACATGTCGGACGAACAGTACCGCGAGCACATGAAGGCAAAGGAGAAAGACAATGCCGTCGCTGAATGACCTCGATCTGTCGGAGAGCCGCGTCTCGAACGGCCCGACGCTGAGAGCCGGGTGCTACCTCGTGAGGACGAGGGACTCCGAGTACAAGAGGGCCGCGTCGGGCGGACAGAACTGGATCGAGCAGGTGACGTTCGAAGACACCGAAGGTCACGGCCAGATCAAGGAGAGCTTCAATCTGTTCCATTCGTCGTCCGAAGCGCAGCGCATCGGGCGCGAGCAGTTCAAGACGATGCTCACGCATGGCAAGCACCCAAACCCGGATAAGCCGAGTTCCGCGCCGATCGACGGGCTGCTGCTCAAGATCATCGTGAAGGCGGACGGCACCTACCAGAGGGACGGCCAGACCTTCACGAGCTACCGCATCAGCCGGTACATGTCGGCGGACAACCCGATGCCGACCGGGCCGGCGGAAGCGCTCCAGTCTTCTGCGAAGGTGAACGGTGGCGGCCAGAGCTACGGCGGATTGCAGCAGTCGCACCAGCGCCCGCTGGACGACGAAATCCCCTTCTAAGGGACGATCCTCTCCCCCACGGTCATTCATTGTCGTGAGATGACCGCAATTCAGGGCGGCGCAAGCCGCCCTCTTTTTAGGACCTCCCATGCAGCTCCCGGAAATCGTCGAAGCGATCGACAAGGCGTACCAGTCGAAGCCGCGCGAGAAGCCGCGCTCATACATTGGTGCGTCGGTGATCGGCAGCATGTGCGACGCCTACCTGGCCTACTCGCTGCGCGGGTATCCTGATGACCCGCCGCCGCCCAGGCTCAAGCGCATCTTCGATCTCGGGCATCACATTGAGGACGTGGTCATTCGAGACCTGAAAGCGGCGGGGCTGTCGGTGATCGAGCGAGACCCGATGACGAACCGGCAGTGGACCTATGAAGGGTTCCATGGTCACGCGATCTGTCACACCGATGGTTTGGTGGAGGATCAAGTCGGCGACTGCGGCATCCTCGAAGTGAAGTCGATGAACGATGCCAAATGGCAGGACTTCCGAAACTACGGGGTGCTCGTCAGCCATCCGGGATACTACGCCCAGATGCAGATGATGATGGGGATGTCGAAAATCCCGGAGTGCCTATTCATCGCCTACAACAAGAACACGTCGGAATACTGGTATGAGGTCGTGAAGTTCTCCGACTTCTACTGGCAGAGCCAACAGTGGCGCATCGAGCGGCTCATGACCGACAACGATGTGCGCAAGGTGAGCGGCGACATCATGTCGTTCTCGTGCTCGGGCTGCTTCAAGAAGACCGTGTGCTACGGGCTGAGCCAGCCAAAGGTCGAGTGCCGGACGTGCAAGCACTCGGTCGCAGGGACCAATGCCGGCTGGTACTGCAAGCTGCACCAGAGGGACTGCGACCAGCCCTGCACCGACTACGAGGTGTACGAGGCGAAGCCGCCTAGATAGACTCGACTCGGTCGGCAAGGCGAGCCTATGCTGCGGGTATGGCGCAGCAAAGATATGACATCCGAAAAGAAGAAGACGGAACGTGGACGGTCTTCGACATGTTCACCGGGCTGCCCGCCTACGGGCAGCCCATGGGTCTTGATGGCCCTGCATTTGGCCTCGACATGGATGAGGCCGATGATCTGGTCGACCTACTGAACGAGATCGACCGGCGGATGCGCAGAACCTAGAAGAACTTGGTGTAGTCCGGCGTTCCGCCAGCCTTGGCCGCGCGCTGGGTGTTGCGACGGCCAGCCTCTTCCTTCTCACCGGCGATGGCGTCGACGGCGCTCTCTCGGAACGGACGGTATCCACCAAGCAGCGGGACGCGGGATGCGATCTCCCGAACAGCGAGGCGCTCCTTCGAGTTGGTCTCGTTGTCGCGGTCGAAGAGCGCATCCTTGCCCGCGTCGAGGAAGCCAGCGCCGACGTTGAAGACGCCCGCGCCAGTGCCGACCGAAGGTCCGAAGATCGTCGAGGCGGTGCGGACCATGCCGTAAGCGCCGTTGTCCGCCTGGCCGAGGACGTCGTGGATCATCTCGACCAGCAGGCCGAAACCGCCAATCATGGCCATGCTCTCTAGATACCAGCCGGCATAAGCGTCGACGGTCTCGTTGTCCCAGGGTTCGCTGTCGAAGAATTGGGAGGCGGAGCGGTTGCGGATCGTGTGGGTCGGGCGACCCTCTTCGTCTTCGCCGCGCGCCTGCACCATGTCCTTGGCAGTCAGAACGCCAGCGCCGAAGAGAGGGGCGGTGAGAAGGAGGTGCTTGGCTCGGTTGAGATTTCCGGTTCCCTTGAGGCCCTGAGGAGGCGTGGTCCCACGGATGTCGTGGATGGCCAGTCGGAGGTCGTTGAAGAGTACCTCCTTGGACATCCGCATCATCATCAGCGGGAACGACTTGAGCTGGAAGACCACCGAGCCGAGAGGAGTCTGACCCCAGATCGGGATTTCGTTCGGGTTCGGCGCGAAGACGGAGTCGTCGGCGAAACGGATGATCGCCGTGCGCAGGAGGTCGTCGGTCTCAAGGAGCGACTTGTCGGCCAGCGACTGGCTGGTGTTCATCGCATAGTTTTCGAGGCCGTACTGCTTGAGCAGACGGTATGCCTGCTTGAACTGGCGCGGCTGGTCGTTGATGGGCGCGCTCGGATTGTAGGCTTTGAGGGCCTTCTGCTGCACGGCGACGAAGGTCTCGTAGCCGACCGAGGCAGCCATGGCGCGCATGGAGTCGGTCCAGGGGGTGAGGCCGACTGCCGAGAAGAATGAGTTCGAGAACTTGCTTTCGGCAGAACCCCATAGATGGGTCATGCGGTCATGGAGCATCGACTCCATGGACGCGCCGACGTTGTTGATGATGCGGCGGTATTCGGGATCGCCCGCCATCTTGCGCATGGCCCCCAGCCAGGTGCGGGTCGAGCCGGAGCGGACAAGCGGCAGAACGGTGTCGCCGAGCGAGGACAGAAGGGTGAAGCCGAGCAGCGAGATCGAGTTGAAGTTTCGGATCGCGCGGGATGCGCCGAGCGCCACCTTGTTGGAGGCGAGCGTCTTGCGGTTGGCCACGGTGAGGACGTTCTCGACGAAGCGGTAGGCGTCCTGCGTGATGTCCTGAGCGACGCCCTCGTAGTCGTCGAGAGCGGCGACGATGGCGTCGACGCGACGCTCGTAGACGGTCGAGGGGACCTGAGTGCGGATGTCGATCGGCGCGAGCTGCATCAGGTATTCGCGCGCGGCGACAGAGCCGAGCTGGTCATGGATTTCCATGAGCTGGCCGGCGGCCTCGTGAGCCTTGTACTCGTTGCCCTGGAAGGGCATCACGACGTTGTCGGCGAAGACGACTTCATCGAGACCGTCGGGGCCAATGGAGGCGGCCTGGGATCGTTCGACTCGGTTGTGCGACAAGAGGTAGGCGATGCCCTGCCGACCCTCGCGCACGACGCGCAGGTAGTCGTAGGCACCGTGATTGGAGTTGCCGAACTTCTCGACCTGTTTCAGGCGACGCGCGGCCGCGTCATAGTATTTGACGATGATGGCTTCGAGGTCGCCTTCAAGGTACTTCTTGAGCTGAGCGCCTTCCTCAAACTCGTCGAGTCGGAGCAGCCGGGAGTAGTCGAGGTTCTCGGCCGAGGACTTCCGGGAGTGACCCATCGCGTCCATGAACAGGCCCTCGAACTCGCTGTCCGACATCGAGATGTACATGCGGGAGGCAGTGGTCGCGATCTCGCTCTCGTCGACGGGGCGGCCAAGGGAGCGCCGCTCCGCGCGGAGGTACGAGGAGGCGGCAGCGATGAAGCCCTCCTTGTCGTCGCGGATGCCCTTCGCATTCCAGACCTGCGGGAAGTAGTCCTCGCCGAGGTCGCCGACGGAAACGCCGGCAGCGCGGAGCTGCTCAAGGGTGTCGCGGAACTGGCGGCGGATCACATTGGCGACGCCACGCTCCTCCTGCGAGAGAGCAGCCCACTGGCGGCGGCTCTTGTTGCGAAGGGCGTTGAGGATTTTCTTGTGGCTCTCAGGCTGGTCCGCACCCCAC
>Ga0172382_10010244_pt1 | contig 12631 bp, 11 predicted proteins | sample Leawel138RmetaG_FD_122245 | JGI IMG/M metagenome (GOLD analysis project Ga0172382, IMG submission 122245) | Leachate microbial communities from a municipal landfill in Southern Ontario, Canada - Leachate well 138R metaG | ecosystem: Engineered > Solid waste > Landfill > Unclassified | place...
AATTAATTGAATGGATTGATTGGTATAATTCAAAACGTTTTCACTGGAGTCTTAATTTAATGACTCCCGTAGATTATTTATTAACTAATGGCTATCCAGTCCAATATGTGGTGAACTAATACAGTTTCTTGCCTTATTTTTTAATTTATGATATGCTACCCTTAGCCACCCAGATGGTTGGTTTTTATGTTTATAATTTTATAAGGAAAATCGTAAAAATTAGCGAAAAACCTTGATATAACAATATGAAAAAGAGTATTCACCCTAAATACAATAAAGAAGCAAAAGTCACTTGTGCTTGTGGCAATTCTTTTATTACTGGATCAACTGAAAACGAAATAAAAACAGAGCTTTGCTCAGCTTGTCACCCATTTTACACTGGTAAACAAAAATTAGTTGACACAGCTAATCGCGTTGGTAAATTTCAAGCTAAATTAGGAAAAAAAGATGAAAAACGTGTTGGTAAAACAGCCAAGAGAGCTGCTAAAAGCCAAAAACAATCAGAAAAAAATAAATAGAAAATTGATAATAAATTAATAAAAGCTCTAAACAGAGCTTTTATTTTATCAATATGAAAAGTTTTCAAGAAATAAAAGACAAATTTAAAGACTTGGAAAAAAAATTAATTGATCCACGGATAATATCTGACATGAGCCAATTAACTAAAATTTCCAAAGAACATGCGAACCTAAAAAAGACGCATGATTTGATTTTGAAATTAGAAAAAATAGAGACTAATATAAAAGATAATTTGGAAATAGTAAATTCCGAAAATAACCAAGAATTAAAAAAGATGGCCAACGAAGAGCTAGAACAACTAGAATTAGAAAAAAATGAAGTAGGGGAAAAATTAAATGAAGAACTTTTCCCAGCCGATCCTAACGACAAGAAGAATGTCATTATCGAAATAAGAGCTGGTGCTGGCGGTGATGAAGGCGCTCTATTTACAGCTGAATTGTTTAGAATGTATGCTAAATTTGCTGAAAATATGGGTTGGAAAAACCAAATATTAAGCTCTAATGCTATTGGAATTGGCGGCTACAAAGAGATTATTTTTTCTATAGAAGGTGAAGGTGTTTATGGAAACTTAAAATATGAAGCCGGAACTCATCGTGTTCAAAGAGTGCCAGAAACAGAAAAACAAGGAAGAGTTCATACTTCAACCTCGACTGTGGTTGTTTTACCAGAGGCCGAAGAAGTTGATATTAAAATTGACCCTAGTGAAATAAGAATAGACACTTTTTGTTCTTCTGGTCCTGGAGGACAAAGCGTAAATACAACCTATTCAGCCATTAGAGTAACTCATATTCCCACAAATACCGTGGTTAGTTGCCAAGACGAAAAATCACAACATCAAAATAAAGAAAAAGCTTTACAAATCTTACGTTCCAGATTATTGGCTAAAGCTGAAGAAGAAAAAGCACTAAAAGAATCAGCTGAAAGAAAAAGCCAGGTTGGTGGTGGCGATAGAAGTGACAAAATAAGAACCTATAATTTTTCTCAAAGTCGCATAACTGATCATAGAATAAACAAATCATGGCACAACATTGACGAAATTATGGATGGACAAATCGAAGAAATAATCAAAGAATTAAAAAAAATCCAAAAAGAACAATCTTAAGAGAATGACCATTAAAGAAAAAACAATAGAAACAAAGGAAAAACTTCTTGAAAACGGAATTGAAAACTACATTCTAGAAAGTGAAACGATTATAAGCTTAGCTTTAAAAAAGGATAGGCTTTTTTTGATTACTAATAGTCAAAAAAAATTAAAGGAAAATGAAAATAAAAAAATCAATAAAATAATTGAACAAAGATTAAAATTATATCCGCTAGCCTACATTAGTGGTAAAAAAAATTTCTATAATTCAGAGTTTGAAGTTAATAAAGACACCCTCATTCCCCGCCCCGAAAGTGAATTAATAATAGAAGAGATTATAAAAAAAGAAGAGCAAAATAAAAACGGCAAAATATTTATTGATGTTGGAACAGGGAGTGGTTGTTTAATAATTAGTCTGGCTAAAATTTTACAAAATAATAAAAAGAATTGTTTTTACGGGCTAGATATTTGCCCCAAGGCTTTAAAAGTTGCTAAAAAAAATACTAAAAAAAACAATTTAAACAAAAAAATAAATTTTTATCAAAGTAATCTCTTAGAAAAAATCATAAAAATAAATAATAAAAATAATTTTTTAAATAACAAAAATCTAATAATAATTGCTAATCTCCCCTATTTAACCAAGGAGGAAATAAGCAAGTCTCCAACTATTAAATTCGAGCCAAAAAAAGCTTTGTATGGTGGATTGGACGGCTTAAATTTTTATCGAAAAATGTTAAAGCAGGTAAAAAAATTGAAAGAAGACAATAAAATAAAAGCTGAAATCCATATGGAAATCAGCCCTTGGCAAAAAAATATATTAGTTAAAGACATTAAAAACATTTTAAAAAATATACCAACCGAAATAAAAACAATTAAAGATTTAAATAGAAAAAATAGATTAATTGTGCTTAAAGTTTAATTTATTTTTTATTCAAACCTCGTCGTATAATAAAATTATTATTTTAACAAAACAAAAAAATAAATAAATTTATCAAATAACAAAAAAACCGCGAAAGGCGGTTTTTTTTGTTTTATTTTTATTTATCTTAATCCTTAAGACAGCGAACAGAAAAACCATTAGCTAAACTAATATAGTAGCGATAAACTGAAGAAAAGGAAAAAGGCAGGTGACGGAACCAAGCATTAGACCCAAGAATAGACGATGACCAGAGGAAAGAATTAGAACCAAGATTGCTAAACGAACCATCGGTATGACGGCGGCCGGCTGGTAAGGCGTTAAAATCAAAATTATCCGTTCCAAAGTTAGTTGAATTATAAATCCATCTAGGATGATCGTTGGTAGAATATCCTACTACTGAACTTCCTACTGCCGTTCTTTCTGATTTTAGTTTTTTTCCTTCATTAGTTCCTCTCCATCCTGAAGCAATTATATCATAAGGGAAGTCTGTTTCACAACTTGTAGATGTGCAAATCGCTCTTTCTAGGTCAGTCCATTCGTCATGAGATGGTACATGCCAACCAGGAGGACAAATAGCGTTTTCTCCTGTTTGATTAACAGCAAACCAGTTATATAATACTCCGTATGTTTGATACATATTAAATGTGTTTCCATCTGTGTGCATATATGCTTTAGCATCAGCTACAACGCTTCCATTGTAACCATAGACACCATAACCTGGCAGTGAGTTAGTTCCTTGGTTGTTAAACTCTGTATTACTATGAATAATACCTGGGAGATAGGCTAGATTTTTTGCAAACCAACACTGATCTCCTATTTGAATTGTTGGATAGATATTACTATCTCTTGTATCTGTAAAATCATCTCCACATGCCCACGCTGGAGCTCCTCCTCCACCTTCTCCTCCACCAATATTTCCACTACTACCTATTATTACTCCTCCTGGAGTCATTTGTTTAACTCCTTCTGGAAGATCTGATACTTGTTTGCCAGTACAGAAATCAATAGTGTAAGTAGCTCCATTGTCTTGAGGAATATAAATATAAGTATTAGAAGCTTCTAGACAATTACCATCAGCTGGAGTAGGGGCATTTGGAATATTCTGCATAAAAATTATATTTTCAGTAGAAGAACCAATAAAACCTTGATTCCATTCTTCTGTCGTGGGATATCTCCCATACTTATTAGCAAATAATTCCAGAGCTGTATGTAATTGTTTTATATCAGCCATTCTTTTAGAGTCTCTAGCGTTTTGTCTAGCTTGTTGTAAGGCTACAACCGCTAAAGTAGCTAGTATGCCAATAATGGCTATAACTACTAGGAGTTCGATGAGGGTGAAGGCTTTTTGTTTTTGTTTGAACATATTTTTTTTAATTATTTTATTATAATTATCTTAATAATCCTAATAGTCCTCTTCTATGGCTATTATAGCAAAAAAAATTAAAGACAAAACTATTTTTTTAATACTACGTGATGATTAAATTCATCCTCCAAGAGATTTCTACTTTAAATTTTTATTTTTTAAAATTTAAACAATTTTATCAATAATCAACCCCTGTATTCTCATCAATAAAATGTATCCAAGTTTGACCAGCATTAAGAATCACCTCTTCTTTACTATCATAAAAATACCTTGTTCTGTTATCGTCTTCATTTTTCTCCCAATAAGACTCCTTGCAGATTCCATCCAAACAAACAACTGCCATACCACCACTAGAAAGATCAATCTTTAATCTTAAAGCCGAGTCTAAAATCTCCGTTTCTACAAATTGAAAAATTAAATTATCAGCCTTTATTTGTTCGCCACTACTATCTGTTTGTTTTTTACCGGCCAAACTCCTTAAATAAATATTTTGATTAATGTCATAAGACCAATCAACTTCGTATTGCTTTTGACCATTGCTAATATTTATATCCAAACTAGCTAAAAATAAATCTAAATCACTAATAACTTCTTTGTCCTTAAAGGTCCAAGAACTAAAATCGGATTTAGTATAATTTCTTTCTTTTAAATACTCTTTAATATCATCGAGATTAGCAACCACATTGTGTGGGGCTAGATAATTATTATCTCTTTCAAAATAAGAACCGTTATAAAATTCATTTAAGGCTATAATTTTTTCTTTTGATATCCTAGCTAAGGCTTCCGGGCTACCACCGCAATGAATAAGCATTGCTTCATATTCTTGAGTAATGTCTAAAAAATAAGGACGAGCACTGCGAATAGGCCCTACCTGCAAACTATTTTTATTTTCAATATTAAAAAAAGCCAAATATCTATTTATTCCTCCTTCGGCTGGAATATCATAAACCACCTCAGCTTGAGACAAACCAATAGCTGGGCGAGCATCAGGATGATTATCAATAACGGTTGCAAGCACAAATGAATTAACACTATCTTCATTTATTAATTCACCATCAAGCAAGCGACGCTGACAATTCTCACAAATAACATTTTCTTGACTCTCAATATTTTCTTCGCCAAGAGAAGCATTATTAATTATTTGTTTTTCTTTTAAAATAAAAACAAAAAACAATGTCAAAGCCACAATAAATAAAAATCCACTTAAAATATAAAAAAGTCTGGATGACTTTTGTTTTTCTTTTTTATTAATTTCAGATTTTTTTTCGGTAATTTTTCTTTTAATAAATTTTATCATAAAAATTAAAGAGATTTTATTTCTTTTAAAGTTTCCTCGGCACATTTTTTCCAAGAAAAATTTTTAGCTCTTAAAAATCCAGACTCAATCATTTCTGCAACTTTTTTCTCATCATCAACCAGTAACTCCATTTTAGAACATAAATCATTTTCATCTTTTGAATTAAAAAATAAAGGTGAATCTCCCCCAACTTCTCTTAGAACGTCAATATCAGAAGCAATAATCGGAACACCGCAAGCCATAGCCTGCAAAATTGGAATACCAAAGCCCTCATGAAGAGACGGAAAAACAAAAGCCTTGGATCCATTAAAGATATAAGGCATATCCTTTTCCTCGACCCAACCCAACATAATAATATCTCTAAATAAATCAAATTCAGATATCATATATTTGATTTCATCATAACCAAAGCCAATATTTCCAACTAAAACTAATTTTTCCCTAGACTCTTTATTGTTTTCTTTATAAAGGTTAAAAGCACTAATCAACAAAGAGATATTCTTTTTCTTTTCAATTCGACCAACATATAAAAAATAAGGATTGTCCAGTCCATAATCAAACAAAGTCCTAGAAAGAATATTTTTATCTTCAATTTTTTTATACAAATCACTATTGAACCCATTATAAACAACAGCTATCTTATCAGGGTTTATCTTGTAATTACTTAAAATTTCTTTCTTAGTAAAATTAGAAACAGAAATAACTTTTTTAACTCTTTTTAGAGCAAATCTAGTTGACCAATTAAGATAATCGGATGCTCTTAATTCACACTTACCTCTAGTCAAAATAGAAATAAAAAATTTAACAATTTTTTTTAACAAATTTGATTCGAAATCAACAACCTCCTTTTCATAAAGGCACTCATTACCAACAAAAGCAACATCGTGGATAGTGGTTATGCTTTTTTTGGGAAAAAATAAAGGCATAACGTGAGCCGGAACGAACAAAATATCAGGACGAGAAAATATCATTTCCAAGCTCAATCTTCCCAGTGTCCAAAAAAATTTGAAAGGCCATCTTAAAATTTTGACTTTAACATGTTTATTGTCTTTCAAATTCAAATCCTGCAAAAAATTTTCTGATAAAACTTTATCGGAATACAAAACATATTTATTTTCCTTGTCAATTTCAATTAAATTTTTTATCAAATAATAAGAATACCACTCAGTACCGGTTTTAAATTCTCTATTGGCTCTTGATGCATCTATTCCTATTTTCATATTTTTTCCAAAAACAATAAACCTCGTTCAGACGAGGTTTATCAACAAGCTATTTAGTTGCTAGAATGCTTCTCTTGTAAGAATCTAGATTATCCAAAGCGATTCCCGTTCCCTTGGCCACACAAAGCATGGGATCATCAGCTACATAAGCTGAAACTCCTAAAGCCCTAGAAAAAAGTTGATCAATATTTCTAAGGAGCGCAGTTCCACCAGTTAAAACAATTCCTTTGTCAATTATATCAGCCACCAATTCAGGCGGAGTTTGTTGTAATATTTTTTTAGCAGTGTTTAAAATTGTTTCCATCTCCCCCGAAATGGCAGATGTAACATCATTGCTATTAACTTCAATAGTTTTAGGTAGTCCACTTACTCCGTCTCGACCATTAATTTCCATTACTAATTTATTATCATCATCTAAAAACAAAGCTGATCCAACTTTCATTTTCATTTCTTCAGCAGTTCTCTCTCCAATAACTAAATTATATTTTTTTCTAACATATTCTAAAATGGCTAAATCTAATTTGTTACCGCCAACTCGAACTGAAGTAGAAGAAACTACACCGCCCAAAGAAATAACGGCCATTTCTGATGTTCCTCCGCCAATATCAACCACCATATGACCAGTAGCTGAACTAATTGGTATATTAGCTCCAATAGCAGCTGCTACTGGCTCTTTAATGATATAAGCAGCTTTGGCTCCAGCGGCAATAGTAGCTTCAATAACAGCCCTTCTTTCAGTAGACGAAATTCCAGCCGGTACAGCCACCATAACCTCTGGTCTAAATATTCTAACCTTGCCTAAAGTTTTGTTAATAAAATAACGAATCATAGCTTCCGTTGTTCGATAATCAGCAATAACTCCCTCTTTTAAAGGTTTTAAAGCAACAATAGTGTCGGGTGTCCTACCCAACATATCCTTAGCATCATTTCCAACGGCCAATATTTTATTATCATCAATAGAAACAGCTACAACGCTCGGTTCGTTAATAACAACACCCCTTTTTGGTAAATAAACCAAAGTATAAGTTGTCCCTAAATCAATTCCGATTCTTTTGACTAACATAAAGATTATAAGCTTTAAATATAGGTATATATTAACCCTGATTGAGTTTTTAGTCAATAGATTTAAACAAAAAAGACCTATGATTTCTTAATTTTTACCAATTTTTATTATTTATAAGTTTTAATATTTCTAGTTTCAACTTACAAGCATTGCCATGTTTAATCAAGCCCAAATAAGAATTCAAAGAACTTTCTTTATTGCTCTCTTTTAACTTGCAAATCATTCTTCTTTTTGTCGATTTCCTTAAAACTTTATGTTCGGGAAAATTAATCCACCCTAGAAAATCAAGACCGGAAGAAACTGTTTTAATAAATATTTTTTGAGGATGAATTTCTAATTTTAAATTCAAAAATAAAAATTCTTTAATCAAACCAATCTGATTTTCTAAGCATTCTTTATTGTCTGACATTATTACAAAATCGTCAGCATAGCGAATATAAAATTTAGCTTTAATTTTATGTTTTATAAATTGATCAAACACATTGAGATAAATATTGGCAAAAAGTTGAGAAGTAAGATTTCCCAATGGCAAACCCTTGCCTTCTTTTATTTGGAAGCTATAAATAATATTTTGTAAAAGACAAACAATATTTTTATCAGTAATATATTCATTTAAAATACCAAGCAATATTTGATGATTAATGCTGGCAAAAAATTTTCTGATATCTCCTTTTAGCACCCAACAATTTTTGGTATTATTTTTACTAATTTTCAAAAAAAATTTATTAAATCTTAATACAGCTTTATGTGCACCCTTGTTCAGACGACAAGAATAACTATCAAATATAAAAATTTTATCAAAAAATGGATATAATTTACGATAAATAGCATGATGAAGTAATCGGTCGCAGACACTAGCTTTGTGAATGTCTCTAATTTTTGGATCAAAAACTTTAAATGCTTTATAGCCACCATGATTGTATTTATGATATAATAAATCGTGATGTAAACTTAAAAGATTATCCATTAAATTCAGTCCAAATAATTGAACATCACGACGTCCACGCTTACCATTTAAAAATTCACCCCAAGCACTTAATAAATTATCTAAATTTATAATATCTTCAAATTTATGAGTCAATTTAATTTTCATATCTCTAATTCTACCTCCCCCCGCAAATTTGCAACTAGCGCCACTTCTTCAAAAGAGTAAAGATACATATCTTCTGTGGTATTCTTATTTCAAAATTTTGCCGAAAGAACATCGTTTTAGTCTTGGCATTAAAATAGATAATCTTTTTATAGAAATAATAGAGTTTATTTCTGGTGCGTTATACACAAATAAAGATGAAAAAATATTTTATATAAAAACTGCTATTAGAAAAAATGATACCTTAAAATTATTACTTTTGATTCTCTGGGAAACCAAATCATTAGACAATAAAAAGTATTTAATACTCTCCGAAAAAATTGATGAGATGGGGCGTATGTTGGGAGGTTGGAATGGACAAATTGTAAAACAAAACTCCTCTATAAAAAAATAGAGGAGTTTTTGAGAGACTTGCGAAACGACGAACGCGAACCCATTGTCGCGATTCCACTTGTTGTCAGACTTGTCATAGTTCGTGTTCAACCAGGAACCATTGTCATTGCGATTCACATTGAGTAGTTTTGGATCGCCGTCAGAATTATGCAAAATATCATCAGTATCACCACCATTCAAATACTTGAATAGGCTGAATATTATTCGGCATTATAATGCCATAACATTTTGCACCAAGTTTCGTTATATAGCATTATTATTTTACTCTACCTACAGCCTTAGCCAAAAATATTCTCAAAATAATAATACTCATCATTGTGGTCATAAACCTTAATTGATGACATATTCACTTTGACTAATTATATTTTAACATATTCACAAAATTTACAAAAAAAATAGCCTCAAATTGTTTACACAATTCAAGGCTAAAAATTCAAAGGGCTAAAAGCTAAGACCCAAAGAAATCAAGGGTCAAAGGACTAAGAGCCCGAAACTTGCGAAACGACGAACGCGAACCCATTGCCGCGACTCCACTCGCTGCCAGACTTGCCATAGTCCGAGTCAACCAGGAACCATTGCCATTGCGAAACACACGGAGCAGTACTGGACCGCCGACAGAATCTTTAATTGGTTCGTACATAGCAACGATCCAATAAAGTCCCATGGCTTCAATGTCCTTATCGGAAAAATTTTCCCGAATAAGGCAGGCGATTTCGGCATTTGGCTTAGTCAATTTACGATTTTCAGCTTCAATGCGGATTTTATTAGTAACGCGATTGCTGTCTTCAAACAACATTCCTTTGAGAATGACGATCTCAGTAGTGACACCAGAGGTCGGTTTGAAGTCCTTCGAGCAGAGCACGCTTTTAGCATAATCGCCTACACGGAAATCTTTCTTTTCCAGGCGAGCGATCCATTCTGGACCAGTTGTACCGTCGGAAGTGACAGATAAGTAGATTGCTCCATCTTGCTCACGCCATTTCCTTTCGGGTTCAACAACTGAAGTTTCGCCTCGAAGAAAACGAAGAGCGCCTTCATAGCCGCCAAGTTTTTTAACAATAGCGTTAATTTGGCCAACAGTTAAGTCGGCTGAAGCAAATTCTGATATTTTTGTCATTATAACCTCCTTGCGCTTGCTTGCGCTTTTTTAGCTTTGCTCTTATCCGAGACAGGAACTATAACTACTATTAGTTACAGCTAAAAAATAATTATTTTAAATATTTTTAACTATCTTTTAGCTGTAACTAAGTTTTACAGATTATCAAGGTACTAATGTCGTATTATATCATATTTGAATTATTTTGTCAATAGCAATAAAAAAACCAAGCCTTAAGCTTGGTTGAGAATATGTTCCTTAATTTTAATATCAATGACAATTAAGCAAAAGCAAAATAATTCCAATCACTTTATCTTTATCCTTAGGATTTGATTCGGCCACAAGAATGGTTAACGTTGCTAAAGTTTCAGGATTAATTTTATTTTTAAAATCAAAACCCACTCTATTTAAAAACCAAATAAAAACAAACGCTCCGCTTCTCTTGTTTCCATCATTAAAGGGGTGATTTTTAATAACAAAATAAAGAAGATAGGCTGCTTTTTCTTCTATTGTTTTATAAACATCTGCTCCAAAGACAGCTTGAAAAACGTTACCAACAATACCCTCTTAACTACCTGATTGTTCTTCTTGAGCAAACATTTTGCTGGCCTCCCCTTTTTCAATCAATTCTTCTTTAAGTTTTTGCAAATCACCATAAATTTCTTTAGCCGTAACATTTATTTTCTTTTTTGTTCCTATTTTTGGAAATGAGTTTTTATCATATTTATCAAGTGAAAACCAGGTATAAGAAAAAGATTTAATTAGTTCCAAAATATCGCTTGTTTTAATCTTTTTACTATCTTGTGATAAAACTTTTATATCTTCTATAGTTTTTAAAAAATCATCGTAATTCTGTTTTATTCTATTTTTATTAATAGTGAACCCTTTGGTTATATGTTGTTTTAAAACTTTTGTGGCCCATTTACGAAATTCAATTGCCCTAGACGAATTAGTTCTATAACCAACAGCTAAAATAACGTCCAAAGAATAAAAGTCAACCGGTTTATCTGAATTTGGAATATGCATTTTTTGCATATTGCTCTTTTTATTTACTTCGCTATCTTTAAAAATATTTCTAATATGACGAGAAATAACCGATTGATCTTTCTCATAAATAAAAGAAAGATCTTTTTGCGTAGCCCAGATAGTATCCTTTTTATAGTCTTTAGATAATTCTATTGCCCCACTTTTAGACTGATATATAGCTAGAGAATTTTTATTAATTTTATTTTCTTTTTTCATATCCATATTATAACAAATCTATCTGTAAAATTACCGTAAATTAATTATAAAATTTTTATAACTTATTATTCTTTCCTCAAAGCCTCAACTGGATTAAGCTTTCCCGCTTTTCTAGCTGGAAAAATACCAAAAACAACTCCAAAAAATATAGCAAACAATATTGAGACCACAAAAGACTTTAATGGCACTACAAATTTCCATTCCAAGCCAAAATAATTAGCCCCCACACAAATTAAAAAAGAAAAAAATATTCCTAAAATTATTCCAAAAAAAGCTCCAATTAAGGTTATTAAAACCGACTCTACTAAAAATTGAGTCATTATATCTCTAAATTTGGCACCAACTGCTTTCCGAAGTCCAATTTCTGGTGTTCTTTCAGAAACTATTACATACATCACATTTAAAATTCCAACACCACCGACAATCAAAGAAATGGCTACTATTAAAAGAAGCAAAATTGTTATTCCATTAGTTATAGTGCTGGTTGTTTCTAACATCTCTCTCATAGTAGTTACCCTAAAATCATCTCTTTCTGGATTGGAAATGTTATGATTAATCCTTAAAACATCTCTCATGATTTCAGCTGTTTCCTCGGCCTGACTAGCATCATATAATTCATGAATCATATACATATAATAATCTGTACCCAAGATTTTTTTCTGCAAAGTTCTAACTGGCAAATAAATCATTTGATCAAAATCCAGACCAAAGGTAGCACCTCTTTCCTTCAAAACTCCAACGACTCGATATTTTGATTGACCGAGGCTTATATTTTTATTTAAGGGGTCAAGTCCCTTAAATATGTCATCTGAAACCTTTGACCCTAAAACAACAACCTGAGAAAGAGACCTGTCCTCTTCCTCGGTGAAAAAACTACCAAATTCAACTTCGGAACTATCAATGTCTATATAACTAGGACTCACTCCAAAAAGAAATCTTCTTTTTGATTCATTTAAATAAGAGACTGTTTCTTGCCCTAAAACAGCTCCATAGCCGTTTTTAACATTTTGAATTTTTTTTATATCTTCCAAATCCCTCTCTTTCATGCTTGTAACTTGAGTTCCACCAGCTATAGCCTGAGCACTGTCCATTTCTGAATCCATGCCAGATTTATTACTGGGAACTCTAATTTCGGTTTGAATAACATTAGTTCCAAAAGACTCTATTTGGCCTAGAATTAAACTTCTAATACCTTCACCTGTAGAAAAGACAATCATGATACTAGCGATTCCAATAAGCATACCCAAAACAGTAAGACCAGTTCTCATCTTGTTCTTCAACATTAACTTTAATGATAATTTAACGCTTTCTAATATTTTCATAAATTTTATTCGTAACTCAAAGCTTC
>Ga0172382_10010245_pt1 | contig 12631 bp, 16 predicted proteins | sample Leawel138RmetaG_FD_122245 | JGI IMG/M metagenome (GOLD analysis project Ga0172382, IMG submission 122245) | Leachate microbial communities from a municipal landfill in Southern Ontario, Canada - Leachate well 138R metaG | ecosystem: Engineered > Solid waste > Landfill > Unclassified | place...
CCCGCCTCGAAGTCGGCAGCAAGCAGTGCCTCTTCGTGCCACCACGCTGCCTCACGCCGAGCCGCGCCGTCGCCGACACCCAAGCCGAGGCCAAGCCCGAGCTGCATCAGGAAAGCTCCGTGACTTCGATTGCTGCGTCTTCATCGCCCGCGCGGATCACCGCAAGATGCGTGTGGCCCGCAGGCAAGAAGCGCTGGAGGCGCTCACCCGCCGCGATGTAGTGCGAGGTCGCATCCGCCGTCACCGTGCTGCCGCCCGATTGATAGCGCGCAGCGGCGGTGGCGAATATCTCGATGACCGCACCTTCCGCAAGCGGCCCGATGCGCGAGCTGGCCACTCCAGCCGCGCCCTGATGTGCGTCACCCGCAAGCGCCGCGAGCACCGGAAGCTCGCGGCCATTATTATCGAGAGGTGGTCTAAGCGTTTTCATTGGGGCAACTCCGGCCAAGTGATGTTGCGCGGCCATCCCGGTTGAGCGGGAAGGTCGCGGAGGGCTTCGCGATAGCTGGTGATTGCAGCTTGCTCATTCTCCGAGTACCCGCCCCACCGATCAGGCAGCATAAGCACGTCGCTCGCCGCGAGCCGCGCGTCTCGCTCCATGCGCAGAAACATGCCCACCCGCTCGTCACTTGCAGGAACAGCTTGCGGAACCCCTTCCGCACCCGGCTCGATGGTCGACCAGTTCGGGGCGGCCTGCGCTGCCATCAGCGCCGTGTAGTGCGCCTCGCTCACCTCAACTGCATCGCTCGGATAGCGCGGGTTCGCGCGCGCGGAAGGCAAGGACGCGGGCCCGTGCACATCAGAAAAGAGAAAGGCTCGCTCTATAGGGCTGTAGTAAATCTTGCGCTCCATTACCGAAGCTCCCTCCATTGGCCAAATGACCCGTTCATCTTGCAATAATGCTCCGGAGGCACAACCGCCTGCATCGTGCCGCCGCCTGTGGTGGTGTTGGCGACCTCGACCCAGTTCACGTCGTCGGCAGACACCGAAAGAGCACGGGTGGCACCAATCGCGCCAACAAAGACAGAGACGATTATCGGCTTGCCCGTGGTGTTCGGATATGGCGTGTTCGCGGCGCGTGAGCCGGTTACGTCCTGCCACGCCTGTCCCCAACCGAGCGAAATGGATTTGCCCCACGCAGTCGTTGAAACCTGCGCGCTGTCGTCGTTTTGCGCCGGTGTCGGCGCGGTGGGGGTGCCGGTGAAAGCTGGAGAGGCCAGCGGCGCAAGGCCGACACGCACCTCATCAACATACTCCTTTGTCGCGGCGTGAAGATTGGAAGTCGGCGCGGCATGGAGCGTGAGGAACCCTGTGAGCGTGCCACCCGCGAGCGAGAGCTTGGTGGCGATCAGGTTGGTGATCGTCGTCGCGAAGTTCGGGTCATCACCAAGCGCCGCGGCAAGCTCACTCAGGGTGTCGAGCGCGCCGGGCGCGGCATCAACCAGCGCCGCAAGCGCGGCCTGCACGAATTCGGTGGTGGCGATCAGCGTTGAGTTGTTACCCGCCGATTGCGTCGGCGCTGTCGGGTTGCCGGTGAAGGCCGGTGATGCTTTGGGTGCGAGCGTCGCGATGATCGCCGCAAGCCCGGTCGCGATCTGGTTGCGCGCATTCGGATCGAGCGCGGTGCCGATGACGACTTCCACCACCGCCGCCAACTCTTCCTGAATATGGTTGAACCAGTCAGCATTGAGCACGGTCGGCTGCTCACCTGTGAGCACGTTGCCATCCTTGAAGCCATGCTTTCCGGCCCCAAAAAGGTCTTCCGCTTTCGTCGCTGTGTCGATGCGCTTCATGCCGCGTCCTCATAAGCAAAGTGAAAAATGGTGTGGGCGTGTTGATGCCGCCGCATCGTGCATTCGAGGTCGCTTTCGCCCCACGAGCGCAGCGGCTCGTCACAGGCCGACTGACAGGTCATCTCATTGACCTGTGTGGCGGGCGCGGTGATGAGAAGCGCGTAAGCCCATTCCGACCCATATACCGGCTGGTCGCACGGGCTTTCGCAGGTCATCGGCGAGAAAGAGGTTAGCTCGATGTCATAGCCGCGCGTCTCGGCGAGCAATTTGAAAAATGCCGCAGACTGCCCGCCCGGCATGGTCATCTTCTGAAGCAGCCGAAAGCGCCGCTGCTCAAACGTATCGCCGCCGCCCGTGCATTCATCGGGCAGGCCATAGACCCGCTCAAAATCAGGCAGGGCGAGAAGGGCGGTGTTCGGATCAGCTTCTTCTTCAAGCAGGCGGGCGGCATCATCGACGCGCTGAAACTCGCGGGCCATGGCGCGGGTGAGCTGCATCAGCCGCGTGTCAGCCTCGCGCGGCCATGCAGGGCCGACCGGCAGGAGAGAAGCTAGGGCGGCGGTGTAATCAGCCATCACTCTGCCACCCATGTGATTGTTCCAAGGCGTGCGATATGCCCTGCGGGCGAAACGATGTCGGCGGACGGCATGGCCAACTCGTGGCTGTGCTCGCCGGTCGCGGCGCTGATTGCAGCGCGCAACCGCGAAAGCGGAATGATGCCGCCCGGCTCGGCCTCGCGGACGAAGAAGTCAGCCAGCTCGGCAGTCACCGCATCGCGCACCGCCTGTTGCCCTGGGCGGAGCAGAATGGAGAGGTCAACCGCATGGGTGACCGGTGCGAAAACATGGAGCGTGGCGTGGACCGGCTTCTGCAAGTCGAGATAGGCCGTCACCGCATCGAGCGTCGTGCCGTCCGGCATGCTGCCATCCGGCATCACGAATGCAATGCCGACCGTGCCCGCTCCCATATGGAGCGGATAAACAAATACGCGGGTCTTGCCGACCACGTCCTGCACCCATCCCGCATAGTCGTCTGCGTTGCCGCCATCGGCTTCGGCCTGCATGCGCTCGATGATGCGGGCGCGCAGGCTGTCATCACTCTCTACATTCACGCCGCCCGTGATGCCGCCCGCATCGACGGTCGCAATGCTGGCGAGGCCAGCCACAGGCGCAATGAAGGTCAGTGCGGTGCCCGCGCCCGTGTTGCCGAGAGAGCCTTCCAGCACCGCAGTCACAAGAGCTTCGCCTGTTTCCGCAACGCCGATTTCCGCGTCCACATCCACACGGAAGCGCACATCGTCTGCGCGGCGCAGCTCTGTGCCAGCGGGAATGATCGTGCCAACCGCGCCTGTCAGGTCGACAAGGCCGGAGGCGGCGAGCGCCTTGCGGCGTGTGACAACCGGACGGATCAGCGCGCCGTGCCGTTCGAGATATTCGGCCTCCGCCGTGTCCGGAAAGCGCTGCTCGAAGATCCATTGCAGGTGGCCGTGCAGCTCATGTGCGAGGATGGCAACGCCACGCGAAAGCGCGCGTTCAACGCTGCGCGCAACACGCGGGTCGGCAATGCCGAGCTCTGCCTCGATCTCGGCGGCAACACGGTCGCGCAGTGTGGCGATGGAGGGACGCGGAAAGCTCATGCCGCGGCCTCGCCAAGCTGATAATTGAAATCGAAGGCGACGACATCAGCGCCGCGCGTGATCTTGACCGTGATGCGGAGAAGGCCGCGCGCGACCCACGCCGCGTCAACTCCGACATGAGCCGCCATGCCTTTGCGGATCAGCCATTGCAGTGCCTCGGTTGCATACTCGACCGCGCGGCGGCGCGTCTCCTCGGTTTCTTTCTCCCGGCGGAGCAGCCAGAGGCGCGAGCCATAACGGTCGCCTTCGTCATCGAGCGCATCACCCACCCAGCCGCGCCGGTCAGCGGCGCCATGGGGCAGCGGATCGTCGGCCTTCGCGCGACCATCCGTGAAGAGGGAAAGCAATACTGGCGTCAGCAGGCCCGTGTCGTCGTGAAGGCCATTCGGCCCGACCACAACGTCGCCTGTCAGAAGCTCGCTATTCCAATCGACGCGGATCATCACATGCCATCCGATGGTGTGCCGGTAGTCCCGCCACTATCGCCCGGATGGCGGTGGCCATTATAGACGGAACGCATTCCGTCCATCGTCCGGCCATCACCGTCGCAGCGGTCGCGGATATCGCCGGTGACTTCGAGAAGGTCAGTTTCAGCACGCACCTTCGGCGTGTTGGTGATCGTCACCGGCTTGCCGCCGCCATTGATGACGATGCCGTCGCGCGTCAGGCGGATCGACTGACCCTTATCGTCATAGACAATCACTTCGCCGCGCTTCAGCCCGCGCGGTCGCGCGTTCCGATCCTCAACCGCAATGACAATCGGATGGTCACGATTGCCGCCCGGAAAGATCGCGACGGCGGCACTGCCTGCGGGCGGGTGAGATGAGACGCCGTAATTCTGGATGCGCGTCGCATCATCGCGCGTTTCACCATGCAGAAGCGCGAGCTGGAGAAGCTGATGCTGGCCGCTATCGTTGACCAGCCGCACAACGGCCTTGGCGACCATCAGCATGATGCGATCTGAAAGTCTGCTCATGGCCACACCTTGCTCCAGTCGTAAGCCGTGCCACCACCACCGCTGCCCGCCGCATCCGCTTCGGTTTCCTCGGCCTCCGCAATCACCGAATAGGCGCTCGGCGGCGCAACATCCACCGTCGCCTCCTTGCCGCCCTCGACGGTCAGCACAAGTTCAACGGCTGTTGCCACCAGCGTTTCGCGGACGTTGAGATAGTCGTCCTCCACCTGCACCAGCGTGTTCGGCTGCCACAGCTTGCCCGCGTCATTCCTCCAGCCCGCCAGCGTGTAGCTTGCCGAGGTGGCGCGACCGCGCGCGACAGCCTTATGCCAATCCGCCCGCTCCTTGAGGCTCTGCCCCTGCGCGGCGTTCTCGCCAACAATCACCGTGGGGCGGTAGCGCGGCACCAGCTCGTCATGTGCTGCCGCTGAAGCCTGCATCTCGCTTGCGACATCGAGGCCGTCTGATGCTTCCGCTTGGCTGCGAAGAATGATCTCGCTGAAACAACCCTGCATGGAGAAGAAGCCCGTCGCGTTCTTCGCGTTCCGTCCAAGCGCGATAGCGCCGCCATCACCGCCAAGGCCCGCGCGCGTGAAGATCAGGGTGCGGGAAGCATCTGAATGCGCCAGCACTGCGCGGAAGCGCATGGCGCGCTCTATGGCCGTCCAGACCGTCTCACCCGGCTGAATTGCAAAGCGGGCGAAGGGCGCGCCGACATCGCATTGCGTGGTCACAGCCAGCCCATAGGGCTGGAGCAGCCGCTGCGCAATTTCGTCAAGGCGCAGATTGCGAAACTCATAAGGCCCGTTAGGCGATGCTGCACAATCGACAATATCGGCGAGCCAGTCGCGGCCTGTGACCACCACGTCATGTAGCTCGGTGTCATAGCTGATCGCGACATCATCAATGCCGCCTGCCGCGATGACCTCTCCGCCCACCGCAAGCTGATAGGCGCTGCCCTTCGTTACTGCGCGCCGCACATCCGACCCGGCCCAGCGCTCGGAAAGCGAGAGTGAGAAAGCGGAGGTGCATTCATCGAGCGCGCGGCGGAAGCGGAACTCTTTCCACCCTCCGAAGATCAGGCCATCCACAGTCAGCGTGATTTCATCAGTCATCGCCAAGCACCTCGATCTCGCGGCCACCTGTTGCAAAGCCCGGATGGCGCAGCCCGTTCCGCGTGGCGATTTCGGAGGCGCGATCAAACAGGTCGGTGAGGTTGTCGCCATCTTGGGCATAGGCGAGCAGCACGGAAGAGCTGGTTTGCGCAGGCGTGAAGGTTTTCAAGGCAGGCAGGCTGACGGCGCGCGCGGCGGTGTCGTTGAGAACGGCCACGCGCAGCGAAGTAAGCCCGGCCCAAGTCTGGCCGCCCTGATCGGCGGAGGCATCTGCGAGGCGGCTCAAGGCATCGCTTGCATCGTCCCGCCAGCGTGCGGCGTCCGTCTTGCTGGACCACCCCTGCGCGGCGGCATTTGAAACCGCCGTCACGGCGGCGGCGACCTCAAGCAATTGCACCACGCTCGCTTCATTGGTCGCCATCGCGCGGCGTGAAGGTGTGGTGGCGGTGATGTTCGAAACGGCCAGCACATCGCCGGAAAGTCGCAGCAAGGCGTAGGCAGGCGCGGCGCGGTGCGCGACAAGACCGACAAGCGCGCCTGCAAGACCCGGCACATCGGCAAGCTGCGCATCGCTTGGCGCGGCGAGGCGGGCGGCCATTTCCTGCACGGCACCAAAAAGACCAGGCGAAACGACCGGGCGGAAATGCGCTTCCACCATCGCCGCCACTTCGCTGATCTTTTCACGCGCCGCCGAGATCACGGCGGCGGGCTGGCCGATGGCGCGGAAGCCTGCGGCGAAGTCGGCCTTGGCCGCCGCGAGCGTGAGCACGCCCGCCTTTTTCAGATCACCAAGCGTATCTTGCCGCTGGCTTGGCTGTTCGGTTTTGCCCGCGCGCTCGAATACAATGGCATAGCGCAGAACGCGATGCTCGCCCGTCGAATAGCGCACACGCACTGGCTCGCTGACGACCGCGTCGAACTCGCCATAGATCGGGTGGACGAGCCGACCGGGTGTCTTTTCGGCAAGCGCCGCATCAAAGGTTGCGGCCAGCTCATCAACGCGGTCGCCGATCAGAATGGCCTCGACCTGATAGGAGCGAGGGCGCGAGCCATTGAACTCGTGGGTCGGATCGTCCTGCTGCGCGAACTCGTGGCGAATGACACGTGGGCCGAACTCATGTGCTGCATCGAGCACATCGAACGGGACGCCGCGAAAGCTGGCCGGGCGGAGATTGCGGAAGCTCATGGCATCACCTTTCCGGTATCGACCGATAGGGGCACGCGCGGGTTTGCCGCTGCCGCTTTTTTCACGCGCGGCTGGCCCTCGGCATCAATGCGAATATGCAGCTCGCCGCCGACCTCGTTGCGGGCATGGACGGGCACAGAGGCCGCGCCCGTCGCGCCGTGGGCATCTGCGGGCGCAGGCGCATCGTCGCCACCGAAGCCGAGAAGACGGCCCGCACCTTTGGCGGCGGTGGAGAGCAGGTTGATTGTGCCGAGGATGGGTGCGAAGAGCGCTTCGAACCAGTCGCCCCATCCGGCAAAGAATTCCTTCAACCCGTTAAACGCGCGTTCCAGATCGAGGGTGAAGACGCCGACGACGAAATCAACCAGCCCGCTCAACATGCGTTGAACGGCTGCGAGCGGCGCAAGCAGTGCTTTCGGCAGCTCGGCAAACACATCCTGAAGGTGTGTGAAGGCCGGACCGAAGAAGGCAACGAGCGTGTCCCAATTGCGCCATATCGCATAGGCGGCTGCAGCAAGGGCCGCACAGGCCATCACAACCACCCCAATCGGGTTGGCAGCGAGCACAAGGTTGAAGGCCGCCATCACACCATAGCCCGCGCGCAGGGCCGTAAAGAGGTTGCCGAATGCCGCGACGACACCGCCGATGGCGAGGCGCGCAAAAGACACAGCCGTTACCGCCACGGCCTTTGCAAGCCCGCCAATGGCAAGCGTTGCGCGGATGACAGAAACAAGCAGCCGCCCGCCAAAGATGACGCTCATGGCGAGCAGCAGCGTGTTTGCCGGGCCGATCAGGCCGGAGACAAATTCGAAGGCGGCAATCAAAGGTGCCATCGCGGCGGCGGCGCGATCAACGACTTGGATGAGCGTCTCGATGTAGCCCGGCAGGCGCGCGATGAACTCAACAACCTTGACCTGTATCAGCTCCTGATTGGCGACGATCCACGCCTGCAAGCGTTCGATCAGAGGGTTGATAACCGGCAGAAGCTGCGAGCCTATTACGACGATAATGCCGTCGAGCGTGCTGCGCAGGCGGGCCATGCCTCGCATGAAATTCTGACTTTGCCGCAGCGCATCCTCCGACAGGACGCGGCCAGAACGCTCGGCTTCGTCGCCGAACTCGCGCAGCGCCGCCGAACCTTGGTTGAGAATTGGAATGAGCTTTTGCGCGGCACCGGCGAAGAGCTTGTCAGCGGCCTCGGCTTTGCGCGCATCGTCGGGCATCGCGGCGAAGCGGTCGGATATTTCAGCGAGCAGCACGGAAGTCGATTTGACCTTGCCCTGGCTGTCCAGAATATCAACACCAAGGTTCTTGAATGCCTTCTGCGCATCCTCGTTTCCGCGCACCGCTTCGACAGTGCGCTTGTTCAAGTCGAACAACCCGCTTTGCAGCTCTTCAGCGGCAATGCCGTTCACTTCCATCGCATAGGCGGTGCGTTGCCACTCACGCGATGACATGCCGGTGACCTGCGCCGCGCGGGCGGCGCTGTCGCCAGCCTTCGCAGCGCGCATCGTGAGGGCAAGCAGCGCGCCGCCCGCTACACCTGCCGCCGCCGCGATGCGTGTTGCCATGCGGCTTGCCTCGCTCGCCACGCCTCGCATTGTGGTGCCGACGCGGCGAGCCGATGCCGTGATGCGGTCGAAACCCAAGTCCGCATTGAGCCGTTTCGCCGATTGAGCGATGCGGCGCGCAGGGCTGGTGACACGGTCGACCAGCTCCATCAATACGCCGAGTTTCATCATCGCTCGTTCTCTTTGCTAAGCCGCGCCTGCCAGCGCGCGGCGCGGTCTGTCCAGAAGCGAAGCTGGGCTGGTGACCAGCCCTCCCAATCGGTCGGGTAACCGAAAGTCCCTGCGACCAGCTCTAGCGCGGCGAGCCAGTCTTCAGGGAAGTAGGCAAAAAAGCCTCGACGCACTCCTGCAGCCGGACGAAGTCAGACAGGTCAAGCGTGTCCACCTGCTTCTGTGTGAGGCCCGACATGCGCGACATCAGCGTGCGGATCATCGCGCCCGCCTTGCTCCCGCCGGCACTATCATCCATCGCAGCGACAAGGTCGCCAGCGACCAGCTTGCGAGGGGTTATGGTGGTTATCTCCTGCACCACTTCGCCGCTCTGCTTGCCTTTGATCTGGATCGGCGCGACCAGATCAAAGGGCTTGAGCGGATCAAACGCCGCTTCGTCCGTGGCGTCATCTTCTGCTGTTGTCTGGGCCATGTCGCTCATCAGATCGTCTCCTCGGCCGGATCACCATTAATGACGATGGTGACTTCGCCGCCCGCGCCATCCTTCAGCGTCGGCGTATCGACGCGGAAGGCATTCCGGATGACGTAGGACTGACCGGTGTCGCATTCGAAGATGACGGTCGCGTCGCGGAGATTGCGGATCGTCTCAAGCGACTGCCCCGCAGCGAGCGGTACCGTGCAGTTGAGGACGGCGGGCACCATCTCTTCGGAAAAGCCGACGCGGCGGCCTGTCGTGATCGGGTTGCGCTTGATGCCACCAAGATCGAGGGTGGCACCGGGCACGGTATCGTACTGCTCGCCATTGGCCGAGATCGTCGCCCGGCCTAGAAACTGATTGGACATGATCGCTCCTTAAAGAATGAACTGGACCTTGCCCGCCATCACGCGAAGCTGGTTGATGAGGTGGGCGGGCACGAGGATGTTCACGCGGTTCGGATCGGCGCTCGAGATTTCAACCGTGACGTCGCGCTTGAACTGTTCGATGTCCTGAACGAGCCCAAGCTCCATCCAGTCGCCGAAGAGCGCGATCAGCTCCGCGCGGATCATGCGCGGCGTGACGACATTCGGGCCGGTGCTGCCATCCTTGCCGAGCTTCTTCCGGCGATAGCGGGCGGCGAGGCGCGCGCGCATCGAGAAGCGCAGATAGGAGAGTGTGCGCAGCGTTTCGGTGTCGAGGTAAGAGCGGTCGGCAAGCCCCGCGCCATCGAGGCGGTAGCCGGTGATCGCGCGCTCCAGCACCACTTCGCCAGCGGCGTTCACCGTCCATGTGGCGATGCCGTTATGAAGCAAAATGTCGCGTTCTTCGCGGCGCGGGCGTGCAGGCCCGGCAGGCGGCTTGAGGCCCGTCAGCACGATATCGCTGACCGGCTGCGCGGGATCGACCTGCGCGGCGAAAGTCGCGGCACCCGCATATGCCGCCGCCCATTCGCAAGGCACGTCCACCGGCCCGACCACGCCGAGCGTGGAGACGAACTGACTGTTCCGGCCCGCGCCATAAGCCGAAAGCTCGCCGAGCGAGCCTGCCGTCGCCGCATAAGCGATGCCGTCCACCATGCGCAGCGGTCCCGCGCGCAGCTTCAGCTCACCTTCCAGCGCCGTCATGTTCGCAGCGTCGGTGTAAGGCGTCACATAGGTGGTGTGCCACGCATCGCCGAGAAGCGCGAAGGCATCGGTGATATCCGGGTTCGTCACGCCACCCGCCATCGGCGCGAGTGTGAGAGACACACCGGCAGGCAGGGCCTCGCCATCATAATAATTCAGGACCAGCGGAATTGTATTGCCGACAAGCCCCTTGTTCTTCGCGGTCAGAACAACCTCGGCAGCATCCTCCGCATCCACGGCAGCCGTCACCGGCAGGATGGTCGCGGCGTTGATTGCCGCGATGATGGAGGTCGCAATCTGTGCAGGTGTCGCGCCGGACTGGACGCCGACGCGCACCACATCGCCGCCAATGTAAAGGTTGATCGCGCCGGAAGCTGAAGCACCCGACGCAACCGTGATCTTGCCGGTCGCGGCGACCGAGGCGGCGGCGTCCGCAAGAAGAATTGCATGAAGCTCGGTGGTCGGGTTTACGCGCTTCAGCGCGCGGATCATGCGGTGGAGCATCGAGCCGCTGCCCGCGACCTGCTCGGCCTGTCGCTCGTTGAAAATCGTCACGATGCTGTCAGCATCGCCCGTGCCGCTGGCGATGATCTGTCCGAAGACAAGAATGCGATGCGGCATGATCGCGGCACCGCGCACCGCATGGCTGTTGTCAAACTCAATGAAAGTGCCGGGCGTCAGAATGTCGAGCGGGATGCCCTCAAAAGAAATATAGCTCATTGCGATTTCGCCTTTTTGCGGTTACGGGCAAGCGCGGGATCGGTCGCTGACATTTCGATATCGCCAGCCGCTTTCAGCCTGCGCCAGTAAGATGCGTCCTCAACCGGCATCCAGTCCGCCGGAAGCTCTTCCTTCGTCTGATGGTGATTAACCAGGCGGCCTTCTACAGGCCGCACCCAAATGGTCGGGCGGGTCATTTGTCCAAATCCTTCAAGTGATCGGTGGCGGCGGCATCATCATCATCCGGAAGTGCCGGGCCGGTTTTGTCGCGCGGCGGCAACTCCCAATTCGCATGCGCGATCTTGAGATCAGCAAGCGCCGCTTCGGCAGTGCTACGTTGCTCGACATGTTCGGTTGTCAGCCCAAGCTCGACACCGTGACAGAGCACACCGCCGAGCATGTAAGGCGCGGAGGACAGGAGCTGCAGGCCGACCGGAAAGCCCGCGCCGCCTGCCGCATCATTCACCACGCCGCCGAGCGTCAGGTCATCGGCGAAGACGGCGCAGGCCGCATCAACCAGCGCGTCCGCAAGCAACTCGCTTTCGCGCTCGTCAATCAGGGAAATGAAGCCGCGTATCCGCCAGTCGATCGAGACGGTGTCGCTCATGCGCGAAATCGCGCTGCGGCGCATGGCGGCGCGGCGGACATGCCACCCACGCAGATTGGATGTGCCGTCCGGCGCATCCGCAAAGCGGTAATGCTCGATCATCGCAGCGGCGTGTTTCGCATAGCGCTCGAAAGCATGGACGCGACCGATGCCCTCGACCGTCGAAAGACGGGTTACGATGGCGGCGCGGATCGTGGCGCTGCTTGTCATGCCTTGTCCTTCATGCGCTGGATGGCGCGGCCCGCGCCTGCCTCGAAAATCGGAACAAGATGCGGTTCCACCGCAGCAAGGCCGTCGCGGAACATATGCGCGCCTTCCGTGCCGTGCGCCGCGATTTTGAAGCGGATTGCCTGGGCAACTTCTTGCGCCTCATCGCCGCGCTTGTTGAGCTTGCGTTCCACCCAATCGATCAGCGGCTCAATGGGTGCCCAATGCGGCTTTGTGCCATCTTCGACAGGCGCAGCATAAGCAAGGCTCGTCACCACGCGACCGCGTACCGCATTGGCGGTGATCTCCACCGGCATCGCGCCGATGCTTTCGCGCAAGGTCGCTGCGCCGCTCGAAGGCGTCCGCTCGCGGATCTCGCGCTCGGCATACATGGACGCCTCGACCATGCTGATCCGGACCTCTTCCAGAAAGATTTCCGGGCAATCGGCAAACGCAGCTTCGATGGTTGCGGAAGTGGGTGAGACGTTGAGACTCATCTGCGTCGGCCCCTGCCATTTGTCACACGCCGCCCGCCATCTGCCGCCGTGCCCGGCATGGGCACCGTGACAGATGCCGCCTTGAGGCGCTTGGGGTCGAGGCCCAAAATGTCGAAGTAACGCTTGCGCAGGCGCTCACCCCGCTTCGCATAGCTTTCCGGCTTGCTGGCGTGGTTGACGGTGTCGGCCAAAATGGTCGGCGACGCATCGCCTGATGTTTCCGCGGCGAGCTGATCGAAGAGAATGGCGGCGGTATAGCTGACCACCGCCTCGCGGTCGCTCGCGGGTACAGTGTCGCGCTCGATGCTGACGACATGTGGTGAGGCGAGCGTCAGGCGGACTGTCTCGCCTGCCGGAATGCGATTGCAGAACAGCAGGTCCGGGCCGTCCGGAGTCTCATAGCGATAGTAATCGCTCGCAGGCAACGGGCGGCGCGAGCCAATCGGATACTCGACCGCAAGCACTGGATGCGGAGGGTGCGGCAAGCGGGCGGCGGCTGCCAGCACTTCATCCACAACTTCGCGCCTCGGGCGATCCTTGCCATATTGCGCGAGCGCGAGGCCGAGCGCGA
>Ga0172382_10010247_pt1 | contig 12630 bp, 10 predicted proteins | sample Leawel138RmetaG_FD_122245 | JGI IMG/M metagenome (GOLD analysis project Ga0172382, IMG submission 122245) | Leachate microbial communities from a municipal landfill in Southern Ontario, Canada - Leachate well 138R metaG | ecosystem: Engineered > Solid waste > Landfill > Unclassified | place...
ATCGATCTTGGCCACCCGGCTTTCCTCGGCGCCCACATCTACTACAAACCGGGCGGTGGGGCAAATAAACTTGGCGCCCTTGGTGGCGGCAGTCAAATCGGTTATATTGCTATTTGAGAAGGCAACTTCTGTCTTGCCAGCACCAGTGGCTATCACGTAATTGACATTCTCTTTACTCAGCCCGGCTTCTTGCAAAGCCAGGTTAAATGAATCGTCGGCGGCCTTTTGCTGGTTAAAACCACTCACTACTTCACCTTTGGCCAGAACCTGGCCGTCTTTTAATATGACTACCCTGGTATATTTGTTACCAGCGTCTACTCCTGCTGTAATCATTACCCAACGTACCCCCTCTCTAATTTACTAATTGGACAGAGGCATACAGGGTCCTTCTTTCAAAGAGTATTATATCGCAACTTTTATGCCTGTAGAGAAATTTTATATATAAAATAAAATAAATTAAAAAAAAAGCTTTATTTTATCTAGACGTCTTAATTTAATATTATCTAAAGGTCTTAATTTAAAAAAAACTAATGCAATGTATTTTTTTATCGGTTAAAATATGTCCATAAAACATACATGCTCAAATAGCGGACAGTCTGAACGACATTGCAACCCAACCAGTCGAGTTAACAACATAGTTTCTAATTCTTTGGAACGCAGACCCGGAAAAGGGATGATTATCTTGGTTTTTTGCCGAGCGGTTGGCGATGGAGGTCTGGAAGTCCAGGAAAGTGAGGTACTAATTAATAAATCAGCTACGCCTACGCCTGAAGCCATTCTTTGCATGCAGTATAGAGCAAGCCTTATTGTTTTTTTGCCAGCTTCCATATGATACAAATCAATGTATGTTTCCATATGATACAAATCAATGTATAATGAAATTACACTTGTCTGTTTTTACGACAAAATTTTTGTTCCTAAAATATTCGAAAGTCTATCAATTTATTATATCGCAACTTTTATACCTGCAGAGACATTTCATAAATAAACAGTAAAAAATTTTATTTTACTAGAGATAACCAATTTCCAGAGAAAATTAGATTAAAACCGGGGGATGAATACATAATGATGGCAAAAGATATAATGGTTTCTACCAGAGTTAGTATTACTCCTAAAAGCAAAATGCGCGAAGCAATAGCGTTAATTCGTCAGACTAAACTTTATGGAATTCCCGTTGTTGATTCCCAAAACATGATCATTGGAATGTTTACAAGAATGAACTTATTAGATTGTTTACTAAATGGATTAGGTGTTAATGACCCAATCTCTAATCAGTATGTTAAAGATGTTATCTATTTTAAAGAAGATATGGTTTTCAACAATTTATCGGAAATTAATCAATGGTTAAGGAGTGTACGCATTGGACAGACTCCTGTAGTCAATTCAAAAAATGAGCCGGTCGGTGTTATTACCCAGGCAATGATAGTTAATTTTTTACTTGACCATATAGATAATGTCAATAAAAACGAATGTAAAACAACAGAACAATTTATTGAACAGAGTAATGATTTATATAAAATCAATGGTACCAGATATACCACCGGCTCAATTATCACCAAAAGCCGCTCCATGGAAGAAATTAAAAGGCTTGCTGTATTAGCGGCGAACAACTCATCAACTGTTTTAATTGGGGGAGAATGCGGCACGGGTAAAGAATTGTTTGCCCAAGCTATACACAATGCCAGTGACCGCTGGTCAAAACCATTTGTGAATATTAATTGCGCCGCTATACCACCTGAATTAGCAGAATCTGAGTTGTTTGGTTATGAGTCCGGATCTTTTACCGGTGCAGCTAAACAGGGCAAACCAGGAAAATTTGAATTAGCTCATAAAAGCACCATTTTTTTGGATGAGATTGGAGACATGCCGTTATCCTTGCAGAGTAAATTATTGCGCACTATTCAAGAGAAAGAAGTTGTGCGAATTGGAGGATTACAACCTAAAAAAATAGATGTACGTATTATTGCCGCTACAAATAAAGATTTATTAAAGCTTGCCTACGAAGGTAAATTCAGATTAGATTTATATTATCGGTTAAAAGTTTTATATTTAAATATCCCACCACTACGAAAACATACGGAGGATATACCACTTTTAGCCGATTACTTTATAACAAAATATAACACCCCACCTAAAAAACAAATTACGGGCATTGCAGACGACGCGTTAAGGTTTTTAGAAAGCTACAATTGGCCTGGCAATACTAGGGAATTAGAAAATTTAATTCAAAGAGCAATAATTTTTTGCAAAGACGACCTGATTAAAATAGAAGACTTGGGTATTGATTACGATGATGAAAGTTCAAAAAAAATAAATTCACTGTCCGGGATTGAAAATGAGTCAGCAGTATATTCACTTTCTGGAATTGAAAGAGAAGCAGTATTTAAAGCCCTGGAAATAACCAAAGGAAACAAACTAAAAGCCGCTAAATTATTAGGTATTAGCCGTTCAACGCTATATAAGAAACTAATGGAATAACTCCCTTCCTGTGAGCAAATGAATGCAGCTTTTCCAACAGTGGAAATTACCAACCATCCGCCCCCTTCTTTGGTTTACCCTTAATTGCTATGGGTAGAATATATAAAACTACTTAAATCACTGGAGGTTGGTATATTTGATACTACAAGATAGAACAACTAAAGGCTTTATTGCTGGAGTCATAGGTGGCATAGCAATGAATATAGTGAGCTATATATCTTATTACCTAAATATTACCAGCTTGCGCTTTGTAGACTGGCCTAGTATTTTTGTCACTGGCCAAAGTGCCACTAATGCTTTATTTGTTCTGTTTTTCCTTCTCGTCCAATTAGTATTTGTAGGCTTTTTAGGAATAGTATTTGCCTATCTTGTTTCTAAACTCGTGACAAGTACAAATTACGTTTTTAAAGGACTTCTCTTTGGTGTTTTATCCTGGTTTGCTATTTATTCTTTAACGTATATAGCAAACGTACCTAAGCTTACACCGCTGACTATGGGTACAGCAGTAACAGACTTTATAGGTGCCCTTGTTTATGGATTTGTATTAGCTGAAACACTAAATCGATTGGATACTAGGGAAGAGTTTTCTTAATCAACCCGCTACCCAGTATTTGGTAACATTTCCCTCTTAGCCATAATAGTATGTTAATAAATTCCTAAGGGGGATTGTTTATGTCCATGCCACCACCACAACATCATCCTCATGTTTATCCCGATGAACAAGCGCGCCTTCACGTCCATGACCATACCGGGAAAACCAGTTGCGATCAGGGTCATAGCCATATGCACCCAGGTGTAACCGGGCCACCAATTCCACACGGCCCAAGCCACATCCATGAAATAAGAGGCGCAACAACTTTTGACTTCCGTCACCATCATGTTTACTACGCTCATACTGGCCCGGCGGTAATGTTACCATGCGGCAATCACACTCATTTTACTTCTTTTAGGACCAGCTACAATTTTGGTCATGATCACCTAATCGAAGGGTACGTACAGGTAACGCCTGCTGAGACGATAGACCCACCAAAACATCCACCTAAACCCTATGATAAATAGTCTTTTGTTGGGTGGCCAGGTCCTTCGTTAAGCAATCCGGCCACCATGTTACCTCTGAATCAATGGATTATTGTGGACGCAGACACAATTTGCACCAAAATGGCACCAAAAAGCAAATGAAAAGGGCTCCGGTTTCCCGGAGCCCTTGATTTTACTGGTGGGTGCAGTAGGATTTGAACCTACGACCCCTTCCGCGTCAGGGAAGTGCTCTCCCCCTGAGCTATGCACCCAAACACCTTCTTCAATTGTTGCAAAATTTATTATGCCTTAAAGCATGTAAAATGTCAAGTGGCAGATCCCACCGAGCCCACGTAATATCCCCGGAGTAGTTTCCCAACACAATAATCTACTCCGGGCTGATTAACCCCGTTGCTGTGGGGATAAGTCGGGTTATTTGGAAAGCCAGTACATAAACCGGGCAAACGCATCATCAGGTTGTACTTCCCTAACAGCCACCAGTGGTGTTTTAATTAAACGGTACCCATTGACCGTAAATTCAACATGACCCACCAATTGTCCCTCCCGAACCGGCGCTTTCAATTGCTCATCCAGCTTAATCTTTAGTTGTATGTTTTGGAGTTGGTCACGGGCTATGTTGACCCTTACGGGGTCCGCCACGGTCACCGGGACAAATGATTCTTTCCCCTCTTTAACGTTTACGCGAGCTAATTCACCACCGGCGGGAAATATCACCACCGGACGCACTTCGTTAAATCCATACTCCAGTAGTTTGGCTGCTTCTTTGTAACGGTCTCCCGCATGCAGCACCACCGCAATTAATCTGCGGTCATCCCGGGTGGCAGATGCTATTAAGCAATTACCCGCTCGCGGCGTGCTGCCGGTTTTCACGCCGTCAATACCCGGCAACATATCATTTTTCAGCAGCCGATTGGTGGTGGTAATTTCCGCTTCCCGTTCCTCGGGATTAATCCACTTAACCACTGCTGCTTTGGTATGTACCAAATCGTTAATCTGGGGCTTTGCCAACGCATAACGGGTAATTAGACCCATGTCGTATGCTGTGGAGTAGTGCTTGGGGTCATAGTAACCATTCGTATTGGCATAACCGGTGTCCCGGGCGCCAATTAACAACGCTTTCCGATTCATCTGATAAATAAATGCATCATGGCTGCCTCCTACATGTTCGGCAATAGCTACAGTTGAATCGTTCGCAGAGGTGATTAGGGCCGCTTTCAGCAGGTTGCCCAGGGTAATTTTATCACCTTCGTTCAGGTGAATTGTTGAACCAACTGAAACATTAGCCGCCTTCTTACTGACATCAACTACTTCTTCTGGTTCGGCATTCTCTACCGCTATGATGGCCGTCATAAGCTTGGTCAAGCTGGCCGGAGACCTTTTCTGGTCTGCGTTATGCGCAAAGTAAACCTGTCCGGTATGTGCATCCATTAATATAGCAGCCCGGGCATTAACACGCAATTCATCTGCCCGGGCAAAAGAACCTCCCATGTTACACGACATCGCCAACACAATAAAACAAATCATTAACCGCAATATACAAAGACCCATGACTGTTCATCCTTTCTGGAAATATTTCCATCTCGAAAAGCCAAAACTTTGGACATACAGCCGTTAACAGGTAAATAATTATTAAACAGCTCGATAAATATGTAAGGGGACACACTTTCTTAACTAGCTGAAATCCCTTGCAGCTAAAAGAGGTGAAAGATTTGCGTATTTACCTGCTAAACATGCGTAGAGTTAGACGCAATTTGATGATGGGTACACTACTGTTTATAACCGTTGCCCTTTTCGTGGTGATGCTGCAGCAAAACACCGTTCCCGCCACAGTAGAACCTAAACCGCACGCCATCTACAAGGTGCAAACCGATGAAAAAATTGTTGCTCTCACTTTTGACATAAGCTGGGGCACTAAAGTACCGGGGCCAATAATGGATATCCTTAAGGACAAAGATGTAAAATCAACGTTCTTTTTAAGCGGGCCGTGGGTAAGTAAATATCCGGAGTTTCCTAAAAGACTGGCAGATGAGGGACATGAAATTGCCAGCCATGGAAATGAACATGTAAATTACGGCGACCGAAGCAGCGAGTGGGTCAAAAATGATATTATGACCGCCCACGAATCCATTAAAGAAGTCACCGGGGTGAGTCCCCGCTTAATCCGTACACCCAACGGACACTGGAACGATATGGTTTTGAAAACGGCTCAGGACCTGGATTATAAAGTAATTCAGTGGAGCGACGATTCCCTGGACTGGATGAAAGACCGCTCCGTGGACCAGATTATAAATCGTGTATTAGAAAGAGTTCACCCGGGTGCGATCATCTTAATGCACGCCAGTGACACATGTGACCGTACCCCGGCAGCATTACCGGCCGTGATAGATGGTTTGCGGGAAAAGGGCTACAAATTAGTGACTGTTTCTGAATTGCTTAAGCATGGTCCGGGCGTTATCGATTGAAAAAGAATGCTCGAAAATGCACTTAAAGTATTATGGGGCAAGGGACAAAAAAAAATGCGGAAAGAGAAATTCTCTTGCCGCATTTTTTTTGCTGCAAACTTTTTTTAGATCCAGCGTTTTTTGTTTCGGTTCCTCTTAACCAGCCACCAGGCCAGTAATGCCAGGATGACCGCCACGATTAAAATGTCCATCCGGTGGAACCAAGGTTTTAAAGCCAACCAATTTTCGCCGAGTTTGAGTCCCAGGTAAGTAAGAAAAAAACACCAGGGTAGTGAACCAAGAAAAGAATATAAAACAAATTTATAAAAGTTCATCCCCGAAATGCCGGCTGGCAAAGAGATAAACGTGCGTACCACGGGCATCAGGCGGGTAAAAAACACGGTGGCCTCACCGTAACGCCCAAACCATTCTTCAGCCTGAATGAAATGTTTTTCGGAAAAGCCTATATACCGGCCATATTTCCTAAGAAATGGTCGGCCGCCTTTGTAACCGATATAGTAAGATACAATTGAACCACCCAAACCGCCCATGGTGCCTGCCATAGCGGCCCCAAAAAAATTCAGCTGCCCCGTGGAAACCAAATAGCCGCCAAATGGCAATATCACTTCACTGGGTAGTGGTATATTAGCACTTTCTATAGCCATCCCCAGGGCAATACCCCAGTAACCCAAGGAAGCAATAAAGGCAGTTACCTCATGTACCAAAAATTCCAAAACCGCATTAAACGCGCCTATAATAGCGCCCAGAAAATACACCCCCGCTCTTATAAAACGCTGATCGCGTTTATATTGTTATTTACCTTCAAGTTGGAGAGTGCGGCGTATGTTGCTGTAGTTATTGGAGATGGTGGCCGCAGAAACGTTGAACATCTGCGCCAAGACGTTTTGGTTAACCTCATCATTCCCCTGGGATTTGGCTAGAGCATAAATTACTGCAGCTGCCCAGGCGCCAGGCTTTCTAAAGGTGGGGCTGGCCAGGTCTTTGTATTGCTGCCACATATCAATAGCCCAGTTCACATGCTGCGATTGGTACCCCATTCTTTGCAAACCGTGTCGAATTAATTCATCTACCCCTCGGTCACCAGTACTTGTGTCAGGGGGGCTTTTATGGACACCAGAGTTTGCCTTCTCCTGTTCAGCGCTTAACTTTTTCCATAGTATGGACAAATCCATGGACGGTTCGGAGCCTACACCTTCTACCTTTTCCAACTTTAAAAGCAGCTTTTGCAGCTTTTCACGGCCGGACTTTGTCTTATAAGCCTCCAGCGGTGTTTTACCCATCAGCAGTTCCATGGGTTCATTAATCCAACGGTCATAAAAATAATCCAAAAAATTGTCCTTCGGCTGTAGATCCGGCTCAACATCCGATACTTCATGTGATTCCGGAATTTCTTCAGATTTATGCCCTTCCGCTGGCAATTCCCATAGTGTTCCCATCTCCATAACCATGGCGTTTAACATATGGGCCCGCTCCCGCAAATAAATGTCCCAGCTGCCTCGCCGGTTTCGTTTGTTCCAAAAAACTTCAGCGTCTATTTTTACTCTGTTCAGCATATAACTCTCAAAATAACCGGGCAAAATCAATCCGCCGGTGGAAAACTCGTTTTCTTCGCCCAGGGGCAGTACGCGGATATACAGTATATGACCCGGTTCAATATCGCAGATGGCCTGCCGGTCCCTGACCTTGATATCTTTGTTACGAATTACATCCCGCAGAGAAATTTCATATTCGTTACCTAATTGTAATACCTGGTAAACTGAACTCCTGGCCCGCTTCCACTTTTCCAGCAGAACCTTTTCTTCCTTGGCAAGGCCTCCGGTCATACCAAAATAATCTAAAACCGATTTCCCGCGTATTCGGTAATCAAAAATAAACCATTCAAAAAATCGCTCCATTAGAAAATCGTCTTTTTCATCCACTAAATCCGGATCCAAAACACTAAAGTAAATTTCCCGAGCGATTTCTATTTCTTCAGTAAAGATTTCGCTGTCGGCAAATTCAGCCAACTCCCTGCGGAGATGCTGACCCCTGCGCCACCGGCGGTACTGGCTTAAGTCTATTACATTGCTATTATTTCCGCAGCCTGATCCCTTCTTTTTACCGTCACCACACAGGGACTGTTTATCTGGCATCCAAGAGCACCTCCTCCCGGTTAAACCGGTTAATCCATAGGTATGTCAAGCTTACAACCAGTTATAACCAACGCTCCAGTTTATAAACTTCTCCATCCCTATTAACATTTATATTCAGCCGTGGAAATAAATCTACGGCTATATACTCGACCCCTTCATTAATGATGACATTCGAACCGGTGACAGACCCATTACTATCTAGCTGAAACACCATTTTTTCTTTTTTAGCGTCAACTACACGCATTTTGTCTTCTTCCCCATACACTTGGTACAACATAGACTCCAGTACCGGCCGCATGGGCAGATACTCCCGCCCTCCCACGTTCAGCACATCCAGGACCAGGCCTGTTTTACGCCCGTTCAGCAGCGCCTCTTTACCGGCTGTAAAGCTGAGATCCGGGTGGTCAAGGGGATTTAACAATTGCCAGGCTACCTCTTTTTGCATGGCCCGGGTAAGCACCTGGTGATCGGGCCGTAGCCCGGTGATGTCTATATCAGTACCCGCAGGGGTACGATATCTGGCCGTAGTAATCTTCAGGGCACCACCGTTACTTAAAGGAATCACTGTTTGTACAACACCCTTACCGTAAGTAACGCCTCCTACCAACCTGGCCAGTCCGTGGTCCCTGAGCGCTCCAGCCATAATCTCGGAAGAACTGGCACTGTTTAGGTCTGTAATCACTACCAACGGCATATCCGTCACTGTTGGGGCCTGATTGGTGCGAATTTCCTCTGTAAATTCCCTATTGTCCACGCTGTACACCGCCACCGCACGGTCTGGTAAAAAATTGTCCAGCATGTCAACGGCTTCGTGCAAGTAACCGCCCCCGTTGCCCCGCAGATCAATAATCAGGGTCGACATATCCATCCTACGCAATTCTCTGAGAGCAGACTCAAATTCACCCGTAGTGTGCGAACCAAAAGCATTCACTGAAATATAACCGGTTTTACCGGCCAGCATTTCATAAGCCACCGACGGCACGTGTACTTCTGCCCGCTGCAAAGTCACATCAAACTCTTTGACCCCGCGACGGATGGTCAGTATCACACTAGTATCTTGGGGACCGCGTATTTCTGCGGCCACTTCGGCCAAAAGCCGGTCAGCTGTACTCTTGCCAGCCACAGCCGTAATCAAGTCATCAATCTGCAAACCGCCCCGCTGGGCAGGAGTACCGGGGATAACACCAATCACGGCGGGGTAACCATCATGGCTTATTAATTCAACCCCTACACCAATAAGATCACCGTTTAGCGCATCGGTAAAACTTTGCAGCGTTTCAGGGTCAAAATATTCGGCGTACGGATCGCCAATCTCGTACAGCATGCCCCGGATGGCCCCGTCGGTTAAAACTCCGGGTTCGGGTTTATCTAAATGATAATCCCGAACCAATTCCATTACTTCCAAAATCAGTGCCGGGTCTTCACTTTTCTCATCCGCCGCACCGGCAGGCCCCACCCACGAAAACAGCGTCAGTAAAACTACTATTAAAAAAGCCAACCGTTTGGGCATATTCGATAACCTCCAGTCATTGCTTATATATTTCGACCGCCCTAAACCAAAGTCCTGCCGTAACCATCCAACTAATTGGGGCAATAAGGAACTGCAGGCAGGTATTTATGTCCGGGCTGTGGAAAATACTGAATCATAAATTTAAATTGGATTATATATTTAAAAGGCAGGTATCTCCCATGTCCCTTGACCATTTTTTAATCATTGACGGCAACAGCCTGATTCACCGTGCGTTCCATGCCCTGCCGCCACTGTCCACAAGCGACGGCACAGTGACTAACGCAGTTTACGGTTTCACCACCATGCTGCTGAAAGTGCTTCAGGTGCTAGAACCAGATCACATCGCAGTGGCTTTTGACAAAGGGAGAACTACCTTCAGGCATGAGAGCTACGCCGAATACAAGGCCAAGCGTTCAGCCACCCCACCCGCGCTGAAACCCCAGTTTCCCGTGGTCAAGGAAGTGCTAAACTGTATGCGCATACCCGTCTTGGAATTAGAAAATTACGAAGCTGACGACATCATTGGCACACTGGTCTGCATCGCCCAAAGCAGCAACCTGGAAAGCGTGATTCTTACCGGTGACCGGGACGCGCTGCAGTTGGTTTCGCCGCGGGTAAAAGTCATGCTGACCCAGAAAGGGATTTCCGAGACAGAAGAATATGACGAGGGACGGGTATGGGACCGCTACGGCGTCAGCCCAGCCCAGTTAATCGATATCAAGGGCCTGATGGGAGACACGTCGGATAATATCCCCGGCGTCCCGGGTATTGGCGAAAAAACAGCCATGAAGCTGATTCAGGAATATGGTTCCTTGGAAAAGGTTATAGAAAACGCGGCCGCGCTGCCGCCCCGCTGGCGTAATAAGATAATTGAATACAAAGAGCAGGCACTTCTATCCAAACAGTTGGGCACCATCGACTGCCAAACACCCCTGGAGTTCGACCACCAAAAGCTACACTGGCCCGGCCCGGATTACCAGGCATTGCTGGAGATATTCAGCCGGTTGGAGTTTAAAACCCTGGTCCGCAGCATCATTGACAAGGTAGGCAACCAAAAAGGGCTGGCCGCCACCCCGATACAACCATCCGGCGACGAAGCTGAAACAGCTGCCTATCATGTGGATTATGATACCCCCGTAACCGAACAGGCACTGCATGATTTAAGAGAAACAGCTAGCTCTGCCGATAAGGTCGCCCTGCTGCTGGAAGGCAGCCGAGAACACGGCATCAACCGGGCTGTACTGGCCCCTGAAAACGGCCCGGTTTACCTGCTGCCAGTGCGAGAACAGCCCGCCGCGCTGGACATTGTTGGCGACCTGTGCGCCTGCTCCCGCCCAGGCAAACTGTGTTTTAACGGCAAACAGGTTATCTGGCTGCTGCACCGACACAACCGCCGGCTGGAAGGTTTGTCCTTCGATACAGCTCTGGCCGCTTACCTCTTAAACCCCGGGATATCCCAGCCCGCACTGTCCGATCTGGCAGCGCAGTATATGAACTTAATACTGCCCGCCCAAGACGAGACCGCGCTAACTGCCGGCACTGAAATCCTGGCCAAGCTGACCGGCATCCTGGACGCTAAGCTGACCGAACTAGGCATGGACAGGCTCTATTACGACGTGGAATTACCCCTGGTATCCATACTGGCCGAAATGGAAATTGACGGCGTAGCGGTGGATCCGGACGTACTGCGTGATATGGGCGAGGAAACAGGCCGGCAGATAGACCAACTGGTACTGGAGATTTACCGCCTGGCCGGCGAAGAATTCAATATTAACTCCACCAAGCAGCTAGGTCATATACTTTTCGAAAAGCTGAATCTACCGGTCATTAAACGTACTAAAACCGGCTATTCCACTGATGCCTCAGTGCTGGAAGAACTGGCCGCTACCCATGAAATCGTCAGCCAAATTTTAGAATACCGCCAACTTGCCAAACTAAAATCAACATACATAGACGGTCTGGCCGCATTAATTAACCCTTATACGGGGCGAATCCACACCACGTTTCATCAAAACGTCACCGCCACCGGTCGGCTGTCCAGTTCGGAACCGAATTTGCAGAATATCCCCATCCGGCTGGAACAGGGCCGTAAAATCCGAAGATTCTTTATCCCCCGTCAGGAAGGCAACGTAATTCTGGCGGCTGACTACTCCCAAATTGAATTGCGCATTTTAGCCCACTTGTCCGAAGATACCAATCTGGTGGACGCTTTCATTAAAAACCAGGACATTCACACTCGTACTGCGGCAGAGGTGTTCGGAGTGTCCATGGATCAGGTGACATCAGAACTGCGCAGCCGGGCCAAGGCAGTGAATTTCGGCATTGTTTACGGCATTAGCGACTTTGGACTAGCCCGCGACATCCGGGTCAGCCGGGCCGAGGCCGGTGATTATATCAGAAGCTATTTTGCCCGTTACAGCGGAGTAAAAGATTTTATCAGCCGCAAAATTGCCGAGGCCAAAGACCAAGGCTACGTTACCACTATGCTAAACCGCCGCCGTTATCTGCCGGATTTGTTCAGTTCCAACCGCATGACCCGTGCTTTTGGCGAACGTACCGCGGTTAACACTCCCATCCAGGGCAGTGCCGCAGACATAATTAAACTGGCCATGGTTAGAATAAATGAAGAATTGAAGAACCGGGGCATGGAAACCAAGATGATATTGCAGGTGCACGATGAGCTTATATTCGACGTGCCGGCTGGCGAATTGGAGCAAGCCAAGGAAATGGTGCGTGAATATATGGAAAATGCACTGCAACTTGACGTACCTCTAGTAGTAGATCTTAAAATAGGGCCAAACTGGTACGACGTCAAAAAGGAAAGGGGATACGCCATCAATAAGTGAAGCGATGGAATGTCTCCAATATGAGGTGTAGCAAATGCCCGAACTTCCGGAAGTGGAAACTGTTAAGAATACCCTGGAAAAAAACCTGGCCGGCCTGACTTTAACTGGCGTTGATATAGAGATGCCTAAGATTATTCGGGAACCCGACCTAGCAGAGTTTATCA